>Ga0180436_10001906_pt1 | contig 20094 bp, 15 predicted proteins | sample SS_ome_2_FD_132434 | JGI IMG/M metagenome (GOLD analysis project Ga0180436, IMG submission 132434) | Hypersaline lake sediment archaeal communities from the Salton Sea, California, USA - SS_3_S_2 metaG | ecosystem: Environmental > Aquatic > Non-marine Saline and Alkaline > Hypersaline >...
ACTGGCAAAGAAGGCTGGATTGCGACTTGTCTCTCAGGAGCAGACGGATCATCTCTTCTGCCTGGAATTCGAGAAGGCAGACGCCTAAAGGACATCCAGAACACCGACAAGATAGACGCCCCTTGCCACAAGGCAAGGGGCGTTTCAGTGGCTGCTTACCGACAACAGACTTGCTGCGTGTCCGTGTTGTTGTTCTCGTTGCACTCGGCGATCTGCAGGACATAGTCCACGGTCGCGGTGACGTCAACACAGCCCCCTTGGGTGGTGCCCACGTCGATCACGTAGCTTTCGGTCGTGGTATCCCCAGGACCCAGGTTTGTCAGCGTCACCTCGCTGTCAGAACCCCATGCACTATTCACCTCTGAGTGAATGGCCCACGTCACCGTCGAGGTCCCGATGTTCGTGATCAGCGTCTCAACGACGATTTCGTAGTAGGGGGCGGTTGCCCCGACGTTGCGGCAATAGGCCGAAGTGATCTCGATGATAAGGTCCGGGCACTCCTCCTCTGGCTGCTCACACTGAACCACTGAGCAATCAACGCCTGGATGGAAGTCCCCACCCTGGGCAGCGCAGTCCGGAGCGGTGGTGTTGATGCAGCTGCCATCCGGGAGACAGCAGGCTTCGCGTTCTTCTTGCTCACCGCAGTAACAGTCTATGCTGCCGAAGTAGATGTTGTTGTCCTCGTCGCACTCCGCGATCGATCCTGGAGCAACTCCTGGATCTACCAGCACCACATAATCGGTTGGGCACAACTCGCCGCCCATCGGGAAGTTCAGGGTAAGGATGGTGGACCAGATATCGCCTGGATCAAGCGCCGGCGGCAACGTGTAGGTCTCAACATCTCCGCCTGGATGATCCGGACTGGTGAGAATCACGTCGAACGGATCGGTTACTGCTTCTGAGCCGATATTCGCGACATCAACCCATACGCGGAGTTGGCAGACGCCGTCAATTGGATCACAGACACAGCTCTCATCCAGAATTCTCAACGCGAGATCCGGACAGCCGTCGTCGGACAAACCGGGCCCGGTGGTTCGAACAGAGATGATCTCTCCTGGCGTTACCACGCCGCTGGCAGAGACGGTTGCGCACGTGGAAATGGCACCAAGAATGATCTGATCCACGGTAGGACCAGGGACCGAGACCTCAAACACAGCCGAATCCCCTGGGAGCAGACCACAGCTTCCAAGCGGCAGCCTCCAGACCCAGGCCATGGCATACTCGCTGTAGAGCCAACCTGCGGGCTCAGCGTGCAGAAGCGCCGCCAGGCTGATCGGCTTGGGAATTGCAAAGAGACAGAGTCCGCAGCCGTTGTACAGGAAATCGATGTTGGTGACGGTCCAGGTGTACGTATCGACCCCGCCTTCTCGGGTTACGCATTCTTCAATCTGGACACTCCCAGAGTCCCCGAGCTCGGTGATCATCAAGTCGTAGGCGAGTGCATCATCAGGGCAATCCTCTGGAGTACTTGTACCATCGAACTCCTGGATCGGCGAAAGGGCCAGCATGCATTCGACCGCAGTCCAGCTCCCCTGGTAGTCCACAAGCATGTAGCCATCCATCCTTGCAATCGTCTCGAGCACCTGCCCTTGGTTTCCAGACAGCCAATAGTCTTCTTCTGACCAAGCGAGGTCTACAGGGGTATAGCCTTGTGCGGTTTCCTCATACAGGAATGAGCGTCCGGCGAGATACGTATTGTCTCGTGGGCCGACCTCGAGGCCGACAATCACGCCCTCTCCTGTTTCGAGCTCGTACTCGTAATCCGCAATGGTTGCATCCTCCTCCAGAGAGAGCTCGATGCCGTCGATGAGGTTTGGGTCAAAGGTGAGTCCCTCTTCTGCCTGCAACTCCCCACGGAAACCCGAGTCAAAGATTTTCAGGACGAACTGGTTCGGATAACGCTCGGCAACGTACCGAGCCAGTCCGATCACCAACCGGACATCTGTGGTTCCTCGCTGGCTCTCCGTCTGCATGAACACACGTCCGAGAAGGTCTGCGAGTTCAATCGTGTCGAGTTCGTCGATCACCCCGTCACTGTTGAAATCGCGGACAAAGGCGGGAAACCCGTGTTCTGCGAACCACGCAAGAATCGTGGCTGCCTCGATCGGTGCCGTCCATTCAGGCGTCCAGTCGTCCTTGCTCTCTTGACTGATCAGATGAAGGTCGCTTACCACGTACCCGGGGACCTCCACTTGGCCAGAGACCACTGCTCCCAACATGAGCGCTAGCATCAGGGTTGCCAGCAGGAGTGTTAGCATCCGCTTCATGCGCATCGCCTCCCATTTCGCGGTCGACAACCTTGGTCGCGCGTGGACCGCAGCGCGCGCGGGAATCCTGATGAAGACTTCGTTCCCATCAGTATAGGAAACCGGGAGACTCAGGAGAAACTACTCTGCCTGCGATCGGATCTAGATCTCGAAGGCTGCAAGCAGCGGGGTGTGGTCAGATGGTTTCTCTGCACGGCGCGGCGCAAGATCAACCCAGGCGTTGAGCGAACGTGCTGCAAGGCTCGGGGACGCTTGGATATGGTCGATTCGCCACCCTTTGCCATTTTCGATGGCATTGCGTGCGCGGTAGTCGTAGTAGGTATACACGCCTGCTTCTGGCACGTGTTTGCGGAAGACATCGACGAAACCCCATGAAGTCACCGACTCCAGCGCAGCCGTGACGTCTGGATTGAAGCAAACGTGGCCAAGCAGCTTCTTGTGGTCGTGCACATCGATGTCAGTGGGTGCCACATTCAGGTCTCCAACCCAGACCACAGGTTGCGCAGGATCGAGTACGTCATCAAACAGCCTCCGCAACCGAGCAAACCATTCCAGCTTGTAGGCGTAGTACTCATGATCCACGTCTCGTCCCTGCGGCACATACGTATTCACGATGGTCAATCCATCGACCTTCGAAATCATCAGACGCGCAGCATCCTCTGGACCACCGTCTGAGAAGCCGTACTGTGCTTCCGAACGCTCACTTTTCGACAGGATTGCCACGCCGTTGTACGACTTCTGCCCTCGGAAAGCGACGTGGTATCCCGCATCGCGCAGCGGTGCTTCCGGAAACTCGTGATCCTGCACCTTGGTTTCCTGCAGGCAAACGATGTCTGGCTGAACCTCGTCCAACCACGGCAGCAAGATGTGCATGCGGGCACGGATCGAGTTGACGTTGAAGGTCGCAAGCACGAGAGGCATGGAAACTCCTTTGGGCTACGCTGCTTGTTCCGGAATGATTCCGCTCAGGGTCGTGACTTCTAGTCCGAGTTCTCTCAACTTGTCAATGTACGGGTTGATCCCAATCGAGTCCGAGACGATGTGCCCGGTGATGATGAGGTTCTTCTCGTGCCCAAACTCTTTGATGAGCTTCTTGGAATCGTCTGGGCGACAGTGAATGTAGATGACGGTATCCACCCCATGCTCGAAGTAGGCCTTGGCCACGGGGTACCCGCCGTTGGTCCCAGCACCGTGGGACATCACGACCTTGCCAATGGCGTTCTCCGGCTTCCCTACGCGCAATTCAATCTCTGTACCTGCATTGGCGAACTCCCCGAACTGGGTCGAAAAGTGAGACATAAGTTCAGCAACGGTTGCCGTTTTCGGCAGTTGGTCCGCAGCCGTCTGCATTCGATGTCGTCCAATCTCGTCGAGCGGTGTGTGGATGTTTAGGTAGGGGAGATCGAGCAGTCGTGCGACTGACGGATCGTGATCGTAGTTGGTCATAGCTGCGAGCGCTTTGTGACCCTCCGCGAGTTCATCGATGATCGTCTGCGCGACCGAATCTACCACACCTCCAGCAATCATCTGGTCCATATGCCGGTACAGGACTTCGAAGAACCGCAACCTAGCGTCGCCGCCAGTCGGGTGATGGCTGAGCGCAACGTCGTAGCCGAGATCCTTGGCGATCTTCAGCTCTGGGGACTTGATGTCGATCCCAATCAACACGCGCTGGATCTCCTCGCCAGGATGGTAGATTGCGCTATCGCCAGGGATCTCCTTCAGCCCGGACATGTCCAGCGCGAGTTGCATGAGTTGCTCGGTATTCATTCGGTGCACTCCTTCAGTTCCCTATTGGATTTCATCAATCATCGATGGTGCCGCTCAGCGGCGACACTGTGAAGTCCCGTAGCGTCGATCCGCCGATGAACTCCCGCAGGATTGAGTTGCTGGGGATGTGATCGGCTGCCAAAGGCTCGAACCACCGAAGTTGCGAGAGCAGCCGATCGGCTTCGACCCGCATCTCCGGATCCTGAACTTGCAGCAAATGCGGCTCCACAAAAGGTTTGAGGACAGCAAGCTCATAGCTCAACGCGGAGTTGAACATGACATCCGCCTCTTCCTGATAGGGGAAGATGTAGTTCTTCTCTCCTCTTCGAACGTTGTCCCAGAGCTTGAGCGTGTCCTCAGCCGGGTATCCACGAAACACCGCATCCCGCACGATGCGGCGAATCAACCGAGTGTCTGTCGTAGACACGCGGTTGTGTGCATCGAGATTCAGCTGCGTAAGTGCGGACACGAACAAACGAGCGCAGGATTCGGTGGGGACGCCTTCTAGAATCTGCGGATTCAACCCGTGAATCCCCTCAACAAGCAAGACCTCATCTGGGGCGAGCTGCACGGACGCCCCCTTCTCTCGTTCGCCAGTAAGGAAGTTGAAATGTGGGAGGTCGACACGCTCCCCGCGAACCAAGCGACGCACGTGGTCCTGAAGCAACGGCACATCGAGTGCAGTCGGGGCATCCAGATCCATGTCCTCCCCGAACTCCTTGAGCATCAGATCGCGCGGCTTGAAGTACTCGTCCATTCCTAGCGGATAGGGTTGAAGCCCAGCTGCAAGCAGCTGGATGGAGAGTCGCTTGGAGAACGTCGTCTTGCCAGAGGACGAAGGGCCAGCCACGAGGATCAACCGGACCCCGCTAGCATGCTTGCGCTTCAACGTCGAAGCAATCTCCGCGATACGTTTCTCGTGCAACGCTTCGGAGACCAACATGATCTGCTCGATCCGCTTCGAGCGAATGGCCTCGTTGAGTGCGCCCACATCCTGAACGCCAATCAACCGCAACCACTCGCCGTACTCATCGAAAATCCGTCGCAGCGTTCGAAATCGGACGTTCGGGACCAGCTTGTGCGGGTTCTCGCGACGCGGGAATCGAAGGACGAATCCTCCTTCACAGGGCTCGAGCGCAAACGTCTTCAAGACGCAGGTGGAGGACACCATATACCCGTGGAAGTAATCTGCCTTGCCGTTCAGCTCGTAGAGGTGGTAGTGATCCTCGTCAAGCGACGAGACAAGCCGCTCCTTGTCCAGATCGCCCTGGGCGCGAAAGAGTTCACGTGCTTCATCCAGCGTCACACGTTTGCGCAGAATGCGATGATCCTGGTCCACCAGTTCCTTCATCCGTGTCTTCACGGCCTTCAGTTCCTCGTTCGAGAATGGCGCCCGGTTCTCCAAGTGGCAAACATATCCTCCGTAGGGCACGGAGTAGTCAATGGTCACGCGCACCCCAGGGTGCAACTCGCGAATCACAACAACAAGCAGGAATGTTAGACTTCGTGCGTAGATTCGAATGCCATCCGAGTCGGTCAGGAAGATCGGCCTTGCAGCGACATCCCACTCAATCGGTCGAGAGGATTCCCACAGTCGTTCGTTTACGATTGCTGCCACGGGTTGATTCTCGCAGTCATAGGCCTCTCGAAAGACCTCAAACAGCGGGGCACCACGTGGCATCTCAAAGACGCGGTCGTCTGGCAACGCAACCTGGACCGTCTCTCGAAGCTCTGCTTGTCTCACCTCATGCATCGTACTTCACTTCCTCAGCATCCTAGCGTCTTCAACACGGTGTCTGACAGGGCACTGATCGTTCGATCGAGATCCTCGAGTACCTGGTCTGAGGTCGGTGTTTCGTCAACCGATCCACGCAGCCTGGAGACCGCGACGTCATAGGCCGCTGCGCTCGCCATCCACGTACTTGGGATCGCATCGTCAAGTGTTCTGTCGAGCATCGTTGCCCAGGCCAGCGTCCAGGCTCGTACAACGTTACCTACGTCGTAGCCTCCGCCACCCAAGGCAAGCCATGGGAACCCGAGTTCGCGGAACGCAAGCAAGTGCCGCTCGAACTGGTGAAGCGACATGCGCAGGTTGGCAACAACATCCCCCAGCACTGCATCCGATCCAAGCTGGGTCACGAGAACGTCGGGTTTGTAGGCACGAAGCGCGGGAAGGATCACTTGCTCCAGCGCCTGCGCATAGGCTGCGTCCCCTGCCCCTGGATGCAACGGGATATTCAGCGCGTAGCCTTGTCCCTCGTTCTCCCCTAGATCATCGACGAATCCGGTACCTGGGAAGATCGTTCGTCCGGTCTGATGAATCGAAACTGTGAGCACTCGGTCCGTGTCGTAGAACGCATGTTCCACGCCGTCCCCATGGTGCGCATCGATGTCCACATAGGCAACGCGCTTCCCTGCATTCAGAAGTGTCTGGATCGCGAGGACACCATCGTTGACGTGACAGAACCCAGACGCGAAATTGGGCATCGCGTGATGCAACCCGCCAGAGAAATTGAAGGCTCGATCTGTCTCGCCAGTGAGTAGGGCCTCAGCGCACTGAATCGAGCCTCCGGCAACCGACATGGCCCAATCATAGACTCCAGGGAAAGATGGATTGTCAGGCGTACCCAGTCCATGCTGAAACGAGAAGGGCGCTGTCGCGCCTTCTCCAGCCAGTCGCAGGGTATCCAAATACTCGCGTGTGTGAAACCCAATCGCTTCGGGCTCTGTCGCCAGCCGGGGGAGTATTACATCGACATCTGGCGCATCAAGGAGTTCGTAGGCTTCCATGAGCTCATAGGTGAGCCCCAGACGGTAGATCTTGAACGGATGATACGGACCGAAATCGTGCTCCAACAACGGCCGCGGATCGATCAATCGTCGGCGCATCGAGGTCGCCTCGCTTTCCTGTCTTCGAGTCTAGAAGGACCAAATCTCCATGAGATCTGATTCCTCCAGTTCCCACGGGTCACAACCCAGCGCGTAGACACCGCGATCCACAGCTGTCTCTGCGACCACATAGGGCACGCTCTCCCAAACAAACATGGCTACGCCGTTGGAACAAGAGAGCTGCGCCAGCAGCTGATTCGACGCAGCCACCAATGCCAACACATGGTCCGGTGTGCCGTCTCCATCGGTGTCCACAAACGCAAGTTTGCAGGGGATGTCACGCGCCTGAAGCAAACTCACGTAGAGAATGGCAGTGTCTTCACAATCGCCCTTTCCGTCAACTAGCGTCTCCAGCGGATAGAGCGGGTAGTCGAGACCGGTTCCATCGGATTGATACTGAATTGCGCCCTGAACCAATGCAAGCGCTTCAAGGATGAACTCTTCCTCGGTCTGTCCCACGAGATTCCAGAGCACTGCTGCTAGATCCTCGAACGTTGGATCGTCCAACGGCTCACTGACGTACTCTCCGTAGAGGTGAGTGTTTACGAACGGAATGCGCGCTCTACCGCCGTATTCTAGATAGAGGCCCTCCGGTACAAGAGCATCCCACACGCGGTCTTCTCCTTCTCGCTTCCATTCCAGTCGCGTGACCAGAAATCCGCTGGGAATCGCACGAGAGGTTACGGTTGCGGTTGCTCGATCTGTGGCCCCACGCGTGTCCGTGACATCCACATGAACAGTGAACGTACCGGCTTGATCGTAGGTATGATCTGGGGCCACTCCGGTACCGGTCGTACCATCTCCGAAGTCCCACGAGTAGATCAGTGCATCTCCATTGGGATCGAAGCTGTCGGATGCATCGAATCGAACGGTCAGTGGTTGATAGCCCTCAAACGGTAGTGCGCTCAGTTCAGCCACTGGCGGGTAATTCACTCCAGGGAAGATGCAGCCAGCGAGCACCGAACACAGCAGCAATAGAAGTGTTCCAGCAGGTATTCCACGTCGAATCAATTCCCTCATCATGATTCGGTGATTGTAGAGGCAGATCGCAGGTGTCACAATGCAAACTCTCGTTCCCATCTTACATTCCGAGAATTGTAGTCGTTGACCCAGGTTTTCATCTATGCTACCATCGGACGCGCCAAGGGGGCTCCAATGTACATGATCATTGTAGGGGCCGGTAGTATCGGATCGAGCTTGATCGATATCGCCGTGTGTGAGAAGAACAACGTCGTGCTTATCGACTCGAATAGCGACCGCGCAAAGGAAATCAGCAACAAGTATGACATCACAGTGCTCAGCGGCAATGCAACAGCTGCCGAGACCCTGAGAGAAGCTGGTTCCGAGCGTGCAGACGCGCTGATTGTGACCACAAGCGATGATGCAGTGAATCTGATGGTTGTCTCGATTGCAGCCGAGCTGGAGATCCCCTCGATCGTGTCGGTGGTCAATGAGAACGAGCATGCAGACTTCTTCCGTAAGCTTGGCGCCAACGTCATGGAGAACCCAGAGGAAGTCGTAGCACAGCATCTGTACAACGCGGTCAAGCAGCCGAATGTCAAAGATTTCGCCTTGCTCCCCAAAGGCGCGCAGATCTTCCGACTTGAGTTGGGTGAAGAGAGTCCCTTGGTGGGACGGACGGTTGCAGACAGTATCCAGCGCGATCTAGTCCCAGATTCCGTCCGAATTCTGGCCATCGATCGCGAGGAAGAGCAGACTATTGCCTCAGGAGACATGACTTTGACCCAAGGCGATGTCATCACGCTCTTCTCGCTCCAACGTATGAGCGATGATGTCATCGCAACGCTAGCCGGATGAGCCCTTCGATCTTTAGAGCTCGTCAAGATCTCCACATCATCCTTCGGGACCTTGGCTTGCTGATGCCGGTGGTGGGCCTAATGGCCATCATCTCGCTCATCATTCCCTGGGTGTTTGGCGAGTCCTTTGCCATCATTCCTCTGCTGATCACCGCAGGCGCATCATTTGCCTTGAGCGCGATTCTGTATCTTCCCTTCCGAAAGACGGCTGGGGATACGCAGTTGAAGCACGGACTCATCATCGCAGCCTTTGGCTGGTTAATGGTCGCAGCATTGGGATCGCTTCCCTTTGTGCTGACCGCCCTGTTCGCTGAAGCGAACGGCGCCTCTGAAACCCTGCTGTACTTCAAGGATCCTGCCAGCGCATTCTTTGAGTCCATCTCTGGCTATACCGGCACCGGACTGACGATGGCAGCTCGTGCCGACCTCTTGCCTAAGACGTTGCAGTGGTGGCGGAGCTTCATCGAGTGGGTCGGCGGCATGGGGGTCATCGTCGTGATGCTCTCCATCCTCGCAGGGCCGCGCCCAGGTGCGGGCAATCACAGTCTGTACTACGCGGAAGCACGGTCTGAACGGATTTTCCCGAGCATCAACTCCACACTTCGCACGATGTGGTGGATCTTCTTCCTGTACACCTTCATTGGGGTCATCGCCCTTTGGGGCGCGGGCATGCCAATGTGGGAGTCAATCAACCATGCCATGACCGGAATCTCGACCGGCGGGTTCAGTGTCACCGACAACTCGATCGCCTCCTATAACTCGGTGGCCATTGAACTCGTACTGATCCCTCTCATGCTCCTTGGGGCCATTAGTTTCGCGGTGCATTATGAGATGATTCGGGGCAATGGACGCATTCTCTGGCAGGACTTTCAGACGCGTTGGTTCCTGATCATCGTGGGCATCGGGGTGGCAGCCCTGACGCTGGAGAACCTGGGAGTCATCGGCGGATTCACCGCATTGCGTCACTCTGCATTTCAGCTAGTCTCCTCCATCACCTGCACAGGATTCCAAAGCGTCGATTTGAGCGTCTGGAGCCCTACAGGCAAGCTGCTGCTCGCAACTGCGATGTTCATCGGTGGAGCCGCCGGATCGACCGCTGGTGGGATCAAGATCATGCGAATGCTCATCCTTATGAAGGGTGTGCAGTGGCGATTCCGAAAGATCGTCTCTTCTCGCCAAGCCATCGTCCCCTTCCGACTCGGCACAGCGCGTATCGACGAGGAGCAGGTGGGACAACGTTTGGAGGACGCATCGCTCATCACATTCCTGTGGCTCGTGTTTCTCGGTTTGGGCATTGTGGTGCTCTTGCACACCGTTCCAGAGAACTTCACGCTTTCCGACGTCGTGTTCGAGGTGGCCAGTGCGCAGGGCAATGTGGGACTCTCGGTAGGAATCACCCAACCCACCATGTCCCTCGCCAGCAAGCTGATGCTCTGCTTCAACATGTGGATCGGCAGACTGGAAATCATCCCGGTCTTGATGCTGGTTCGCGCCCTCTTCCTTGGCATGCAGTAATCGAGCGGTCAAAGCTGAACACGCCGACTTCACACTTCTGCCATACGCCCGACGTATACTGTTTGCCTGATACGCAAAGGAGGCACTGTGATTCAACGAACTGCGACTTTCGGACTCCTCATCGTCCTCATCCTCGGCATTTCCGCATCGGCCTACGACCGATCCGAGTTTCTGTTCCTAGATGAGATCGAGATTGGCATGTCCGGTATAGGCAAGACGATCATTGCCCAGGACATCATCGAGGAGTTCGCTGTCGAAGTCCTTGGCGTGATTGACAACACCGGGACCTTGTCCGATTTCATCGTGGTTCGCGTGAGTGGCGATGTCATTGGAAGGGCTGGAGGCATCGCACAGGGAATGAGCGGCAGCCCCGTGTACGTAGATGGAAAGCTGATCGGTGCAGTCAGTCGGGCAGCAAACTGGTCGAAAGCCATCACACCCATTGGGCTGGTCACCCCGATCGAGCCCATGCTCGCACTCATCGATTCCGCGAATGCATCAGAGGTCGCGCAGGCCAACTCCGATGCGGTCCTAGACGAACTCGCGCATGTGGAACTTGCGCAGCCTCCATCAGAAGCGCTCACCGCGCTGTCACCCGACGCATTGTTCAGCTACCCCGTATCCGTCCCGTTGATGGCTTCCGGATTGTCTGGCAGGTCGCTCACCGGCTTGATGGACGGCTGGAACAGTCTTCGACCGGAAGCGCTGCTGATCACCGACGTGCTGCCCAACGCATCGATCCCTGAGTTTCGTGGCTTGGCAGCATACGGACTCTCGCTGCTCCCGATGTCAGGAGACGGTGGAACCGGTGAAGCCGATCCCGCAACCTTGGTCGCTGGAGGATCGGTTGGCGTAGCTCTAGCCTCAGGGGACATCTCCATGGGTGCCCTTGGGACCATTACCTATCGGGACGAGGATACTCTGGTCGGATTCGGACACTCGTTCCTTACGAATGGCTTGTCGCAGTTCCCGCTCACCGCGGTCTCGATCATCGACACCATGAAGTCGCTTCAAGCCTCCTTCAAACTCGGGACGATCGGTGCATCACTCGGAACCATTCTGGAAGATCGAACCGCTGGCATCGCGGGCCGGCTAGGTCCAGTCGCGCAGCAGATCGGGCTTGCAATCGGTGTCTATGACTCAGATCGCAATGCTGCACAGACCTTCACGGTAGATCTGGTTGACGAACCCCACCTGGTGCCTGAACTGCTCCTGACTGCCGGTTTCGAAGCTATCGATTCAACGATTGACCGCTTGGGACAGGGCACCGTTGAAGTCACGATCCAGATTGATGGAGACAACATGCCGTTCCCGCTTGAGCGACGCGACATCTACTTCAGCAGTACGGATGTAGCTGTCTACGGTCCGTGGCAACTCGCAAGCATCGTTGCCTTCTTGCAGTACAACGCATTCGAGGATCCAGAGATCACGCAAATCTCAACGACCCTGCAGATTACCGAGGAGATCAAGGGCATCCAGATCGCAGGACTGGAACTGGATCGAAGCCTGTATGCACCTGGCGACACCGTGAACTACACGCTGACCCTCCAAACCTTCCAGGGTGAGCAGCGGATTGAGCAAGGATCGTTCACCATCCCTCCGAACCTCTACTCCGAAGTGCTGATCGTGCGGGCATATGGCGGACCGAGATACCTGGAAGATGGCGAGACCGCGGCAACCTTCGAGAATCTCGGAGATCTGATCGAGGCGATCGAGGACATCCCGTCCTACGATCAGCTCACCGTGGAGTTATTCGCCGTGGATCCGTTCGCGATCACCGGCTCTGGTGTGTACGGGTTCGATGAGGACACCTGGGATACGCCAGGGTATGCCTATTACGGAGAGCAGGAAGTCACGGTCCCCTTGCTTCTAAGCGGCAACAGCAGCGCCCCAGCAGACGACAAGGACGCCAAGGAAGAGAGCGCCGAGGACGCGCCAGGCTGGTAGACGTGTTCTCGCTCACCCGGGTTGCTGAGATCGTCTCAGGCGAGCTATTGCGCGACTCGCCAGCCCGGGTGGGTCGTCCAACGCATGACTCCCGCCTTGTACAACCAGGCGATCTCTTTGTTGCGCTCCAGGGCGTAAACGTCGATGGACATCAGTACCTGGAAGATGCCTTCGCACGCGGCGCATCCGGAGCACTGATTCGAGATGCATCCAATCTTCCTGAGAACGCGCGCAACCTCATCCGCGTTCCAGACCCACTGCAAGCACTTCAGACCTGGGCATCGGCCTGGCGGGACTCGCTGCATGCGAAGCTGGTCGCCATTACCGGTACGAATGGAAAGACAACGGTCAAAGGGTTGCTGTCCACGCTGCTCCAGGGCACGTACCCAACCTTCACAGCCCCTGGAAACTACAACACCGAGATTGGCCTTCCGCTCGCACTGCTGGCAATGCCTGAGAACGCACGCATCGGGGTCTTTGAACTCGGTGCCGAGCAGCCAGGCGATATTGCATGCCTCAGCAACATCCTCAAGCCCGATCTCGCAATCCTGACGTCCATTGGATCGGGGCACCTGGAGACCCTGGGCAGCATCGAAGCAGTGGCCCGAGAGAAATGGTCGCTCGTGTCGTCACTGCACGACGATGCAGTCTGCTACTTCAATGCGGAAGCAGCCTATCTCTCGGAGTTTGCGGAATCTACAGCGATCCAATGCATCCCTGTCGGTCCCGAAGGAGGATCGCATGGCTATGAGGTGGATGCCGCGGTCCCACAGCTTTCAGTGCGCATGCCATCGATTCCACTCTGTCTCTCTACCCAGCTCATCGGTGCGCACAACGCCACAAATGTCGCTTTGGCTGCTTCCGTCGCACTCGCGCTTGGCGTTGAACCAGCGGAAATCGAGCATCGTGCAAGCACCTTTGAGCCCCAGCCTCAGCGCTTGCGTGCAATTCAGCTGCCACTTGGCACACTGCTTGATGACTCCTACAACTCGAATCCGAACTCCGCAGCCGCCGCGCTTCGTGTATTGGAAGCCTACCCCCCAGCAACAGCACACCGTGTCTTTGTATTCGGGGACATGCTGGGCTTGGGCCAAGATGCGCCGGCATTCCATACGGAGATCGCCCAGTTGGCAGGAAAGCTAGGCATCCACGCGATCATCCCAGTAGGCGCGCAGGCAACTGCAGCCTGTGCTGCGCTCACGGAGCTCGAAGCCATACGGCTCCCACGAGACGCAATCCCAGGCTATCTACTGCGGAGAGCTAAAGAGTGTGCCGTACCGTCCGTGATTCTGGTCAAGGGGTCACGCGATGTGGGGTTGGAGCAGTTGATCGAGAAGCTCGATCCGGCAACTCGGCCCTAGTCCACGCTAGCCGGATTGCGCTGAGAATCCAAGTTCCTGCAGCACATCGAGATCTGAATGGGCAACCGGCGCGTCCCCAATCCACTGCACCCGTTCATGTCCCTTTCCAGCAACGAGCAGCACGGTACGCGCATCAAGCCCTCGCTCAGCTGCTGCGATGGCCTCGTGCCGAGCGCTGATCCATACAGGGCAAGCACCTGACGGCATGCCTGAGGCGATCTCACGCATGATGTCGGACGGGTTCTCCTGTCTGGGGTTGTCTGAGGTCAGGACAATTCTGTCCGCGCCTTCCGCCGCCACGCGCCCCATCTGCCGACGCTTCTCCGTATCACCGTCTCCAGGCGCACCAAACACCAGGACAATCTTGTCGAACTCCGCGCGCAGTTGCTCAAGAGTGACGCGAAGTGCAGCCGGATTGTGAGCGTAATCCACAATCGCAACGCGTCCTTGCGCGTCTTGCAGCCGCTGCATCCGGCCTGGGATGGCGGGCACAGTTCCCAATCGAGCAACAGCCGTGTCAAGCGGCACGCCTGCTGCCAGCGCAACACCGAGTGCAGCCAACGCATTCGAGAGCTGCGTTCGTCCCGCTAGCGGAAGCGTCAGCCTAGCAGAGGAACCCCTCCACTCGACCCTGCACTGTGTCTCTTGGGGAGACAGCCGCGCATCGCGTGCCATGAGATCCGCGCGACAGTCAATGCCGTAGGTAAACGTCGAGGCTGCAGTTTCCCTCCGGACTTGGTCGGATAGCGGTTCTTCAGCATTCAGAACAGCAAGGGCATGGGGAGCCAAACTGCGGAATAGCGACAGCTTGGCATCACGGTAGGCTGCCAGGCTGCGATGAAATGCCCAATGGTCGGTCGACAGATTCGTGAGCACTGCAACGTTCAGGTCTACACTTTCCAAACGGTGCTGCACGATGCCTGCAGAGGATGCTTCCAGAAGTAGATACTGCTTTCCAGTTTCAACGGATTTGGCAGCTTCCTGTTGGATGACTCGGCTCGATGGTGTGGTGAGGTGAGAGATGGCCCGCTCGACGTTCTCCACAGTGCCAAGCACGGTGGTCGCCTCACTGCCCAATGCAGCGCGCGCTAGGTGGCAAACCGAGGTCTTGCCATTGGTCCCAGTCACCGCAGCAACAAACAGCCTCGAGGTTGGCTCATTGAAGAAGGCTGCAGCAAGTTGGGCAAGCGCACGTGCCGAACTGTCAACGACAAGGCACGGGACCGGGAGTTCAAGCATCTGCTCAGCTACCACAGCCACTGCGCCGCATTCCACGGCTTGGGCCGCAAACACAGCGCCATCTGTCCGCGTTCCAGGCAATGCCACAAAGAGGTCTCCAGGATGTACCTGCCGTGAATCCTCACAGATTCCGGAGATCGAGAGTTCCGCGACTGATGGGTCCAGTTCAAGGGGAAGCTTCGAGATCAGCTCACCGAGTCGTCTTTCCAAGGGTCTCTCCCATGCGATAGACATAGATGGGATAGCCATCACGGCCCTCTCCAATGATGTCCGGCGTCCACCCCCACATCGGATGGTAGTAGGAGACGACCCGGGTCCCTGGCGTGAGTTCCCTGCGTAGGCGTTCCTGAAGCCTGAAGTTGGCTGTTGCCGAGAGAAAGAGGATGACCACATCCGCTGAATCGATCGGAACGGTATACATGTTGGCTTGCAGAATGCGCGTCCTTCTGGCCACCCCAGCAAGCAGGCACCAGATGCGCGCGTAGATTACGCGAAACGGGTCGATCTCAACGCCGGTTGCCTTTGCACGATAGCGTTTTGCAGCATGAACGACCAAGCGACCATCCCCACAGCCAAGGTCGATCACCTCTTCACCCGGCTGTATTTCTGCCAGCTGAAGGATGCGTTGAACCGTGACACGATCCGTTGGCTGCCACAGGGCATCGAGGGTCAGGTTCCACGCCAACCAGAAGAGCGTGATGCCACCCAGGACAACCCCGATGATCCAGCCCATCTAGAAGTTGATGATGATGCCGCCTTCGTAGACGGGACCCGTATTCCAGATGCCAGCAGCATAGCGCATCAGATAACGTACTTGGACAAACAGCGAGACCGAGTCCACGGGTACGATCCGCAGGCCTGCGCTGCCTTCAACTACAAACCCGGTGGAGAAGGGTGGTGGGGTCATCGCAACCCCAATGCCCAATCCGACAAACGGGTCCAGTGGCGGCGCAAGGAAGTGCGGAAGCAGCGAGAACGTTGCGAGCATCAAGCCTTCGATGCCTTGCGTTGCAAATCCAACTTGGGCGCGAACGTCAAGATACTCCAATGCGGGCACTTCGGTGACAGCACCCACCAGCCACAATCCGGTCGGGTCGAAGCCCGCCGAGAGTCCCGCTCCAACCGCGAACGCTGATAAGCTCATCCATCCGACAATCAGCACACATGAGAGCAGTCGAATCGTCGTTCTCATGATCCCCCCTTCATCTCGATCGCGCTCGATCTAGATGTCGAGCGTAGTAATCTTGTCGGAGTTCTCCCAGATGAAATCCCGGCGTTGGGCAACATCGCTTCCCATCAGCGTAGAGAAGATCTCGTCAGCTTCCAGATCGTCACGGACGGAGATTGCCTTCAGGATTCGCTTCTCTGGATCCATAGTCGTTTCCCAGAGCTCGCGCGGGTTCATCTCACCGAGACCCTTAAAGCGCTTCACTGCGAAGTTCCCGGTGCTTTCGTTCCGGTACTGCTCAAGCTCTTCATCGGAGTGCAGGTAGGTCACCTTCTTGCCACTCTTGATCTGGTACAGCGGCGGCTTTGCGATGTAGAGGTGTCCTTCCTCGATGAGTTTCGGCAAGAAGCGATAGAAGAAAGTCAGAATCAGCGTACAGATGTGCGCGCCGTCTACATCAGCATCGGACATGATGATGAGCTTGTTGTACCGCAGACGGTCCAGGGAGAAGTCCTCACGGATTCCCGTCCCGATTGCAGTGATCATTGCCTTGATCTCTGCGTTGTCGAGCAGTTTGGCAAGGCGAGCCTTCTCAACGTTCAGCACCTTACCGCGCAGCGGAAGGATGGCCTGGAAGTTTCGGTCTCGCCCCTGTTTGGCACTGCCACCTGCCGAGTCACCCTCAACGATGAACAGCTCGGTTCCTTCGGCACTTCTGCTCGAACAGTCGGCCAGCTTTCCTGGAAGCGCACTCGCTGCCAAGGGACCCTTTCTCCGGGCCATGTTGCGAGCCTTGGCTGCAGCCTGTCGCGCCCTGCTTGCAGACACCGACTTCTCGATGACCATGCGCGCAACTTTCGGCTTCTTCTGGAAGAACAGGCTCAACTGCTCCTGTACGAGACTTCCCATGATCCCTGCGACTTCCGGGTTTCCGAGCTTGGTCTTGGTCTGTCCCTCAAACTCGGGGTCCGGGATCTTGACGCTGATGATGCAGACAAGTCCCTCACGGATGTCCTCACCGCGCAAGTTCTTGTCATTCTTCTTCAGGATCTTCTTGTCTCGACCGTATTCGTTCATGAACTTGGTCAGGGCGGACTTGAAACCGGTGAGGTGGGTTCCCCCATCTACGGTGTTGATGTTGTTGGCAAAGGCGTGGATGGACTCATCGTAGGCGCCTGTCCACTGCATCGCGACCTCGACTTCGATGCCGGAATCGCTTCCCTTCACGTAGATCGGTTTGGGATGAAGCGGCTCCTTCTTCTCAGCGAGCTCTTTGACGAACGAGGCAATACCACCCTTATTCTGGAACGTGCGCTTGACACCAGCGGCTTCGTTCTCCAGGGTGATCTTGAGTCCGCCGTTGAGGTAGGAGAGCTCACGCAACCTGTGCGATAGCTTCGGGAAGTTGTACTTGATCTCACCAAAGATCTCGTGATCCGGAAGGAACGTCGTGTGTGTCCCGGTCTTCTTCGTGTCCCCAACGACCTCGAGCTCGGTCTGCTTCTCTCCGCGCGCGAACGTTTGGCGATGGATCTTGCCGTCTTTGTGCACTTCCACAGTCATGATCTCGGCAAGTGCATTGACTACAGAAACACCGACACCGTGCAATCCACCAGAGACATGGTAGCTCTTGTTGTCGAACTTCCCTCCGGCGTGCAGCGTGGTCATCACGAGTTCAAGTGCCGGTACACCAGACTCGGAATGTATACCCACAGGCATTCCGCGCCCATTGTCAATCACCGTCACGCTATTGTCTTCATGAATGGTCACGGAGATCTCTGTACATGCACCCACGAGCGCTTCATCGATACTGTTGTCAACGACTTCCTCGATGAGATGCATCAGTCCGCTCTGCCCGGTACTACCGATGTACATGCCCGGACGCAGGCGTACTGGCTCGAGATCTTCTAGTACTTTGATTTGATCGGCTTCATAAGCCGGAGCATTTTGAGGTTTTGTAGCCATCTCACCACCCGCTTGGATTGTATCAAAACGCTGTCTGGATTTCAATCCTAGAGCTTTTGGGGTTGCATCAAACGCTTCCTGTCCGTAAGATTCCTACAAATCCGTAGACCAGCATATACTCATCTTCGAGCAGGGGTGCCAAGCGGGGCTGAATCGTGAGCAAGGACACAGGGAATCCGGCGATTGAAAGAAGAAGGCTTGTCCCTTTTCTCGTGGGGACTGCTCTCGGCAATGCCGGCGATATGTTCTCCCAGATCGCGATCTTCTGGACGGGCCTCCAGCTGACAGGGACTGCGTTTTCCCTAGCTGAGCTTGGTGGCGTCTGGACGCTTTCCGCCGCGATCATGGGCTTGATCTCAGGCCCCTTTGTTGACCGATTCAATCGTCGCAATATCCTGGCCGTGTACCAAGTGCTGCTAGCCCTGCTCAGTTTCGCAATCTGCGCACTGGCGTGGAACGAAGCGTTGCGCATGTGGCATCTCGTGCTGTTCTTGGTCGGCGAAGCACTGTTGGGGACGCCTGTCAGCGCAGCTTTCGATGCATTACTACCAGACCTGGTGCCTGAGGAGCAGCTAGTACGTGTGAATGGACTTCTGAGCTCATGGGGCATGGCAGACAACCTCGTCGAGGCTGCAGCAAGCGGCATCGTGCTTGCCATCTGGGGACCTGCGCCCATCTTCCTCTTCACAGGCATCATGTTCTTGGTCGGAGCTAGCGCTGCCTTCTTCATCCCGCAACGCGCGGGAACCCCACACGCAGAGTCCATGCGAGAGCGTTGGCAACCGATTCGGGACCTGCGGACGTCGATTCGGTACATCGTGAGAGAGCGTCTGTTGCGCAGGGTCGTTTGCCTCGATGTAGTCAACGATCTGGTACTGGCACCGCTCTTCTTCGTTCCACCGGTCATCGTCGCGACATTGAACATGGGACCGGAGAGCTATGGCTTCATTCAGAGCCTCACGCTAGGCGGAGTACTCCTGGCCAGCCTGGTGGCGTCCTCCATTGGCGCGAAATGGCCGAAGTTCCAGCTCTGGATCGGCGGAAACATCGTCATCGCGCTTTCATTCCTGGTTCTGGGTCTGCGGATGAATGTTGTCCTTGCACTTGTGGTCTTCTTCCTGTTCGGCATTGGAGTCACTGGCGGCCGCGTCTACGGGTTCGCGCTCATCCAGCAGGTGTTGCCATCCAAAGTCCGTGGGCGCGTGAACGGGATTAGCAGATTCCTTGGCGGCGTGCTTCAGCCGTTGTCGATTGCCGTGGTTATGGCATTGGCCGATTCCAAAGGGATCGATCATGTGTTGTTCTGGCTTGCACTTCTGATCCTTGCGGTGGCCATCGCCTATCTTCTGCTGTTGCCCAGACGCGACCAAGACTGGTCCTTGCCTGACGTCGCCTGACAATCTGACACAACCCTCCAAAGAAAGAAGGCTCCCCAGCATTTGGGAAGCCTTCTCTAAGGATCGTCTTGAGCGTTGCGACTACTGGTGCGGCTGAACGACGGCAACCACATCTGGGAAATCAATGCCAAGCTCTTGAAGCTTCTCAATCGTCGGCACGCCATCTGAGGTCCATCCGCGGCGTTTGTACACAGCGTCCTTGAGCTGCTCGTACTGACTCTCTCGGTGCGCGCGTAGTGAAGCCACCTTCTCGGCGGTGCTTAGTCCTGCGGGCTCCACGCCGACGCATTCCTTGAGCTGTCCATCGTACCGCTCAGCTCTGGATTCGTACTCCTCTTCAGTCACAGGCCCCACGGAGCGATAGGGGATCGCGTCATGCTTGCGAGTGCCATACCCCATGCGCACACCGAATGCGCGCTGGAAGTTGTAGACGCGTTCGGACTGAAGAATCAGGTCATTGGGCGTCACTTCAGTGCCTGTCACGCCAGCAAACACATTGCAGTAGTTGTCGACGTGCTCCGGCACTTTGGCGGGCTCAGCTGTCTGCGCATTGTCCGAGGGTTCCACATCGTTCCACGGCAGCTTGCAATGGCCGACCAGGCCGAACCAAGTGCGCCACATCGGGAAGTAGTGAAGGGCCTCTGCCTTGTCCGCAAACGTTGGAATCTGGTTGTTCACCATGTCCATGAAGATGAGCCAGGCTTCATCGTGCTGGGGTCCCTTGAGCGCGAGACCGTAGCCGCCCTGCATCGCCAGCGA
>Ga0180436_10001907_pt1 | contig 20081 bp, 15 predicted proteins | sample SS_ome_2_FD_132434 | JGI IMG/M metagenome (GOLD analysis project Ga0180436, IMG submission 132434) | Hypersaline lake sediment archaeal communities from the Salton Sea, California, USA - SS_3_S_2 metaG | ecosystem: Environmental > Aquatic > Non-marine Saline and Alkaline > Hypersaline >...
GTTTCGGTTTTCGGTTCCTAAAAAGCTTTCAATTTTCCATCACGGGGAAATTGCAGGGGCAGCCCCCCTTGGCCGCCCTTTGTCCGTGTCGATTGCGTTTTATTTTGCAAAAAAGGGCAACCACAGGGGGTTGCCCCTATGCAAATGATCTGGAGATAGATAGATAAAAAAGCGAAAGAACTTGGCAGCGGTTTAGGACATGCCTCCACCGCTTCCCCCTATCATCATACCCCCCTCACCTTACTCCACCTCAGCCTTCTCTTTAGCAAGCTCCTCGGGCGACATGGTCCAGAACGGTTTTCCATCAGCGGTGAGCCGGACTTTGAACGCATAGTCGTTATCCTTGCGGATTTTCGCGGCCATGAATATCGACTCGTCACCGATATCGGCCCACGCCCCTTTTACTTTCACCCAGTCGCCGCGGCGCAATCCGGTCTCGCGCCCCGTGGCATACGACTCCGGACAGACGTGGACCACCACCTTGTCCCCGCCGCCTTCATCGAGGATAAAGGCGGTTCCGGAAACCATCCCCTTCAGCGGTTTGACCGTGATGAACTTGACAATGTCTCCTTTGATCGAGTCACGTTCTTTCGGGTCGTATTGCTCGTTGTATTCCGAATCGATCTCCCAGCCGGTGATATCGCCGGCCGCCGTCAGAGACCCCGGCAGCATGAGCATCATCACGCCTAAAATTGCGATAACTGAGATATTTATTGGTTTTTTCATATCTGTCTCCCTGGCGATAGTGTTGTCATGCACCTCAGGGTTGCTTCTCACGCACCCAGCATCTCGACAATCGCCTGTTCGGCATGGATCTCGGTGGTATCGTAGAGCGGTATTCCAGTATCTCCCGGTTTGAGCAACAGCGAGATCTCGGTGCAGCCCAGAATGATTGCTTCCGCCCCCTGTTTATGCAGTGCATCCACCACGCTACGATAAGCATCCCGGGATGCCGGTTCAATCTTTCCCACACAAAGTTCTTTGAATATCACGTCGTCGATCATACGCCGCTCGGATTCGGCCGGAATGAGCACGTCCATGCCAAAACGCTCCTTCAGGATGGAGCGATAGAAATCTTCTTCCATCGTGAACCGGGTGCCGAGCAGGCCGATGGTCTTGATTCCATCTTCAGCCGCCCGCCGGCCGGTCGCATCGGCAATGTGAATCAGCGGAATCGAGACGGTACCGGCTACCCTGCCGGCAACCTTGTGCAGCGTGTTGGTGCAGATCATCAACAGCTCGGCACCGGCATGTTCCAGGTTCTCTGCAGCGGTGCCGAGTTCCCGGGCGGCCTCATCCCAGCGTCCTGAGCTCATGAGTTCTTCGATTTCGGCAAAATCAACGCTGTACATCAGGATCTTTGCCGAATGGAGACCGCCGAGCCGATCGCGTATCCCCTCGTTGAGCAGCCGGTAGTAGGTAACGGTTGATTCCCAGCTCATGCCGCCGAGCAGGCCGATTGTTTTCATGCCGCTACATCCTCTCGTACAGTTTGCGGGCGCGATCCCGCGTCATCAGTTCACGCCAGTTGCTGCCGAGGCAGTTTTCCCACAAGGGTTCGAGATTAAGCGCCGTGGTGATCATCAGGTCCATGTCGGCGTCGGAGAGCGCGGCGGTGACATTGCTGGGCAGATCGATGGCGTGACGCTCCATCATCTTCCTGAATTCGGCAACGCCTTCCGGATAAAATTCATCGAGCTGGTCGAACGCTATGCAGCAGCCGACCCCGTGATGAATGCCGAGTACGTAGGAAAGCCCGTAGGACAGTGCATGGCAGGCGCCGACCTGGGAGTAGGCGATGCTCATGCCGCCGAAATAAGAAGCCATCATCAGCTTGTCGGCAGCATCATCACGATCTTCGAGGAACACCTGGCGGCACATTTCCAGCGATTTTTCCCCGTACGCCTTGGAAAACTCGTTGATAAAGGTGCCCGCCAGCGACTCGACATCGTGGATATAGCAGTCCATGCCGGTGTAGAACCACTGGTTTTTCGGCATCCCGGTCACGATCTCCGGATCGAGCATGATCTGGTCGTACAGCGTGTAATCCGAGTTGATCCCGAGTTTTTTCTCGGGTCCGGTCAGAATCGTCGTGCGCGAAATCTCCGCCCCGGTGCCGGAAAGCGTCGGAATACCGACTTTATATACACCGGGAATTTCGATCAGGTCCCAGCCCTGGTAATCAGCGGAGGAGCCCGGGTTCGTCAACAGCAGCGACACCGCCTTGGCGATATCGAGCACCGAACCGCCGCCGATGCCGATGATTCCGTCCGGACGGCCAAGACCGTACCCGTTGACCTGCTTGACCAGGGCATCGATCAGCCCGGTCTTCGGTTCGTCATCGACATTGACATGGATGATCCGGTCATTTCCTTTCACCGGGACTCGACCTTCCAGTGCCGATCCTTTGAATACATCGTCGAGAATGAACACCATGAAGCCGTCGGCCGTGCGTTTTTCACCCAGCACGTCGTCGAGCTGATTGAAACAGCCGCGGCCGAAAATGATTTTAGGGACGATTGCAAAATTGCGATACATGGACGGTTGCTCCTCTGCATGATTGTTGCCGGCCGCTTCTGCAGCCGATGGTTTTTATGGGCGATTAACCAGATTCATTAGCAGATGCATGCACAAATCTCAAGCGCTTTGCCGGCGACGCGGTGCTTTGCAGTGCGTAATTCAAATCAATCCTTTATAGTAGCTCGATTAACAGTAGGTTCGTTTGCAGAAAACGCCAGAGGAATGCATGTCGGTTTTAAATGAAAACAGTGTATATACGTCCCTGAACCAGCGGGGTCCCCTCGCCGTGCCCGACTCGGTCTGCCATGATCGTCTATTCTGCCCGCTCAGCAGAGACTGGGTCAGGGAGCTCAGGCAGAGCGAATTGACCGTCACCAAGTTCCGGGCAATCAGGCGACAGATTTTCGAATTTCTCAATGTCGACAGTTTTCAGGATATTCCGCATCTGCTTACCGACAGTCAGGGCAGGGATGCCTGCAGCATCCGCGCCTGCACTCTGCTCGGCAATATGTTCGGTATTGCCGGCACCGATGAAGAGATCAAATTCCGCGTAAGCGAATATGCCCGCGCCGCCGACGGCGTAATCAAGTCCCTGCAGAACAAGTTGTTCGCACCCTACGCGTCCCATGTCGCCATCACCAACGAAGTCGAAATAGCCACCGATCCGGTGGACCTGCTGCTCATGGTATTCGACGACCGCTATCACAAGAAAGCCCGCTTTGAAGCGCAGCGCAAATTATCGCTGATGAGCCTTGCCGGCAGCATCGACCAGCGTGAACGCGAAACCGAAACCGAGGAAAAATTCGCCCAGTTTCTAACCTTCCTCAATGATTACGTATGGAGCGCCAACCAGAAGATCGGTGAACACGATATCGTCTACCTGCTTTCCCGGCACGATGCACCCGACTATTCCTGCTCGCATGTCTCCGTGATCAACAAGGAGTCCGTTCCCGACATCAGGATGGAACAGGGGCTCAAACTCACCCTGCTCAAGCGCCGCCGCTTCAAGGTCGGGTCCAACGAGCTCCCCATCTACGTGTCGATCAGGAAAAAACCGCCTGAGGCGAAGGTTTTGAAGCTGCTGAGGAAAAACGAGAAAAATCCGGCGGTTGCGGTCGACGATGAACTCGGCCTGATGGCGGTGCTCGACACCGCCGCTGATGTGAAGATTTTCCAGAATCACCTCACCCAGAGCGCCGGGCGAGCGGATTCATTCATGATCCTCGAGGATATCTCCGACACGCTTACCGGCGGCCTGCACAAGGCGACCACGACCGGGTCCAGCGCCAAGACGCCGATGCTCAAGTTCTTCGCGCGCCTCGGCGGGATGCGGGTCGAATTCATCATCCACACGAATCATTCATGGGTCAATTACATGTATCAGCGCGATGTCGCCCATGACGAATATGAAGTGAAACGGATTTTTGATTCCGGCGTCGCCGAGCTGCTGTTCCCCTACTCCATCTACTATCTCGATCACCAGTCCGTGCGCAACAACATGATCCGCCTGTTCAGGAACCAGATCGAAGACGCCTGGAAGCTGATGAAAAACGGTTCCAGATAGCCGCAGCTCCGGCAATCTATTGTAAAAACGGCAGTATTGCTGCAGCCAGCGGCTTGTTGGCGGCGACAACGCCCTGTTCTGGGTATGCATCGCCGCCGGTGAAATCGCACACAACGCCGCCAGCCTCCTCGACCAGCAGGACCCCGGCGGCAATATCGTAGATATTCAGGTTCATTTCCCAGAATCCGTCATACTTGCCGCAGGCCACATATCCGAGGTCAATAGCGGCGGACCCGCATCGCCTGATATCGAGGATGCGCGGCACCAGGCGGTTGAAATAGGTCAGGTTGTTTTCTTCCCAAGCGCTTCTCAAACAGGCAAATCCGGTCGACAAAACCGACTCGTCCAGGCGGCTGCGGCCGGAAACCGTGATACGTTCATCGTTTAAATACGCTCCTTTGCCCCGTTCCGCATAAAACAGCTGCCCCAGGGCCGGTGCATACACGGCAGCGAGCGCATACGCGTTTTCGATGCGCAGCGCAATGCTGATCGAATAGTAGGACTGGCCGAACAGGTAGGAGGTCGTGCCGTCGATCGGATCGATAATCCAGCAGTGACTCGCATCGTCATGGGTCCTGCCTTCTTCTTCACCGATGATGCCGTGAGCGGGAAATCTTTCACCGATGCGTTCCCGCAGGAAGCGCTCGACCTCCCGGTCAACGCGCGTGACGATTTCCTTTCCATTCTTCCGTTCAACATCGGCAGCCTGGAGGTTGCGCTGCTCCGCCCGGCAGATTTCCCCCGCGGTCTTTATCTGCATCAATAAAAATTCAAGCATGTCCTGTCAATCCCCGCCCCGTGTTTGCAAACGCTGCGCCAGACCGCTGTGCCGTATGGTTCTCCTGCTCGCACAGTTCCGGCACACGTCTTCGTTCATCACCATCGTCAATTTTTTGCCGGCCCTCGTCACCGCCGTATAGAGCAGTTCCCGGCACAGAACCCGACTGTCTTCTTCCGGTAAAACAACGACCACATGCTCGAACTCCGATCCCTGGGACTTGTGAATCGTCATCGCCCAGGCCGTTTCCGCCATCGGAATACGTGCTATCGGATAGCGCCGCAGGGTCCCCGAACCGCGTGCGAACCAGACCCGTAATTCCCCATCTGCATCGGGGTCGGGAAGACATAACCCGATGTCCCCGTTGAACAGTTCCAGCCGATGATCGTTGGCCGTAACCATTACCGGTTTACCGGCATACCAGGATCCGTCCGCCGGAGCCAGTCCCTTTTCGGCAAGCATCATTTCTATCCGGCGATTGATTTCGCGCATTCCATACCTGCCGCCGCGAACCGCACATAAGACCATGTATTCGCCGAACCGCGAAAACAGTTCCGGATACCCATCCGTATCTGCCGTTTTCCTGACGTTTCTGATAAAGCGTTCACAGCGGGCGGCGATATCGTTCAACCAGTTCCGATCACCATGCGCAACGGCATCCGGACCAGGAGCAGTTATCCGCGCCCAGGCCTCATCCCCATCACCGTTTTTGATGGCTCCGGCCAGTTCCGCAATCGTCGTGTTGAACCGGTAGGTCCTGGTCAGTTCGGCGACATTTTCCGGCAAACTGTCGATGCAGTCCGCCAGGACCGCTCCCGACTCAACCGAAGCCAGCTGGTCCCTGTCCCCGACCAGGATCAGCCGGGAATCCGGTTTCAGAGCGCTCACCAGCCGCCACATCATGGCCAGATCCACCATCGATGCTTCATCGACCACCACCACCTCATAGGGCAGCGGGTTGGCGGCATGATAACGGGGAACGGCAGTAAACCTGCTCATGCCGAGCAGGCGGTGCAGGGTTTCGGCGTCTCCGGGAAAGGCCCGGGCAATCGACTCGGGCAGGTCGAGGCTGCCGAGCTGCGCCCGGATCGATTCATTCATCCGCATGGCCGCCTTGCCGGTCGGTGCGGCAAGCCCGATGCGCAAATCCGAGCCGTACCGGGCTAGAAACAGCCGGATTATCGTGACAAGCAGCGTTGTCTTGCCGGTGCCGGGACCGCCGCTTATTATGCAGAGTTTTCTCTGCAATGCGGTCGTAATCGCCCGCTTCTGGGACGGGTCTTCGTCCGGGTTTGCCCTGATATCAAGGCTTACAACCGCATCAGGTGCCGCGGCGGCGGCTTTTTGCATTGCTGCAGCAAGCTCGACCTCGTAGCGGTAGTAACGGCCGAAATAGAGTGAATTCCCCGACACGACGAGCGGACCGTCGCGCTCAACCGCGACAACGGCCGCGGCCTCCATCACGGCCTTTTCCGGCTCGTCCAGTTCTATGCGGATATGCCCCTGGGCCAGCGCTGTGGTCAGGCGCTGCACGATCGCGTCGAAGCGGGTTTCCTGGTCCGCTCCAAGGCCGGCGTGACGGGCCAGTGCCGCAGCCATGAAACGGGACAGCGGTGACGGCTCTGCAGCCGTTATATCAGTGAGTCCGGTTTGCTCAGTCACGACGTTGCTCCCCAAAACAGCGGTCGAGTTGCATCAAGGTCCGTTCATCCGGTTTCGTGAAATACACCCCGCTTGCCGGCTGCTCCGGATTCATGCCCCGGACAAACAGGTACATGACGCCGCCGAAGTGTTCGCTGTACCGGTATGTACCGCCCCCGAACCAGTTGCGCAGGTACCGGTGCAGCGCAACCGTGTAGATCCAGTATTGCAGCCCGTAATTGTGCGAACGCATCGCGGCAGGCAGGTTCTCGCGGTTATAGGCCTGCGGCGAACCGAGGAAGTTGCTCTTGTAATCGGCAATATAGTAGCGGTCCCCATGTTCGAAAACGAGATCCATGAAACCGTTCAGGTACCCTTCTATCGGCTTTCTCGTCAACCCCGTTACCGTCTCCTCATGTTCCAGGATCGAAACGATGTCCCCGGTGTTTACCGGATCAAGATGCAGCGTGAACTCCATCTCCTTGATCTGTTTCCCCGGTGCTATGTCGGCAAGGGTGAATGGGGCTCGACCGCTGCCAGGTGCCGGCAGCAGCGTCGTCACCGCCCTGACCAGCAACTCCTGCAGCCGTTCCGGATCGATATCGAGGCGGGAGCGGCTGATCAGCGCATCCAGTTCATGCCGGTCGATTTCATTTCGGGCAAGGGCGGAAAACTCGAAAATCTCAAACGCATCGTGCACCAGATTACCGAATCTGACCCCGCCGGGCAGAGGGTCCGTCGTCGGGGGAGGCTGCGGGGCAGCCTCGTCACCGGCTTTTGATTCGGCTTCAAGCGGGGCTCTGGCAAGCGCGGTCAACCCGGAAAAACTGGTACGGATACGATCGGTCAGCAAGCGTCGGGGGTCATAGCGCTTTGCTTCCAGTTCCACCGACGCATCGAGTCGCCGATACCGGTAAACCGCCTCGTCGAGCTGCGCCGGTATTGTCCGGTACCCGCACGCACCCTGCCGGGCAAGATTCAGCAACTGCTCCTGCTGCTCGGCAAACGAACATGCGCCGTCCGGGAACAGCAGCCTGCCGAGCGGCGACGCAAAGGAAGGCCGGCTCTGCGCCGTCTGCTTCGTGTCCACCCAGGGCAGGTAGCAGCACAGGCGGGCCCTGGTAACGGCGACATAGGCCAGGCGCAGATCCTCCTCTTCTTCCTCCCGCGCCGCCATGGCAGCGCGTTCGTCGAAACGCTCCGAGCCGATATCACAGACCCTGCCCAATTCCGGGTCATGGCAGGTCACGACGGTTCGCGAGGAAGCGCCCCGGGATGCATGGAACAGGTACGGGCAAAAGACAATGTCGTACTCCAGTCCCTTGGCGCTGTGCATCGTGACGACATTTACCGCATCGCCATCGCTTTCCAGGCGCAGTTCGTCATCCTTCTCCCCGGCCGGCTCAGCCAGCTTGCGCTGGAGCTCGTGCAGCGTCTGGGGTATCGACAGGCGGCGTTCGCTTTCCTGCTGCTGGATCAGCTCAACAAGGTGCTGGATATTGGTGATTCGCCGCTCCGCCTGCGGCGTTTTGCTGAGGTTCAGGTAAATCTCGTCGTTTTCGAGCAGCCGGTTCATCATCGCCAGCAGCCCCGCTTCCTGCCAGCTCCGGTGATAGTCGAAAAAACGTTCCCGGTATGCGTTCAGCTGTCTGTCGTCGCTGACGATTTCATGAAAGCGGCCACCGTCCAGGCCGAACCAGTCGATCCCGAGCGCCGTATGCAGCAGTACCTGATCTGCCGGGTCGGCAACGGCCTGGAGGATGACCAGCAGGTCCCGGCCTTCCCTGGTCTCGTATACCGGCCTCCGGCTGGACAGCACCGCCGGTATGCCGTGCCCGCCAAACGCGCTGAAGAATTCCTCCGCCTGCCGGTTCGTGCGCACCAGGATCCCGATGTTTCCCGGCCTTACCGGTTCATGGTAATTCCCGCCGCTGCCGTCGGTCCGGGCTATCGTGCATGATGACTCGGGATCGAGCAGGCGCATGACTTCCCGCACAACCCACTGCCTGACCGGGTCGTTTGCGTGCGACTTGGTCCATGCGCCCTGGTCGTCGTCTTGCGGTTCGAGCTGGCAATAGATGAGGCCCGGCTGCTCGGCTTCGTTTTCGGTCAGCATCGTTTCTGCTGAGGTATGCGGCGAGCGAACCGGCTGGTAGATCGAACCTGCAATTCGACACCCGGCAAACAGGTTGTTGACGGCACCGACAAGTCCCGGGGTCGAGCGATAATTGCAGTCGAGCGTCAGCATTCGATCGGCGTCAGCGCGGGCTTTCAGGTATGAGTTGATATCGGCGCCGCGAAACCGGTAGATGGCCTGTTTGGGGTCGACGATCACGTACAGGTGATGGTTTCCCTGTCCGAAGAACCGGGAAAAAATCGTATATTGCGCCGCATCGGTGTCCTGGAATTCATCAATCAGCGCAGCCCGGTAACGGGCGCCGACCGCACTGCTCAGACGAGCCCCGGCCGCCGCATCGATGGCCCGCGCCAGATCGACGACCAATTCATCGAACCCGAGTTTACCGCGGCGATGCAGACGCGCACTCAACTCGGTCCGGATATATGCAGCAAGATCGAGCCGCACACCAAGAAGCAGCCCTGCAGCAGCGCGTTCATAGTGGTCACCGATGTCCAGCGGCAGGGCCATCCCCGCTACCAGGGCCCGGCGCGCATCTTCCGATCTGATCTTTGTTTTGTTGAGCCCGGAAACCAGTCGTTCAGGCTGTAATTCGGCTACCAGGCCGGGAGGCGGCGAGGTCTGCTCCTGCACACACGCCTCGAACTGGTAAAGCCACTGTTCATATCCGGTCCTGACGGCTTTATTGAAATACCCGTTGCCGACCGCATCAGCGAGGTCTGAGCGCAGCATGGCTCCCTGTTCTTTCCACCAGGTCATAAGCAGGCTGCGAGCCTCGTCGAACTGGGCGCATGCACCGGCAAACGTTACCGTATCGGGCAGCAGCTGCGTCAACGGCTGATCGGCTCCGGAAACGGATTCGACCAGCGCCTGCAGAGCTGGATATTTACCGAGAATCAGGGAACCGTAACGAGGATCGATGTCGTACAGCGTATTGCGCCAGAAATCCTGGACCAGCTCCGTGCGCAGCGCCAGGGTATCTGAAACCAGGTCCATATCGAACAGGTGGCCGCTCTCCAGCACCTGTTCCGTCAGGATGCGCTGGCAGAATCCGTGGATCGTATGAATCGAGACCGCATCGATGTCGAGCAGGGCCAGATCGATCCGTTTTTGTGCCTGCTCCCGGTCGGGTATGCGCACCTGCCACTCCTGCAGCACGTCGTCGACGCCGTCGGCGCTGCCGTGCAGCAGATTCCTGGCATCGAGCAGCCTCAGGCGCACCCGCTCCCGGATTTCTTCCGTCGCGGCCACCGTATACGTGACCACGAGAATCTGTTTGAGGTCGATGCCCAGTTCCGCCACGGCGCGCAGAACGAGCATGCTGATCGCGTATGTTTTCCCGGTTCCGGCACTGGCCTCGACAAGCGTCGTCCCGGGCTGCAACGGTGTTCCGGCCGCATCGAAAATTGCAGTTCGCTCAGCCATGCCTGTCGCCGGAGATAAACTCCGACTCCTCCCATATCTTCACCAGGTGCTCGTCGCACCAGGCTCTGAACTCATCGCCGAGCAGCATCGTTGCCGGAACCTCCGGAAAAAGGAGGCGCACCGCTTCCGCATAGCCGTTATCGATACTGTTCTGCAGAGACGTCTGAGCCCGCTGCAGCGGATCGGTCCTGCCGCGGCCCCGGTTCGACAGCACCTGTGAACAGTAGACAAAAGCCGGTTCTACGTACCAGGGTGAAGGATACCTGTGGCCATCCAGATAGCCGTCAATCAGCCGGGATAAATCTGCTTCTGAGCCCACGCCGGCGGGAATCACCACCGTCTGGTCCCTGGCAACCACAGAGGTCGATCCGGTTTCGGCAAAAACTCTGCGGCCGAGCAGATGGCACACCCACGCCTTGAAAACGTCACTGCCCTTCAGTTTGGTGAAGCGGTAGAACAGCTGTTCACCGCCACCAAAGTCGGTAAGCGCACCATGCACTTCGACGCTGCGGCACCCCAGGGTGAAATCGACCATCTCCCGGCCTCCGGAAGGATTGATTGCCCTGACCCGCTCTGCGAATCCGGCGCATTCCCGGACCACGGCGGCGAACTGCCCGCGGCCCGGATACGCGAGCGGCCAGGCCTGCCGCTGCTGCAGCTCATCGAGCAGATCTTCCGCGTTTCTACCGTCCAGCAATGCCTGCACGACGCACTGTTCTATCCGGTAGCGATCCAGCCCTTCTACGGCGAACGGCTCGTGCTCCGCAGGCAGTTCTCCGCCCGTATCGAGGTTCATGCCGAGGATGTTGTTGACAAAAAATCGCTGCGGGTTGCCGACAAAGGCAAGCAGCTCGGAAAGATGCGCCCGGTCCGGCGGTTCGAGATCGAGCCGCCGGGGAAGCCAGGGGCGCATGGCAGCGGCCGGCTCTGCCCTGAACGATCGGGCCGTCCGGCAATAATAATCGCTGTGGCTGAACAGGTTGCTGCCCGCGCTGAAATAAGCCTCGCTGAACGGCTGCAGCGGATGCTTCTGCACCTGGATCGGTCCATAGCAGAAGTTGATCGTGTCGATCAGCTCCGATACGACCGGCGACGGCGGGATTTCTTCGTTGGTGCTGATCGACTGGCCGACATAGCTGATATAAAGACGCTGGCGTGCGGCCACAATCGCTTCCAGGAACTGATAACGGTCATCGGCACGCCGCGAGCGATCCCCTCTCCGATATCCGTGGCCGAGCAGGTCGAACGGAGTGAACCGGTCCTGTTTCGGAAAATCACCGTCATTGATGCCGAGCAGACAGATTATCTTGAACGGGATCGACCGCATCGGCAGCATCGAACAGAAGGTCAGCCGACCCCGCAGAAAGCCGGATGCCGACGGGACCTCCGCCTCGTGCTCGAACCATTGCCTGATCACGTCAAAGGTTACCGGGTCGCTGTGGTACGGTGCAAGCGTATCGCCGAGCCCGGTCAGCAGCTCCTGTAAAAAAAGCAGACCCGGGGCATCGTCAGCGCCGAATAGAGCGGTCGTGAACCGATGCAGCAGCGCCGACCATTGCTCCAGTGAATGCCCAGCCCCGGTCTCTCGGCGGCTCTGCTCGATCATATCGACGAACAGGCATAACCGGCCGAGCAGTTCCGCATCGCCGCCCTCGACATCCGGGTACGGCAGCACCGTGTCGATGCGCTCCGCGGATCCCGAGGCCAGACCGAGCAGCATTCGCTCCAGGCCGTCCTGCCAGGTCCCGCCGCGAAAAACCGGCAATCCGTCCTCATCGCGCTGGGATTCAGACAGGCCCCAGCGAATACCGACATCGGCCAGCCAGCGCTTCACCGTCTCCAGCTCTGCCGCTGCAATGCCGTACGTGCCGCCGACCTCCTGATGTTCGAGCAGCGTGGTCAGGTCCGGACCGCTGTACCTGCCGGTAAGCGTGTTCAGAAAATCGGAGAAAATCGCCACATACCGATTGTCCCGGCGGGTTCGGCAATCAGTTATATCGTGCGCGATATCGTCAAACAGCGCCGGGATCAGGTCACCGTACTGCTGAATGTCGGGGGCCATCACGACGATTTCGTGCAGCCCGAGCCCGGGGTCGTTCATCAGCCAGTTGATGAGGTGATCTTTGAGAACACCGAGTTCACGAATCCGGGTGTGACACGAAACGATTCTTATCGAGTCGTCTGCAGCAGCTTCCGTATACGGTTCATGGCGCCCATCAAGCAAATCATCCTGGAGGCGGTGCAGGACGGCAGTCCTGCCAAATTCCGCATTGACCACAAAAACTTCCGGCCGCTCGACGATCGTCTCGATCCGCTCCAGCAGGAGATGCTGGAAATCAGCCCCCTGGCGCCCGAGTCCGGCGAGCAGCTGATGAAACTGCAGATCGTCTTCATGGTCTCCAGCGCAGGCTCGGTGAAGCCGCGCCGATTTCGATTCCATATCCGCCCAGTAGTACGAGCAGGGAGTCAGCAGGAAAAAATGAATATCGGCCAGTCCCGATAAGGCGTTCAGGACGGATACGAACATCGGCGGCAGCGTGTGGACGCCGAACACGTAGATCGAATCCGGCAGTGGATCCGGGTCGGCATTGCCGCAGCGCTCGATCAGTTCGCGGATCACCTCGCCGCGATGACGCCCCGTGCCCTCTTCCTGCAGCACGTTCCACATATACATCTGCCACGGTTCCGAGTCGTTGTCCGTAACGGCGCGGCCGCGCTGCCACGACGCGACCAGGTCCGGCCGCATGATCTGGTACTGATCGAACAGCTGGGCGATCGTGCGCGCCAGCTGGTAACGCTTCAAATCAGCCTTGTCACCACCGAGATACGCCGCCAGCGGCTGCAGAGAGGATTCACCGGTAGTGCGCAGCAGCCGCTCGATACGCCAGATAAGAACCGCCCGGTCATAGGCCGACAGGTCCATGTCGATCGCCAGGGCGCCGCACAGATGCTTGATAAAGCGCATCGGCAGCATATATTCGCTGTTGCACCACACCCCGAACCGGTCGGCAAGAAACTGGCTGAGCATCCGTCCCATCTCCCGGCTCTGCACGAGAAACAGCGACGTATCGAACAGGGATCGGCCCCTGCCGTCGTTTACCACGACGCCGAGCTGCTCGGCCAGGATCTCGGTACGGTTGGAGTTGTACAGGTAAAACATGAATTCGGTATAATTTCAGTACGTTCAGCGTAATTACCGGTGGCAGACATGTTACCATTAAAATGAATGCCAGCGCAATTGAAAGGGACCGTACGAAAAGGAAATTGCTGGTCGTTCGGCGCTCTGCCTCGAGAGCCGCCCCGGTGCCGGCCGCAGCACATGCGGAATGAGCAGGCAGATCGCAACCGGCCGGCGACGACGGTATCACGCGTGCAGGTTTTTTTTGAGCTCCTGTGCTTCATGCACCCTGCCGACGCGTACCAACAGGTCAGCGAGTTCCCTGAGGAGATATTCATCGCGGGGAAAGGCTTCCAGTCCCGTGCGCAGGATCTTCTCGGCCTCCCGGAAATCCTTCACGTCGCCGGCGAGCAGCCCAAGGCCCCAATAGGCCTGCGCATCCGGTGCATAGTCCAGGGCTTTCCGGTAGAGGTTTCGGGCAAGCCTGCGCGCTGTTTCACGCGGCAGGACATGGGGATAATCCCCGCGGTCGATGGTCAGGGCCAGCCGGGAGAGGAAGGAAGCGTGGCAGGAATACAGCTCCTCGTCGTCGACCAGCTCGAGGTTCTCGATAAATTCGGGGATGCTCTTCTGCAGTTCCTGTTTCAGTTCCTGCCCGATCCGGGCAACGCTCTCCCGGGACTGGTTCGCGTCGATCTCGAAAAACGCCAGGTCTTCTTCCCGCTGCAGCCAGATATCGTCGGTGGCCCCGGTCTGGGACTTGAACAGGTCGTAGAGGTACGTGCCGGGAAACAACGCGAGCACGTGAAACAGGGTCACCAGCGGCCGGATCTCCTTGAGCAGGCGGATCGTATCCGCCACGGTTTCGGGGCTTTCCCCGGGGCAGCCGTAAATGATATAGGCCCTGGCCAGGATGCCGTAGCTGACGGTCAGCGAGAAGGCGCGGCGGATCTGCTCCTCCTTGAATTTCTTGTTGAGTACATTGCGGATCTGCGCGGACCCGCTTTCCACACCGAAGCTGATCTGGATACAGCCGGCCAGCCGCATGGCCTTCAGCATGTCTGCATCGATGCAGTCGACACGGGAGATGGCGGCCCAGGTAATATCGAGCTGCTTCGCACGGATCAGCGCACAGATTTCGAGCACCAGCTTTTTCCTGAGCGTGAACGTATCATCGCTGAAATTGAAAAAGCGCTGCCCCTTTTCATACAGCAGTTCGATCTGTTTGACGAAATAGGCGGCCGAATGAAAGCGGACGCGGGGGCCCCAGAACCACGGCGATCCGCAGAACGTACATTTCCCCGGACAGCCGCGGCTGAGCGCCAGATGGTGGTAGGTATAGTGCTCGGCCGGCAGCGGCAGCCGGTCAAGATCATCGATCCGCTCCGCATCCTCATTCCTGCGAATCGCATCGCCGACCCGCAGCGTCAGTCCCGGCAGTTCTTCGTAAGACTCGCCGGACTCGAGCCTGCGGATCAACTCCGGGAACGTCCGCTCCCCCTCCCCCCGGACGACCATATCGATCCACGGAAAATGGCGCAGCAGGTGTTCATCGAGAAAAGTCGCGCCGATGCCGCCGAATACAATCGGCACGCCAGGAAACCGCTCCTTGAACAGTTTCGCCAGCTGGATGCCGCCCCAGCGGTTGTCGTGAAAAATGGAAAAACCGACGCAGTCGGGTTTCAGCGTTGCCAGGGCGTCGCTGACAACTTCGGGGGTATTCTTTACGTCATGCCAGTTGAGCAGTGTTACCTTATGCCCCAGTTCCTTGAGCAGCGCCCCGAGATAGTGAAGGCCGATCGGCGGCGCCTCAATATTTTCGACATGGACCCGGTCGATCGAGAAAAACGGGTAGATCAGGACGATATCCATGCTCATTTACGGCACGTAAGCAGCCGGCTTTTACCCGACGGTGTGTGCGACACGCGTATATCGGCAAAGACCGCTCTGTACACCGAGATATCCTGGTCGATGAATTCTTTCGCATCCGCCGCTCCCATCATCGTCATGCGTAAATCGAAGAGCCGTTTGACGAACGGATGTTCCGGGACTTCGTGCTCCATGAGCAGAACCCTGCCGCCGGGTTTCACCACCCGCTTCATTTCCTGCAAGGCCCTGGTTCTGACCTCCCCTTTCAGTTCGTAGAGCGCGTGGGAACAGCAGACGATATCGAAACTGTCGTCGCCAAAGGACAGGCGGGCGGCATCCCCCAGGGCCAGGTGGATACGGCCCCCCGTATCTTTCCGCCTTGCTTTTTTCAGCATTCCGGCGGAAAAATCGTACCCGACCGGCAGCGCATCGGGGCAGCGGTCGGCGAAAGCCAGGATGACCGAACCGGTGCCGCAGCAGATATCGAGTATGCGGGCGCAGCTCGAATCCTCCAACCCGGCCGAATCAACGAGGAACGCACGGGTTTCATCGCGGTGACGGCCGGCGTGGGCATTGATGAAGAAGTCGTAGAAATGGGAAAAAACATCGTAATATTTCCGGCGCCCGGTTCGTATCTCAGTCATAAGCAGAAATCCTCCGGCGTCATTTGCCGTATGATTGAGATTTCTACCACCAATGGCGACAAATTGCCAGACCGGCCCGGTATCTCTTTTTCCACGGTCGATCAGTGCTTCAGGTTCAAAAAACTGTCATTGAGATTTCATGAAAATTGATGGTGAAAGTGAATAAAACATACTAATTTAAGGGAACAGTATGGTAACGGACGGCAACAGGCAACTGTTTCTACATCCGTCTCAACCTCATGAATGTTTTCAACCGACGGACTTTTTATGACTGCCAAAACCGTGTCATTACCCGCTTACAGTTTCTACGAAGAACTTGCCAACAGCATCACCCACGGCGTCGGCATTCTTTTTTCCGTTGCCGGTCTCGGCGTGCTGACCGCGTTTGCCAGTGTTTTCGGTACGGCCTGGCACATCGTATCGTGTTCCATCTACGGCGGCACGATGATCCTGCTCTACACCGCCTCGACTCTCTATCACTCCATCCCCGGCCAAAAGGCAAAGGCGGTGTTTCGCACCCTCGACCATTCGTCGATTTTCCTTCTTATTGCCGGCACTTATACACCGGTGACGCTGGTCAGCCTGCGCGGCCCGTGGGGCTGGTCGCTGTTCGGAACTGTCTGGGGTCTGGCCGTGGCCGGAATTTTACTGGAAATTTTTCTGCCGAAGCGATGGCGCAGTATCATCATCGGCCTCTATGTCGCAATGGGATGGACGATTATCGTCGCAATCGGCCCGATGCTGTCGATGGTCGCACCGGGAGGGTTATGGCTGCTGCTGATCGGCGGGCTCTGCTACACGGTCGGGGTCCCGTTCTATATCTGGAAAGCGATGCCGTTCAATCATGCGGTCTGGCACCTGTTCGTACTTGCCGGCACCGTTTTCCAATTCTTCTCTATTCTGCTCTATGTTGTTCCGGTGTTGACGCAGTGACCAGGCGGGAGCGCTCCTGATCACTGAACCTTTACCTGTTTTTCCAGATATTGCCTGAAACTGCTGTCCCCGTCCCATTCTTTACCGCCCTGTTCATGACGGAGATAGTTCGTATACTGCACCATTCGCTCAATAATGTCCTGAGACGCAACGTGTTCCATTTTACAGGCGCCGTCTTCGGCAGTTTCAGGGTCGACTCCGAGAACATCGATAAAGAACCGGCGCAGCGTTTCGTGGCGGTAGAAGACATCCTTGGCCAGATCTTCGCCTTTTGCGGTCAGCGTTATCGGATCATACGGCGTGTAGTTCACCAGTTTTTTCTCACTGAGCAGCTGCAGCGCCTCGGTAACCGAGGGCCCGCTGACATTGAGAAGTCCCATGATGTCCTTCGAACGCGCCGCACCTTTTTCCCTGCAAATCAGATAAATCGTCTCGAGATAATCTTCGAGACTTGCACTCAACTTCTTCTTTCCTTTCATATTTCGACGCTCATCTGTTTTTACGTTAAGCGTTTTATTACGCGGGTTATACAACGCAGCATGCTTAGAGATGCCTAACTTCAAGTCCCTGTTCGCGGGTTGTCAGATATTACAGACTCTATTGCAGATTGCTCCTGAAATTAATGAAATCGCCGGGAATAAACTGAAGTGTGTCCGTGTCGGACAGCGGTCATATTACCAGATGGCGGTTAAAAATAACAATTATTCGGTCGCGCTTTGAATTTTACCAGCATCGTCCCGATTTACATCGACCGGTGCATTCTGAAATCCGCGGGTAGCAGATTTCGAACATGAAGATCCGCAGGTACATCCTCTGTTCACAATAATCCTACGATACAGATACCATAGCGAAATTCCGACTGCCAGGACAGTGATGGCAATATCTAATATAGTCATTTTTTACTCCTGAAATAAAAATGGTGCAAAACGACCAGAGTCGCCCGCACCATTATAATCTATGAATTCGATCAGACGTTACTTCATATCTTTTGCCTGAATCCAGATAACCGCATCGCGCGAGCACTCTTTACCTTTATAGGTATATTCGGGATCAAGGTCAAGTGCGGCAAATCCCCACCAGCCTTCCCGCGGTATGCCGAACGTAAACACACCGTTGTCATCTGCGAAGATGGTCTGCAGTGCATATGCATCCTGCGGCGCCTCAACCGCTCCCTCCCTGGCAAACGAGTTGGAGTCGAGGTCCGGTTTGTGATTCAGGTATTCGATTTCAATTTCCGCATTGGGAACCGGTTTACCGTCAACCAGGACTTTTCCCTGAAAGACGTTTCCAGTCCAGCGATCATACGGCTTTGCCAGCGGTACGATCTCGGTCGGAATGCCGACCGGTTCCATCCAAGCGCCCGGCTCGCCGCCGACATTGACGATTACTTTCGTGTTCTGCTTGATATAGGCATCCTCTTCACCTTCGTAGTAAGGCTCTGGAATCAGGCAGAAAATATGATCACCGCCGCGAGCCTGGTACGTGGTTTCCCAGGCCTTGCCGTCGTTAGTCAGGCTCGTCCAGGTAATCGGCTTCAACGTATCTTTAAGGTCTGTTTTCTTCGGCGCGTTTTCGCCCCTGGTGCGAACGACATAAAACTCCTCGACCGGTCCCATATCCATGGTGTGACCGGCTTCAAACGGATGGGTAAAAACCAGTTTCAACGGGATTTTGCCGCCCTTGTTCATTGCCGATTCCGGCGTGTAGATCATCTGGAAATGGGCTGAAGCAATTGCGGCAAAACCGATAATCGCTGCTCCTGTAAACAAACATATTAGCTTTTTCATCACGCTCTATCCCAGGGTATTATTCAACAATTTCTTTCCCGGGAACGCTGACCTGGTGTCCTTCCCCGGCATCAAACACCACATGGTAATCTTCTGTTGGTTTCTTGAATGTGAACTCTGAAGACTCGTCCATTTGCCCATCAAGCAGGACCCGACCCGCGGAAGTTTCAACGAGTACCGCTACGCCAGATGCGGACGAACCGTCAGAGAACCCGCCTTCACAGGTAATGGTGCCGTCTCCATTGTCAAAACAGGAACATAACGGAGTATGTGCACAGACAGCAGTCGAGAAAAATACAAGAATTGCGGCTGATAAAAAATATTTGAACATTGCTTTACCTCGTTTAGTGATTGTTCTGTCCAGTTGATTTTGAATCGATACATAGCGGAGAACAACTTCGTTGTCAACATATTTATTAGCCCAGGCGAATTTAATATTATTGCAGAAACTTTCTCGTGTGTTAAAATATTCATTGACGCACGTAAAAAAGTACCGTATTAACAAGTCAACATTAGATATCACCCTGTTTGGAGCGGTTATGCCAAGGTTTAAAAATAAAAAATGCTGTATGCTCGACAACCTCTGCTCGGGTAAACGGGCAAAAATCAGATGTCATCATGCCAAAGGGGCAGTGCGGCAAAGACTGCTCGATCTGGGCTTCGTGCCTGAATCAGAAATAGATATCGTCAGACGCGCTCCGCTCGGTGATCCAATCCAGTGCAAAGTGGCGAACTACAACGTCACGTTGAGAAAATCCGAAGCCTCGCTGATCGAAGTCGAAGACGTCTAGAGCGGCCTTTTTCCCCTTCCACCTCTCACCCTGTATGTTCCAATGAAAGCAAGAGGCGATCTCCTTGTCGGCCTCGCCGGTCAGCAGAATGCTGGAAAGTCAACGACTTTCAATATGCTCACCGGCGCCAACCAGCACATCGCCAACTACCCTGGTGTAACGGTAGATAAAAAATACGGATCCTACCGTGCAGATGGAAAAAAAGTCGAAGTCGTAGACCTGCCCGGAACCTACAGCCTCACATCTTTTTCACTTGAAGAACGGGTGGCGCGCGACTTTCTTATCAAGGAAAAGCCGGATGTCATTGCAAATGTCGTCGATGCGTCGTCATTGAAGCGAAGCCTTTATTTTACGTTCCAGATACTTGAGATGGGGCTCCCGGTCGTCGTCGCACTGAACATGATCGACGTTGCCGAACGAAACGGGACTAAAATCAACATCGGCCGCCTCGAGCACCGTCTCGGCGTGAATGTCATACCGACTGTCGGGCGCAAAGGTAAAGGCAAGAAAGAATTACGTCAGGCAATTTTCGAAACGGCTGCGCGTAAAGAAGGGAAGGTTCTGCAGATTTCTTACGAAAAACTGGAACCGGTCATTGAAGATCTCCGGGAAAAACTGAGCGCAACCCAGCTGGCTGATACCTATCCGGTGCGCTGGCTGGCGGTCAAGTTAATCGAAGGGGACAGTGAAGCAGAGCGCATTCTTGCCGAGGAACTCGGTTCCTCATGTTTCGAGCTGGAACACGCCCGCAAAATACGCAGTGATTTTGAAGAAGAACACTACATGACGGTGGGGGACTACATGGTCGGCTGCCGCGACCGCCTCGCCACCTCGATTCTCGACACGTGCGTTACCGAGACGAAAGAAGGATCCA
>Ga0180436_10001909_pt1 | contig 20071 bp, 14 predicted proteins | sample SS_ome_2_FD_132434 | JGI IMG/M metagenome (GOLD analysis project Ga0180436, IMG submission 132434) | Hypersaline lake sediment archaeal communities from the Salton Sea, California, USA - SS_3_S_2 metaG | ecosystem: Environmental > Aquatic > Non-marine Saline and Alkaline > Hypersaline >...
GCCCGTGTCAGGATGAAGACAATCGTCGGTTACGGCTATGAACGCCTGACGCCGACGATTGCGATGCGGGCCGCCTCGACGGCGCGTTTCCGCTCCGACAGGCATTTACTGTGCGAACTTGAGAACGTTTTGACGCTTTTTGCCCCTTATGATGCGCATGCCACAAAACTGTTCAATCCGTATGGCATGACGCTCCTGCGCAACAGCCCCACGAAGAAGCTCTATCAGGGTATCGGGGTTCCCGTGGATAACGCCTTCGATTTTCCCCTGACGGCGCGCGAGAATGCTCACGATCTTCACGTGCTGAACGAGTACCGGCTGAATCTCCTGCGGGAGAATCGGATCGGACAGGAATCGCTCGAGGTGCTGCACGGACAGGCCGGCGACATAGCCGATGACGTATCGGCGGACGGCGGCACGGCGGCACGGCGGCACGGCATGCTGGAGTCTTCGGCGGCGATCAGCAGAAGGGTCTACAAGCCTCTGGTCGGCGTGATGAACGACCTGGTCACGGCCGTGGCGTTTCTGCTGATACTATCGCTGCCGTTTGCTTTCGCCCTGGAGCGTCTCCTGATCGGCACGCCGCACATCTACAGGCAGATCGGATGGTTCGCCGTGTTCTTCCTCGCGACGTTCGGGGTTTTGTACATGGTGAATCCAGCTTTCAAGCTGGCCGCCACTCCGGTAATTATCTTTCTGGCCTTCACGATTATTCTGCTGAGTTCGATCGTGATCTTCATAATGTTCCGGAAACTCCAGGCCGAACTCAGCCGCATCGAGGGGTTGGGCGTCTCGGCTCACAGCGCCGACGTGTCACGTCTGTCGACCATGGCTGCCGCGGTAAAAATGGGCATCTCGACCATGCGGCGGCGTCCGCTGCGCACGCTGCTGACTTCAGTGACGATCATATTGCTGACCTTCACGATTCTTACTTTCGCCTCCTTCGGCAGCAGTTGGGGCAACCGGCGGATGCACATGGGAATGCTCGGCGACATGACCCCCCGCATCCTCGTCAGGAACCCGTTCTGGGGCCGCATCGGAGAGGGTCTGCCGGGCACATTGAGCGGCTATCTTGCGGGCAGGGCCGATGTGGTGCCCCGTTACTGGCTGGCCCCGCTGAACGAGGATGTCGCGCAAGCCAGACTCAAGAGGGCCGGTCTCGAAATGCTCCTGGCCGACCAGGCCGCATCCAACACCGTTCCCGTCGCCGCCGCGATGGGGCTCGACAGGCGCGATCTGCTTCACCAGCAGCCCTTGCGCGAGTGTTTTTCCGCCGGGGCCAGAATAGAACTGCTGGAATCCGACGGCATATTCATGACCGGCGCCCTGGCCGACGCTCTCGGCCTGACCGACCAAGACATCGGCGCCGCGAAGCTGCTGTTGCAGGGACGGGCGCTGACGTTCGGAGGCCTGCTGAGCGACAAACTGGCCCTGCGAACCATGGTCGACGGCTCAAGTGTGCTCCCGGTCGACTATGAAGCCACGGGGGCGGGTGAAGCACTGCAGATGGGCGACCAGACCAAGGCCACGGCGGCGGATGCCGACAGCACATCTTTCACCAGCTTCAACTTGAACAGCGTAGTGGTGCTGGCTTCGCCTGCCGCCGAAATGCTGGGTGGACACGTCCGGGCGATCTGCATCTATCCGGACCGGGAGGACGATATCGAAGCGATCGCCGGGGACATCGCCACCATAGCGGCGCTGCCGACCTACGCGGGCACGAGAAACGGGGTCTATCGCCTGTTCTTTTCCACGCTGGTGGCCGCCAGCGGCTTCCGCGACCTGATTATTCCCATCGCGCTGGGAGGTTTGATCGTGTTCGGCACAATGCTCGGCAGCGTGGCGGACAGGGAGCGCGAGATCTACTCTTTCAGCTCCCTGGGGCTGGCGCCCGCGCACGTGGCGGGCCTGTTCTTCGCGGAGGCCTCAATCTACGCCGTGATCGGCGGCATGGGCGGCTATCTTCTCGGCCAGGTCGCCACGCGCCTGCTCGGCCTTCTGAGCGGGCTGGGCTGGTTCTCGGTCCCGTCCATGAATTTCAGCTCCACCAACGCCATCGCCACGATCTTTATCGTCATGGCGGTCGTGCTGTTGTCAACGCTCTATCCCGCGATCAAGGCCTCGCGATCCGCCAACCCCGGGATACAGCGCGCATGGAAGCTGCCCGCGCCGGTCGGGGACCTGTATGACGTGGCCTTTCCCTTCACGGTTTCGGAGTACGACCTGACGGGTATTGCGACCTTCCTTGAAGAACACTTCGGAAACTTCAGGGACACGGCGATCGGGATTTTCACAACGCTGGAGTGCGACCTTTTCCGCATCGAGGACAGCCGCATGCCGGCGGTGTCGGCGTACGTGGCGCTTTCACCGTTCGACCTCGGGATCGAGCAGCGCTTTGTGCTGTTGAGCCGGCCCAGCGACGTCGAGGGTATCAACGAGGTGCGGGTGCTGATGCACCGCGTCAGCGGGACCTACGGCGACTGGACGCGGGCGACGCGCGTGTTCGTCAACGATCTGCGTAAGCAGTTTCTGATCTGGCGAGCGCTTGACGAGGAAGTGACCGAACGCTATCGCGAGAAGACGCTGGAACGCTGGGAGACGTTGAAGAGCCGCTCGGAGTCCGACGTCCTGAGCGAGTTCGGAGCCGCGACGGAGGGACAGGGAGCGTGAGCAAGCCGAGAATCGACAAGGAACTTGAAGAATACCGCAACCTGATGGAGCCGCCGTCGACTTTCGAGGAGGGCTTTACCTGGACGTCGCTCGTGGGCGCCCTTTTCATCGCCATGATGATGGTGCCCGGCGCAATGTACATGCAGCTTCTGGCCGGCATCGGTGTGGGACCGGCTGCCCAGTGGGTTACCGTTGTGCTGTTTATCGAAGTGGCGAGACGGGCGCACCAGCGTTTGCGCCGGCCGGAGGTTTTCGTCCTGTTCTACATGGCATCGGCGGTTATGGCCCAGCCCTTCACCGGCCTGCTCTTCAACCAGTTTTTCGCGCAGAGCCGCGCCGCGACCGGGCAGGGAGTCACCCAGGGACTGCCGAGCTGGTTCGCGCCGACGGATCCCGAGGTGCTGGCTCAGCGCAATTTCTTCAGCCTGGCCTGGCTGCCGGCGATCGGACTGATCATATTCCAGACCGTGGTTTCGCGCATCAACACAGCTTTCCTGAGCTACGGCCTGTTCCGTCTGGCCAGCGACGTGGAGAAGCTGCCGTTTCCGATGGCGCCGATCGGCGCACAGGGCGTTCTGGCGCTGGTGGAAAAACAGGCCGAGGAGTCGGGCGAAGAATCGACCGACTCCGCCGGCAACTGGCGCTGGCGCGTCTTCAGCGTCGGCGGAATGCTGGGGCTGGCATTCGGCGCGATTTACATGGGGCTGCCCGCCGTCAGTTCCGCCGTGCTCGGCAAACCGATCATCATCCTTCCCATTCCATTTGTCGATTGGACTCACAAGACCGCCGAGATCCTGCCCGCGGTCGCGACCGGCCTGAGCCTCGACATCGGCCAGTTTGTTGTCGGGATGGTGCTGCCTTTCTACGCCATGCTGGGCAGCTTTCTCGGATGGCTGGCTACGGCTGCGGCCAACCCCGTGCTCTATCGCTTCGGCATTCTCAGAAGTTGGGAGGCGGGCGACGACACCATAAAGACGCTCTTCAAGAACAATATCGACTTCTATTTCAGTTTCGCCATCGGAGTCTCGGTGGCCCTGGCGATCATCGGTATCTGGCAGGTGGTGCGCGGTTTGCGCGCGCGCCGGGAAGAAAACAGGAAGCTGCGGGAGATACGCATGGCGGCCGAGGAATCGAAGCCGGCCGGCCGGGAGCGCGGCGACATCCGCACACGCTACGTAATCGGCGCCTACGTGCTCACTTCCATGTCTTACGTCCTGCTCAGCGGGTGGCTGATCGACTGGCACAAGGGCGTCATGGCAGTCCTGATCTTCTTCGCCTTTCTGTACACTCCCCTGATCAGTTACGTGACGGCTCGCCTGGAAGGGATGGCCGGGCAGGTAATCCGCATTCCCTACGTCCGCGAGGCGGCCTTCATCCTTTCGGGCTATACCGGGGGAGTAAAGGTCTGGTTCCTGCCGCTGCCCGTTGCCGACTACGGCAGGCGCACCGTATTCTGGCGGCAGGCCGAGCTTACCGGCACGCGTTTCCGTTCGATCTGGAAGACCGACCTTATCCTGGTGCCGATCGTGCTCATATCGGCCGTGCTTTTTGCGCAATTCATCTGGTCTCTGGACCCGATACCGGGGCCCCAGTATCCGTATGCGGAAAAGATGTGGGAAATGGAAGCGGCAAACCGCTCGATCATTTTCAGTTCCACCCTGGGCCGTTACAGTACCTTTGAGGAGGCCTTCCGCCCCGTGTATCTCCTGACCGGAACCGGCGTGGGCCTGGTAATGTTCGGTATCCTCGGATTGTTCTCGGCACCGACCATGCTGGTGTACGGCGTAATCAGGGGCCTTAACCAGACGCTGCCCCATATTGTGCTGCTGCAGTTCTTCGGCGCGCTGATGGGCCGGTTCTATTTCAAGCGAAAGATGGGGCTCAAGTGGCGTCAGTACGTGCCGGTGGTGGCGGCGGGGTTCAGCTGCGGCATGGGTCTGATAACCGTGCTGGCCGTGGGATTGAACTTCCTGGCAAAAGCCGTAATCAAGATTCCGTTCTAGAGTTCTCAATATATGAAACCAATCATAGAATGCCGGCAACTCAGCAAAATCTACCGCATCGGCGGGCAGCAGATCTACGCCTTGCGTGATATGGAACTGGAAGTATTCCAGGGCGAATATCTCTCCGTTATGGGCCCCAGCGGCTCCGGCAAGAGCACGCTCTTCAACATGATCGGGGCGCTGGACAAACCCAGCCGCGGCAGCGTGAGCATTGGAGGCGCCGACCTGACCCGCCAGTCCAGCCTGGAACTGGCATATTTCAGAAACCACCATATCGGCTACATATTCCAGGCCTTCAACCTGATTCCCTCGCTGACGGCGCTGCGCAACGTCATGCTGCCGTTGATCTTCTCCGGCATGGATAACGAAAAAGCATCGCAGCGGGCGTCCGAAGTGCTCGCTTCGGTAGGGCTTGGAGACCGCCTCAATCACAGGCCCAGTCAGCTCTCGGGCGGGCAGCAGCAGCGCGTGGCCATCGCGCGCGGGTTGGCCATGCAGCCAACCATCATGCTCGCCGACGAACCGACCGCCAACCTCGATCTGCATACCGGCGAGGAAATCATTCACATTCTGCGCAAGTGCTGCGACCAGTACGGCATGACCGTCATCACGGCCACGCACGACCACAAGATGCTGGACGTTTCCGATCGCATCCTCTGGATCAAGGACGGCGCCACCGAGCGGCTGGAGAAACGCGCGGACGTCAAGATCCGCGTCGGCAGGGTGGAGTAATGCGCGCCTTTTTCATTACGGCGCCGGGCCGGACTGAAATTCGCGAAATCTCTCTTCCGGAGATACGGCCCGACGAGGCGCTCTTGCGCGTGCGGCTGGTGGGGCTCTGCGGGTCGGACCTCAGTACTTTCCGCGGGCGCAACCCTCTCGTGACGCTGCCGCGGATTCCCGGGCATGAAGTGGCGGGGACCATCGAGAGCGCGGGGCACGACGTGCCGGCCGAATGGCGGGCGGGAACAAACGTCACGCTGTCCCCATACACGAGCTGCGGCGAGTGCGCCGCGTGCCGGCGCGGCAGACCCAACGCCTGCCGCTCCAACCGGACGCTGGGCGTGCAGCGGGATGGCGCCCTGACGGAACACATCGCCGTTCCCTGGCGCAAGCTCTACCGTTCCGACCGGCTCGGTCTCAAGGAACTGTGCCTTGTGGAACCTTTGACGGTTGGATTCCACGCGGTGGATCGCGCGGAGGTCTCCGAGCGCGATACAGTGGCGGTTCTCGGCTGCGGCGCGATCGGCCTGGGGGCCGTGGCCGGAGCAGCCTGGCGCAAAGCGCGCGTGATCGCCGTGGACGTGGATGACGCCAAACTCGATACGGCGGGCCGCAGCGGCGCGGCCCATCTTGTAAACTCCGCCCGCTTCGATCTGCACGATGCCCTCCGGGCGATCGTTCCGGAAGGGCCGGACGTGATTATCGAAGCCGTCGGCCTACCGGCCACCTTCAGGTCGGCAGTGGAAGAGGTTGCCTTCACGGGACGAGTCGTCTATATCGGTTACGCCAAGGAGCAGGTGGCGTACGAAACAAAGCTCTTCGTCCAGAAGGAAATCGATATCAGGGGGTCCCGCAACGCGCTGGGCGATTTTGCCGATGTCATAGCCATGCTGGAAGAGGGGCGATTTCCGGTTGAAGAAGCGGTTACGCGAACCGTTACCCTGGATCGGGCCGGCCATGCGCTGGCGGAGTGGGACCGCGATCCCGCCGCGGTCACCAGGATACTGGTAGACCTGGCGGGTCAAGCCGAGGGACTGCAATGAACAAACTGTGGGCGCCCTGGCGTATGGACTACATTCTGGGAGGCGAAGAGGAAGGATGTTTTCTGTGCCGGATTGTCGCTGAAGACAACGACCGCGAAAATCTGCTGTTGAAGAGAGGCCGTTGCTGCGCGGTTGTATTGAATCGTTTTCCCTACAACAACGGGCACCTGATGATCTTCCCGTACCGCCACGTTTCGGAAGTTGCCGGACTGAACGCCGACGAGCGCCTCGAAAGCATGGACCTTGTCGCGGAGGTCCTGGAAGTATTCAAGCAGAGCATGCGGCCGGACGGCTTCAATGTGGGGCTTAACCTGGGGCGCGCCGCCGGGGCCGGTCTAGAAGAACACCTCCACCTGCACGTCGTGCCGCGCTGGAGTGGCGACACCAACTTCATGCCCGTTGTGGCCGACACCAAGGTCATCCCCGAGGCGCTCATGCAGCTATGGGACCGGCTGAATCCCGCCCTGAACGCTGAAGACCCGCGTTAAGGACGGTGTTTGCCGCGTTCCGGCGCCACTTGCCGCTTGCCACCCGCCGCCGCGCGCGCTTAGTATGCATTGATCGGCGGACGGTCGGCTGTTCCCGCGGTGATATGCATGGATAAGCTGTCCCAGTATTTTGCGATCAATCTTTCGCCCGAAATGATGCGGAAGGCCCTGGCGTCGCTGCTGATCTTCCTGCTCCTTACGGCGATCCGGTGGCTGGTGATCAGGCTGATGAGGCGCAGGATATCGGAAGCAAGCCGCCTGTACCATTCGCGGCGCTTGCTGACTTTCGTCTACTCAGCTCTCTTGATCGTACTGGTTGGCCGGATCTGGGTGCAGGGCATCCAGACCCTGGCCACTTTTCTGGGTCTGGCAAGCGCCGGCCTGGCCATCGCGCTGCACGATACGGTGGCAAACATCGCCGGCTTCGTTTTCATCATGTGGCGCAAGCCTTTCTCAATCGGCGACCGCATCGAGATCGGAGGCGTTAAAGGCGACGTCATAGACATCCGGATACTTCAGTTCAGCGTGGTCGAGGTAGGCAACTGGATCGATGCCGACCAGAGCACGGGCCGTATCGTGCACGTTCCGAACAGCAAGGTTCTGCGCGAGCCCACCGCGAATTACGAAGCCGGTTTCGAATATGTCTGGCACGAGATCCCGGTGCTGATTACCTTCGAAAGCAACTGGCGGAAGGCCAAAGACATCCTGAAGGAGATAGCCGAAACGCGTACCGAGGACCTTTCGGCCCAGATGGAGGAGCAGATACGGCGCGCGGCAATGAAGTACCTGATCTTCTTCAAGAACCTGACGCCGATCGTCTACACCACGGTGCGCGACAGCGGCGTGTTGCTGACCATCCGCTACATTGTCAAGCCCCGCCGCCGGCGCGGCACGGAAGCGGCGCTGTGGGAAGCGATCCTGGAAGCTTTCGCTCAACACGACGACATCGAGCTGGCCTACCCGACGACCCGTATGTACCGCAGAGACCTAGAGACGGCGTGACGCGCACGGGGGAAGGGGGCGCGTACCATGGTGACCGCCGCGTGATTGACGACCTGAAAGTGGTGGCGCCGGCTTCGCCCGGCGGCAGGAGGCATCTGCTGTTTTGCGCGCCCCGCCGCATCGTGCTCGCGCGTCGAGCGGACGAGGTCTTGCCGGCTCTCCGGGAGGCTGACGCCGCCGCCGCGGCGGGCCTGTATGCCGCGGGCTACGTGTCCTACGAAGCCGCACCCGGTTTCGATAGCGCTCTCAAGACCGGGGAACCCGGCGAACTGCCGCTCGTTTGCCTGGGGCTTTACGAAAGCCCGACGCCGATCTCGTTGCCGGAACGCGCTGCGGAGTCTTACACGCTGGGCCGCTGGCGGCCCGCCGTGGACGAGGCAGCCTACCGCGGGGGAATCGGCAAGATAAAAGAGTACTTGAAGAGCGGGGACACCTATCAGGTCAACTATACTCTCAGGTTAAAGGCGAATTTCAGGGGCGATCCCTGGGCGCTCTTCCTGAAGCTGCAGCGCGCGCAGCGGGCGCCCTGCAGCGCGTTCGTGGAAAGCGACCGGTTTGCCCTTTGTTCCGCTTCGCCGGAACTGTTCTTCTACCTGGCGGGCGATGCGCTGGAATCCAGGCCGATGAAGGGAACGGCGAAACGCGGCCTGTGGTTCGAGCAGGACGAGCAGCGCATCGCGGAGCTGCGCGGGTCCGCGAAGAACCGGGCCGAAAACGTCATGATTGTGGACATGGTCCGCAACGACATGGGGCGCATAGCGCGGCCCGGGACGGTGCGGGCGGCGGCGCTGTTCGAAGTCGAGCGCTACCCCACCGTGCTCCAGATGACTTCGCGGGTGACTTGCAGAACCGACGCCGCCTTTGCCGACCTCATGAGAGCGCTGTTCCCGTGCGCCTCCATCACGGGCGCTCCCAAGGTCCGCACCATGGAGATAATACGGGAACTGGAGCGGAGTCCGCGCGGCGCATACACGGGCGCGATCGGCTATCTTGCGCCGGATCGGCATTCGCTTTTCAACGTGGCAATAAGAACGGTGGCGGTCGACAAGGCCGCGGGCACGGCCGAGTACGGCGTCGGCGGAGGTGTTGTGTGGGATTCGGATGCGGGCGAGGAATACGAGGAATGCATGACAAAGGCCGCTGTTCTTACCGCGGAACAGCCGGAGTTCGATTTGCTGGAAACCATGCTGTGGCAGCCCGGGGAAGGTTTCTTTCTTTTTGAAGAGCACTTGGAGAGGCTCAGGCATTCGAGTCTGTATTTCGGGTTTGTGACGGACATCGCGGCCGTTCGCCGTTCCCTGGCCGCTCTGGCGTCCGAATTCTGCGGCTGCTGCCGGCGGGTGCGGCTGACGGTTTCCCGGGACGGCGGTTTCAAGATCTCTTATGACGAGATGGAAATCGGCGGGGATGTGCCGGCCTGCGCGCGCAGAGTTGCGCCGGCACTCGAGCCCGTGGATTCCAAAGATCCGTTTCTCTATCACAAGACCACGCACCGGGCTGTCTATGAACGGGCCGGGTCCCGTACGCCCGGGGTGGACGATGTGTTGCTGTGGAACGCCGGCGGAGAGATTACCGAGAGCAGGATCGCCAACGTAGTGATCGAGAAGAACGGCCGGCGACTGACTCCCCCCGTCGAATGCGGGCTGCTGCCGGGAGTCTTTCGTGGACGCCTGCTGGCAAGCGGCGAGATCGAGGAGGCCGTGATTACGCTTGACGATCTGTACCGGGCCGATCGAGTGTATCTGATCAACTCGGTCCGGAAATGGATGCCGGCTGAACTGATGCAGGATAGCAAGCGGGGCATTCGTGAATAAAAATATGCCGCGGTTCATCAAAGTGACTTCCGAGGCCGACTGCGCGGCGGTCGCCGCGCTGGCCCGGGAGATCTGGACCGAGCACTACGACAGGATCGTCGGCCGCGCGCAGGTGGACTACATGCTGGACAAGTTCCAGAGCGCTGCCGCGATTGCCCGGCAGATTGCCGAGGGTTACGTTTACTACCTGGCGGCCGCCGATTATGGGCCGGCAGGCTATTTCGCCCTTGTGCCCGACCGCCGTTCTTCATCCGCCCTGCTGAGCAAGATATATGTCAGGAAGGACCAGCGCGGCTCGGGTCTCGGCAAGTCCATGCTTGCGGAAGCGGATCGGCTCTGCCGTGAAGCCGGCGTTTCCACGATCTGGCTGACCGTCAACAAGCATAACTCCGATTCCATCGCTTGGTACGAGCACGTCGGATTTGCCAAGACGGGTCCGATCGTTCAGGATATAGGAGGCGGGTTCGTGATGGACGATTACAGGATGGAGCGGACGGTTCCGCGCGAAGCGGACCCGCGGAAAGCGCGCCGGCGACCGTAATCGCGGGTCTGCCACCCGGCCCCTTGGCGGTGTGCTCTGTGACGATCTGCCGAAAAAACACCGTTTCAGAGGTTGCATCGGCCGTGGGGAAGGATTATTATTGTTGTATGCAAAGGGCGGTATTCGCATTGAAGCGCGTGTGGGCGGGGGGGTGTTGCGCTCTCTGCCTCGCGGCCGCGACGGGGCGCGGGACCCAAACGTGGCCGGTCGATATTGAGCGCTACCAGGTGATCATAGACCGCATGCCGTTCGGCGAGCCGCCGCCCGTGCGCGCCGCTCCGGTGAAGCCCGTTCCAACCACCCCCCCGCCGCAGTCCTTCATCAACAACCTGCGCATGTGCGGAATTACGGAGACGGAGTACGGTGTGAGGGTGGGACTGGTCGATACCAAGAGCAAACCGCTGAAGAGCTATTTTCTATACCTTGGCGAAAGCCAGGACGGGATCGAACTGATGGAGGCCGACTACGAGCGTGAAGGCGCTTTGCTGGCCAAAGACGGCGAGCAGTACTGGATCTATATGAGCGGGCCGCCGACTACCGCTGCCGCCGCCCCGGCCGGTGTTGCCGCGAGGGGAACGAGGGCCGCGACTGAGACCCCGGACCGACGGCCCCGGCGCACTTCTTACGCACAGCGCCTACGCGAGAGGCGCGAAGCCGAAGCCGCCAGGCTCAAGGAAGAAACTATGAATCGTGTGTCGGGAGAGGAACTTGTAAAGAAACTCCAGGAATACCAGCTCGATGTGATTCGCAAGGGAATGCCCCCCCTGCCGATCCCCCTGACCAAGGAAATGGACGACAAACTGGTGTCGGAGGGCGTTCTGCCCCCCCTGGAGTAATTCACCCCGGAAATAGGGGAAAATGAGGCAATACGGGGAAATTCGGCAATTGCCGGCTGCGGAAGATTGGAGGTTTTTTTTCGGGCTGAAAAAAGGCGTAAATTTTTTGTTGACCCGTTTGCAGGTTGAGTCTATAGTTACAACAGAATGTGAGAGTTCCAGTTCCAAAAGGCAGGAGGTTTCAAATGAAGCGTGTGCTGTTGGTCGCGTTGGTTGCAGTCGGTGTTGCCGGTATGTTTGCGGTTGCTCAGGAGGTTACGAGCGTTAACGCCGTAGGGTATGTGAAGCTCACGCTGCCCGAGGGCTTTTCCCAGGTCCGCAACGATTTTATTAATCTCGATGGCCAGGACGCCACGCCGGAAAACGTTTTCGGCGATTCCCTGCCTGTCGGCACCACACTCTATGTGTGGGATGCCGCGGGGAACAGTTATCTCGAAGCTTCCTATGCAGTGCGGACTATTGTTGTTGACCCGGGTCCACCCCCCGTATTCGCGACTGTGACCAACTGGGGAGGCGATGCAGTCACCTTGGATCAGGGCGTAGGTTTCTGGTGTGGAATTCCCGCGGGTTCCGGAACGCAGGAAGCGACGGTGATGGGGGAAGTTCCCGATGTGGGCCAGGGAAGCACTGTTCCTGTAACGGTCCTCGAAGGCTTCAACCTGATCGCGTATCCCTATCCGAATGACAAGGCGTGGGTTGACACGGGGCTTGCGATGGACAATCCCACTGTGGGAGACACGGTATATGTTTGGAACGGCAGCCAGTACCTTGAGTCGACTTATGCGGTTCGGACGATCGTTGTCGATCCGGGGCCGCCGCCGGTGTTTCAGACCGTAACCAACTGGGGCGGAGACGACATCACACTGACCGTCGGCCAGTCATTCTGGTACAAGAAGGCCTCGGCAGGCGCGGCCGATTGGAACGTCGCTCAGGAATACGGCTTGTAGGATTATAAGGCGAGTATAAGGGAAACAGGCGAATAAGCCGCAGAGAAGGAAGGAAACAAGGATGAGACGGATAGTTATCAGTCTGGTGGGTGCGGGGTTGCTTTGCGGAACCGTTTCTTTGGCATCGATAGGCGTTTCATGGAAGAACCAGGGATATGTATTTACTCCTGGAGGCAGCCTCATTTCGGGAGACAATATCGTACAGTTGCTGTGGAGCGCCACGGATCCGGTAGCAGCGGGTTATGCTGCCAACTTGAACACAGCGAATTACCTTGATTCCAGCGGGGATGAGTACCTTCTGCGGGAAGAGACGATAGCGGCGGGAAAGTTCGGGCTGTTCGAATATGGGGGCGTCGAGTATCTGTCAGGTCTAACCGGAGGTGTCGACTGGGACGGGTCGATCGAGAGCGGCTACCTATACTCGCGGGTATTCACCGATGCCGCGATGAATGAGAGCACGACCTATTATCAGGCCGATCCTCTCTATCCTCTTAACACCTACAGGACTGGCCCCGGCGATCCTCCCGGTTTCCCCCAGGAATATCTGATTCTAACTTCTTCGGAATTCCCGACGGCCGACATGCAGCTCGTTCCTGAGCCGGCCAGCATTGCGCTGTTCGCGCTGGGATTGGTGACGCTGGGACTGCGCCGTCGTTTCCGCAAGTAGTCATCCGAACATGTCAATTGAAAGCCCCACTTCGGTGGGGCTTTTCTTTTGGTTCAATCCGCCCTTGCCAAACTATAATCCTATAGTCGGCAGTTCAACTGCTCTGCAGTTGCCGTCATGATTCGAACCATCGATACATGAGCGCGTTACGAGATGTGCAGCAGAGAAAGAACCCGCACCCAATGGGTGAAAAACTTCAACACTCAACAGCCAACAAGAAACGTCCAACTCCCAAGGAATTTGCTGGATGTTGGGCGTTCCTTGTTCGCTGTTGGATGTTCAACTGCTCGTTTTAGGATAATCGCTCCAAGTCTCCAGCGGCGACCTCTCGCCACTGGCCCGGCTTCAGGCCGGCGAGCTTGATGTTGCCCAGGGCCGTACGGACGAGCCGGTGCACCTTCAGGCCCGCCCTGGCGCAGAGCCGCCTGACCTGGCGGTTACGGCCCTCGGTCAACTCAAACTCAAGGACGGTCCGGCCGGGCTTGTCGCCCGCGCGAACCACCCGGACCCGACAGGGGAGTGTGCTCCGGCCGTCTATGGCGATCGGCGAGGACAGGCTCTTGAGTGCTCGGGCGTTCATCTCGCCCGAAACCGTCACGCGATACACGCGCCGGTGACGGAAGCGCGGATGCGTCAGGTCCTGAATCAGCGCGCCGTCATTGGACATAATCAGCAAACCCTCGCTGTCCTTGTCGAGGCGCCCGGCCGGCAGCATGGTTGCCCCGTCTTTGGGAAGAAGCTCGTAGACCGTACGCGAGCCCTGCCCGGCGCGGCTGCATACGTAACCGCGCGGTTTGTAAAGCGCGATCGTGCGGGCAGGCGGGTGATCCAAGGCGACAGTTGTGCCGTCAATCGCGATCCGGTCACGCTCCGGGAAAACGCGTTTTCCCGGCTCGGTGATGATTAAGCCGTTGACGGTAACGCGTCCCGCGGATATGCAATCGGCAGCTTTGCGGCGCGATGCGATGCCCCGTTCCGCAAGGTACTTCTGCAGACGAATTCCAGCGTCCTTCACTACCGCAAACATACCACGTGCGCGTCCGTCGATCAGCTTTTATCGTTGTAAAGACACTCACGCTCGTGTATACGGATTAGACTATGACTTCTCGGAACGGCAGAGCAGGTTTCTGGATCAGCGCAGCCGTGGCAGCGCTTGCGTTTGTCGTTTACCTTCTCACCTTGAGCTCGGGCGCTTATCCGGGAGAATCCGCCGCGCTGGTCAGCCGCTATACCGGGCTCTTCATGAGGATGACGCCGCCGCGGCCGCTGTGGGGGGGGCTGGTATGGGTAGTCTCGCGAATCCCGCTCGGCACGGTTGCAATGCGTCTGAATCTGCTGAGCGCCGTCTTCGGCGCCGCTGCGGCGGCCCTGGTATATCAGATAATGAGGCGCATAGTATTGGCCTGCGTGGAAGTCGGCGACAGGAACAGAGGCAGGGCCGTTATTGCCTCGCACCTGGCCGGGCTGACGGCGGCCCTTAGCATGGCTTTCTGCATCCCTTTCTGGGTCGTGTCGACCCGGGCCCATACCGCGTCTTTCGACGTGCTTCTGCTGCTGGTCCTGGCGCGGCTCCTGCTGGCGTTCTTGCTGGCAGGCGGAGTCCGTACGGCCGTTCTGTTCGCCTTCCTGTACGGCACGGGCGTTGTGGAATTCGCGACGCTGATCATCATGGCGCCCCTTTTCGGGGGATTGATGTTGATCGCGATGCGTCGTTACGGTTTGCTTGGGACCCGAACAATTTCCGGCATTCTGGCCGCCGGCTTGGGCGGAATGCTGCTTTACCTTGTGCCGCCGTTGTGCTTTTACGGCTCGCCGGGCTATGAACTCAGGGAATACGGCAGTTTCTGGAAGATAATCTGGATAATATGGCGCGATCAGTACTTGCTGATAGCGCACAGCCTGCCCCGTCAGGGTTGGCTGCTGGTGTTGGTTCTCACGATAGTTCCGTGGCTGACCATGCTTACGGTGGCCCGAAGAGCGCTCAACGGCGAGAAGGACTGGGCTTTTTACATTCTGCACGCGGTTTTCACGGGTCTGTCAATCGCCACCATGTTCAACATCCCGGTGGCGCCATGGCCCATGCTGGGAATGAAGCGCCTCCTGGTTACGCCGTATGTCCTTAACGCCACGCTATTCGGCTACTTGACGGCATACTGGTTTCTTCTGCCTTCCAACTTTTGGCCGTTCTTCGCGCATGATAAGCCTTCAGCGCGCCTGCGGTGGGCTGAATCGCTCTTGACCGTTCCTCTCCTGGGCTGTGTTTTCATCGCTCCCTTTCTTAACTATCGCGCGGCCGACGGTCGACAGTCAGCCTGTGTCAACGGTTTTGCCCGCGAGATCGTGCAGTGCCTTGACGGGCGATCGTGGCTGCTTACGGACGGCAGTCTGGACGATCAGTTGCTGATCGCGGCGGACGAGCTGGACGTGCCCGTGAAGCTGCTGAGCCTCGCCTGGAACGGCAGCAAGCCGCTCATGAAACACGTGGCTTCGATGTTTGAAGAGACAGGTCTGAAGAACCGCGCGTTGATAGGGATGATGCCGCTGCTGCAGGAATGGTGCCGCTCGGACCCTGAAATCAACGACAAACTGGCCCTTTTCGGTAATCCCGACGTCCTGGCGGGTTGCGGACCGACCCCCGTGCCTCACAAGCTGATCTTTATCGCCGGCGGCGAGCCGGGGCGCGCCGAGGCCGACGAACTGATGGACCTGCACAGGCGTTTCTGGCAGGAGAGCTCCGCGCTTCTGCGGTCCGGGGATACCGTGCAGGACAAATTCCTGGCGCCTTACTGCCGGCATGTACGCCGGCACGCGTCGCTGGTAGCCAACAATCTCGGTGTAATCATGGAAGACGCCGGGGCCGAAGATAACGCCGCGGAAGCCTATCGCGAAGCCAGAGAGATAGACCCGGAGAACGTGAGCGCGCTGCTTAACCTGCACGCCATGGTAAGGCAGGGAGCGTTGCGGGACGAGGACGGCGCCATTCGCAAGGAGCTGGACGCATTTGCCGAAACCATGGGGCGGCAAAAAGTGGGAATATGGTCGCTCGCGCGCGATTTCGGATACGTTCGCACTCCGGGAGCATTCGTCGACATGGGGTGGTATTGGGCGGCGTCGGGACGGCCGGGTATGGCGGCCTCGGGCCTACGCAAGGCAATGGATCTTCTGCCGGACGAACGCCGCGGGCCTTTGAAACAGGCGCTTGCCGATATCTATCTGATGCAGGACCGGTCCCAGGAAAGCGAGGCCCTGTTTTATGAGTTGCTGGTCGAGAATCCGCGGAACCAGCGTGCCTTGCTTGGTATGGCGCGTATCGAAATGGCTCGCGGCGGCGAGAAAGAGGCCGGGGAATATCTGCGCCGCGCCGAAGAAGCCGGCGTGCCGAAGACGCTTATGGCCTTGGAGTGGGCTACTTTCGACGTTGTGGCGGGACGAAACGAGCAGGCTGTCGAAAGGTTGGAGTCTGTTCTGTCAGAGAATCCCCGGTTGCCGCGGGCCTGGGCCCTGCTGACCGGGGTATATATTCAGCGCAACGACCTGGATGGGCTGGAGAATTCTATCCGTCGAATGGAAAGCTTGCGCCTCGGCCCGAACGTGGTGCTGTCCATAGCGCGCGGGCATCTTGCGATTCTGAAGAACGATCTGGCCGGGGCGCGTGAAGCCCTTGAGGAAGCCGCCAGGCTCGACCAGAGGAATATAAAGGTGCTCGAGTGGCTGCTGAAACTGGATATGATCGAGAACCGCGAGACTTTGGCGAGGTCTCACCTTGAATTGATTCTGAAACTGGATCCGGATCACGCCTTTGCCAACCGCATTCTCGGCACTCTGCAGTACGCTGAAGGCGAGTATGAGCTGGCGAAGGATTCGCTGCTGCGCAGCGTCAGGAGCAGCAAAGATCCGCAGACTCTGAACGACCTGGCATGGCTGCTGCAGGAGAGCGGACTCTATGAAGAAGCGGAGAAGCATGTCAGATCGTCGCTCGCCATGGATACGAAGAACTTCCATGCATGGGATACCCTTGGCGTTATTCTGATGAAGACCCGGCGTTACGCACCCGCATCGGAGGCGTTTGAGCAGGCGCTTTCCCTGGCAGGCGAACACACGCCCATTATGATGCACAAGGTTGAGCTTCTGATTCTTCAGGGCAATAGACCCGAAGCCCTTGCGGCGATTGAATCGCTGTCGCTGCGCAGCGGAGAAATGACTGCTTCCGAGGCCGAACAGCTCGAATGGCTGCGCGGCAAAATCAGCGAACTGCGCTGAAATCCGGCCGGATAGCATTCTTCACGTTGTTCATGGGAGGAATAGTCTCGCAATGACGTACGACGATGCCAGGGAACTCCTTCAGGAGTACGGACAGGAAGACGTTTTCCGTTTCTGGGATAGACTTGACGGAGGGGAGCGGAGCGCACTGCTCGCGCAGATTGCCGGCATTGACTTTGAATCGGTCGGGCAAATGCGCCGGTTACTGGAAGATCCGCAAGCTGTTGGAGGGCCGGGCCCGGAAGAAATCGAGCCGGCCGTAATTCTCAATCTCGAGGGCACGGAGGCCGACAGGGCTGTCGCGGAAGGCCGTGCGGCTCTTCGCGGCGGGAAAGTGGGAGCCATTCTCGTAGCCGGAGGCCAGGGCTCTCGCCTTGGGTTTGACGGTCCCAAGGGATGCTATCCCATCGGACCGGTATCGGGCGCGTCTCTCTTCAGGATACATGCCCGCAAGATCCTGGCTCTGGAACGGGAGTTCGAAACGCGGATTCCCTTCTACGTCATGACCAGCAGCTCCAACGATGAGGCAACCCGCGCGTTCTTCAGGGATAACGGCTGGTTTGGGCTTTCCCCTGAGCGTGTCCTCTTTTTTGTTCAGGGTATGTGGCCTGCCCTGGGCAGCGACGGGCGCCTTGTGCTGGATTCGCCTGGACATATCTTTGTCAGTCCGGACGGGCATGGCGGCTTGCTTTCGGCGTTGAAGAATGAAGGCATGTTGTCCGATATGCGGACCCGGGGGGTGGAGACACTTTTCTACTTCCAGGTCGACAATCCCCTGATCGACATAGCCGATCCGGCGTTCATAGGGGCGCACCGGCTCGGCAATTGCGACATTTCCCTGAAAGTCTGCGCGAAGCGCGAGCCTGACGAAGGCCTCGGCACGGTAGCGAAGCGCGGCGTCAGGAACGTCGTGGTCGAATATACCGAGTTAACGGATGAGCAGCGGCATGCGCGCCTGCCCGGCGGCAGGTTGAAGTTTCTCTACGGGAGCGTCGCGATACACGTTTTCTCGGCGGAGTTTCTCAGGAGCGTAGCCGAAAGGCGGCTGCCGCTGCACCTGGCTCACAAGAAGGTGCCCTGTTGCGATGAACATGGGCGCACGGTCGAGCCGCGGAAGCGCAATGCCTTCAAGTTTGAAAAGTTCATCTTTGACACGCTGCCGTTCGCGGATCGCGTTCTTAACCTGGCCTTTCGGCGCGAAGACGAATTCGCCCCGGTTAAGAACGCGTCCGGCGACGACTCGCCCGAAACCGCGCGACTGGCAATGATGCGGAAATCCGCGCGTCGGCTGCAGGCGTGCGGGATAAAGGTTCCCGTTGACGTTGACGGTAATCCGGCGCACAGGATCGAAATCGACCCGTGCTACGCGATTTCGCCGGAAGAGCTGAGAGAAAAGCTGCCCAGTGATTTCAGCGTGGACGGCGATGTTCTATTATGCGACACCGAATAGGCCGAAGGAATTCGGCCGCTTCACCTGCCGATCACAACGCGGAAACCGATCGTGGCATACTTGGAGTTGGGTCGGTCAAATCCCCTGGCATTAATACGCAGGCAGGGCTCTTCGTCGAAATCCCAGCTTCCGCCGCAGCGCACCTTTGCGGTTTTGGAGGCGTCGAACCAATCCTCACACCATTCCCAGACGTTGCCGGCGAGTCCGTAGAGTCCCCATTCGTTGACTCCACCGGCACCAACGCGGCAAGTTACGGCGTGACCGTCGTCGTATCCGCTTATGCCGCGCCACTTGGACAGGTTCCTGCGGGCCGTGAGGTCGGAATAATTGCCGTAAACGGGGGGCCACTCGTCCCCCCAGGGGTAGGTGCGATCGGTGCCGCAGCGCGCGAATGCGCACCACTCTTCGCGTGTGGGCAGACGGTACCTGCCTTCCCTCGGCAAGTACTCCGGAAAGCTGCGGTTAAGCCAGTCGCAGAAGGCGGCGGCGTCTTCCCAGCTCACGAAGACGGCGGGTTGCTCATCGTCGTTGAGGGTGAATTCAGCCCTGAACAGACTGTTGTGACCGGGCCTGAAACGGCGGAACTGGCCGTTGCTGACCTCATACTTGCCGACCAGCAGGCCCACGGGTTCTATCCAGACGAACACCAGTTCCTGGTCGCGGCCCAGGTCGACTACGAGCTCCTGTAATGCTGGTTGTGAAGGGCTCATGGGGAGGGCGCGCGATTTGGCCGGGGCCGGTTTGTTTCCGGCCAGCTCGGGCTCTTCCGGCATGGCCGCCACATCGACGCCGGATGTCGCAACCGAGAAGATCGGCGCCGGCATTTCCGCGCTGATCCGGCTGTAGGCAAGCATGGCGGCCGCTGCTTCGGCCTGCTCCCTGACAGCCCAATGCAGCGGCTCGAGGCCTGTACTGGTGGCGGACCTGGCGTCGGCGCCCGCCAGCAACAGGCGCCTGATTACGTTGGTTGCGTTATTGCTCGCAGCCCAGTGCAGCGGCGTAACTCCGCCTTTGGCGACGGCGTTGACGTTTGCTCCCGACGCGATCAGTACGCCGGCCGCTGCCGCCGCGTCCCGTCCGGCCGCCCAGTGCAGCGGCGTAAAGCCCTGGTCGGTCTGCGCCTCGGTTTCGGCGCCGCGCTCCAGGAGCAGCTCCATAGCGGCTTCGTTGTCCAAGGCGGCTGCAATATGCAGGGGAGTAACCCCTCCCGGCAGAACGGCGTGGACACCGGCATTCCCGTCGATGTCAAGAATTTGGCGAACCAGTTCGAGATCGTTTTCACGTACTGCCCCATGAATCTCCGAGGCCACGCCGCTGCGTGCCGTTATCAGCAACACCAGCGCCAATACAACCGGTCTTACGCAACCAAACGTTCTCATTTGCTCCGATTCTTCCGGCAGGCTTCGATGCCGGCGTCAAACGCGCGCAGATTCAATTCCACCAGTTTGGATCCCTTCGAGGCGAGAACTTTCCCGATGGCGGCATGTACGGCCTCTATGGGAAACAGTGGCTTGCACTCCAGGTAGGCGCCGAGCATTACGAAGTTGGCGACTCTCGAGTCGCCCAGTTCGTTGGCGATGCCGAGAGCTTCGACCTCGACAGCCGCCGTCTCCGGGTGCGTTTGACA
>Ga0180436_10001910_pt1 | contig 20070 bp, 24 predicted proteins | sample SS_ome_2_FD_132434 | JGI IMG/M metagenome (GOLD analysis project Ga0180436, IMG submission 132434) | Hypersaline lake sediment archaeal communities from the Salton Sea, California, USA - SS_3_S_2 metaG | ecosystem: Environmental > Aquatic > Non-marine Saline and Alkaline > Hypersaline >...
ACAGCGATCGTCCCTGAAACGCCTGGTTTCAGTGATGAGATCCCGACCATGCAGGGATTCTGGATCAGGCTGAATGCAGGCAATATGGAAACCAACAAGATCACGTACCCATTTGAGAAGTAGGAGAAAGAAATGACAATAACACATAAAATAGTATTGAGCAGTATAATAACACTAGTTTTTATTTTAAGCGGATGTGGAGAAACTAACACCACTACAGTAGATAGACCCATCGTAGATACTCCAGATACAGATAATCCTGCATCATCACGACCGGTAGTAGTGGATTCGGAGATTCCAGAACCACTACCACCGGTAGACCCATACAAACCGGCAGGCTGGTACGGGAAAACACAGGTTTCTGCAACAGCTGCAGATGGCACAGTCTACAGCCACACCACAGCAGGCGTGTTTGGCGAACTGCTACAAAGTGATGAGGGTAAAGACAAACATGATATATTAGGATATGAAACCGCTATACTACAAGTGGTATTTCCTCAAACAGAGTGGGAGAATGATAATGGTGATTATTTTTCTAACTATAAGTACTATGATGATCACAGTATGGAAAAAAGAGTCTGGACCTTTCAGATCAAAAACCAACATACAGTTGATCTGTCAAATGCACCTATTACCATTAACCTAGAGGGTGTCTATGATGTCAAGTATAAAGAAGCAGAGAATGGAAGGGTGGAATATAAAGAGTCAACAGATGCTAACCAGACCCTTCTTGCTACCCTGCACCTTGTAGATGTGGACAATCAGGCTGAGTACACAGTAGATGAGCTTAAAACAGCAAGTCTTAGCATGAATGGGTTACATACAAGAACTTTTAGATGGGTGATGGGTACAGTAGAACAGGATGACTATCTTCCACTGAGTAAAACTACGGAAGCAACTGTTTCAAAAATGAGTGTCTACAGTGCTGAGGATCCAACAGATGCAAGCGATTTCATCCTTAAGCCAGAAAGCCAACGTGAAGGCGGGAAATTTGGTTTACCTCCGCAGTAGGTTTACTACCTACACTAAGTATACCTACTGATGATGCATGGTCATAATGCAAGGAGCGTTTATGCAACATAGTTTACTAAGAAAACTACTCTTTTTTACATTATTTTTTATCGAGCTACATGCCGAAGTGGCAAATAATGAGCAACCATTAACGCAGAACGGTGGTGATGGTGTTGCCATCAGTGGTGAATGGGCATTTGTGGGGGATCAAGATGAATGTTTGGTCCACATCTATAAACTTAATTATTCTACAATGGAATGGGGAGATGGAGTCACGTCTGATACAATATATCAGACATTAGGAAATAATTGTAATGCAGCAGGGTTTAGAAGATTTGGTGCATCTGTTTCTAACTCAGGAAATTGGCTGGCAGTGGGTGCACCACAAGGGACAAATAAGAAGGCTACAGGAGCTTTTCACCTTTATGAATATAATACAGCGACTGGAGACTGGGAGGCTCGTACTGGAAACAAAGGATATTAAGGAGAAACTATTGGTGCTGTTATAGATGGACAATTTGGCGCGAGTGTTTCTTTACGAGGAATTGATGACATATCAAAACTTCTTATAGTTGGTGCCCCTTCGGATGGTACTAATGGTGCAGGAAAAGCATATGTTTTTACACTTACTTTGGCGGCTAAAAGTGTGAATCTAGATCGTGAGTTTTTGGGTGAAACTGCAGGTGATGACTTTGGCCTGTCTGTTACATCTGACGGAACACGTTTTTTGATCGGTGCACCACAGCATGATACGGCTACATTAACGGATGCCGGTAAAGTTTATCTTTACAGCACTATTAATTCAACTACAGCTGATGAAACTTATGTGGGTGTACAAGCTGGTGCAGAGAGAGGTAAAGAGCTTTCTCTTTCATCAACTGAGTATATGTTGTTGAGTGGAAATATTGCAACAGTTTATGATGGTACACAAGCACTTCCTACGATACCTATAAAAGATGTTACCAATACGAACGGTGGTGACGTTTCATAAAGTGTAGGTGTGGTTGCTGTAGCAAAAAAAGATACTGAAGTATTGATCTATCCTGATGTTGAAGATAGTAATATCCCGGAGATTTCAATTGCAAAAAATTTATCAAACTTTGGAGAAGATATCAATCTCTACAAAGATCAGCTTATTGTGAATGGAAATGTAAACAATGAAGCATACGTTTATGATTTCCCATGCGGATATAAACCGACAAAACTTATAGCCAATGAATGGGCAATGGTGTCAGTGCCGTGTGGAAATGGGTCAGCGACTATCGATATGTTATTTGGTGATGATATGGGATCAGGTACAGATATATATTGTCAAACTTCTGACCCTTCTGAAGTCTGTAACTGGGTTATGTACAAAGATGGTCCGAACTATACTGGTACATCGACAGATAATGTTTTGGTTGGTGCCACTGAAGTAATGGAACTTGGTAGAGGATACTGGATCATCGCTGATCATAATGTAACACTGCAAGCAGATAGTAATGCAGTAACAACACGAACACCGCTCGATACAAATATTATTACTTCACCACCAACAACAGTTGGAGGATATTACTTTGCAGCATTGCCAGTTATTGTTTCAGGTGAAACTAAAAAACTGATGTATGGGAATCCTTTTCCACGAGCCTTCAAATGGAAGGATCTCCAAGTGGGGAGGAGTGGCGTTTATGGTCGATTTGATACATCTATTGTATATAATCCAATAGGGTATGTTTATGACACATCATCACAAGAAGGGCAGCCTTATAGAGCAATAGCTGCAAATACACCAGGGATCAGTGATCAGATCGAACCGTATGAAGCCTTTTGGATACAAGAAACAGAAGAAGATTATGATTTTACAGGTTATGAGCTTGCGATACCATTTGAAAAGTAGGTTTGGTGATCAGTAATTTAAAACTGTGATTTAACCTTGGATTACCTGTTGTTCTTTGGATTTGTCAAACCTGCAATGGCTTGATAGACTTCATCTAGCCTTTTTAGATCCCATGGGATCGTAATGGTATAGACTGGTACAGACTGTGCCAGTTTCCCGAAAAATGCAAACCTCTCTTGTTTTCTAAAAGGGAATTCTATAAATATGCTTTGGTGAAAAGCTTTGAATTTCTCTATGCCTTTGACCTCTTCTATGATGACTTTTGCATCAGGTGATGCTTTCTGCAGTAACAATACGACATCTATACTTTGTGCATTTTTTGCAAACTTTTCTACAGGATAGCCTAATGTTTCAGGTTCACGGTAAGGTCTGTGATAAGGATAAGCAGGGATAGCATAGTATTTTTCACCCTTTTTATCTATGGCTAATGCATCATCAGAAATGAGTGTAGCCCCTTGCTGTATGCAGTAGTCTGTCAGTGTAGATTTCCCTCCAAACGAGGGGGCAGAAAAAAAGAAGGTTCTTCCTTGGAGCTTGACTGCCCCGATATGTAAAAAATGGTATGTTTGGTTGAGTTCCATTGCCATCGGAAAAAAAGTATGGAAGATCCAAAAACGAAGTTTTTTAGGAGAGTAATTTTTTTGTTTAACATATAAAATGCTTCGAGTTTTAGGCTTCCAAACAAGGGTAAGCTGATCTTTGATCTCTAAACCCCATGAAAAGTTTTGATCTGCCTTTTCAAAAGCAGACTTGGCAAAGTAACGTCCCTGCTGTCCGGAAAGAGATACCCAGGGAAGTACAGTATTATACTCATGTAATAAAGCGGGATCAGTATGTTCTTTTACATCGATTATATTTTCTGATACAGAAGCAAATTTCTCTTGTAATTCTAGCTCATCAAGAAAATGAAATAAATGACCATGAACCATGGTAAACTCTCCTTATGTGACTGTAAATAGTTTAGCATTTTATATTTAACTTTAATGCTCATACTTACTGTTTTGTGCGTTAATAATCCACTCTCTCATTTTCCATCAGCAACCTCCACACATAACTTTTCACGATATCACTTGCATAAAGATCTTTCGATTTTTTAAACACTTTAACAGACCTGCTTGTCTGCGGTCCAAAAATGCCGTCTACTTTGATAAAAAGAAGTTTTTGAAGCAGTTCAACGGCCTCACCTCTGCTGCCAAGCCTGAGTTCAGGCAGTGCTTCGGGATCTTTACTTTTTACCTGAGCTAAGACATCTTTTTTTTGACCAAAAGAACCATACTTGTCCAGGTTCAGCAGTGTAGCATAGTCAAATACCGGACACGCTTTTTTAGAGACTTCAGCATGACCGTGAAATGAGATGTTGTCATAATATTTTTCGATCTCTTGGCAGAGTGCATAAAGACCCTATGGATCTTTCTGGAGGGTTTTGTGAACATGGTTTTCCTTAAAATCTGTAATGATACATTTAAGGACAAGGAAAAGTAGTTTAGCATTAAATCTTAAAGAACCTTCTGAGGTATCTAGGTTATTCAGAGGGTTCTAATGTTATACTTTGACAAATAACTTCAAGGAAAAAAAGATGTTCAAACTATTTTTACTATTACTCACAAATATTGCACTAATGAGTACACTGCAAGCGGCTGATCTCATCACAGATAAAACAAAACTTCAAGAGATCACAACAAAGAACAAAGTGTTGCAAGATCCCTCTCTTGAGCTTAAAGCGGCAATGGAAACACCTGAAAGATATGCTTTGAAACTTGTAGCGACTTCACCAAGGGGATCACAGCTTTTGATGGCATTTTTAGATAAAAAGACATCAGAGTTGCACATTGGATCGGGTTATGACAAGGATGGTAGAACGATCTTGTTTCCAAAAGATGCAGCGACCATTAAAGAGGGCGTGGCATTCAGTTATGGAACGGGAAGTAAAGAGATATACATCGTTACAGACCCTGAGTGTCCCTACTGTACAAGACTTGAAAAAGCGATCCATGGTAAACTAAGTGACTATACGGTACATGTGGTACTCTTCCCACTTTCGTTTCATAAGAAAGCACCGGCGATGGTGGATTGGATCATGCAAGGTAAAGATAATGCTGCCAAAAAAGAGCGTTTTGATCAAGTCATGCTGAAAGGGTCTACAGAGTACAGTACACTGATCAAAGATCCAAAGAAGCCATATGAGTACTCTAACGCAGTACAGCCGGCGATGAAAAAAATGCAGGCAGCAGTTTTGGAACTCAATGTAAGAGGTACACCTGCTATCTATGACAAGAATTTGAACCCTCTATCACAAGATCAACTTTTCAAGGCTCTTAAATAAGAATGAATTTAGATCAAAAGGTGACTTTTGCCGAGACTGTCTTCGCTCAAGAGGTAGATGGAGAGATGGTGCTACTTGATATGGAAAGTGAGAACTACTTTGGTCTGGATGAAGTAGGAACGGCTATCTGGCAGGCGATGCAGGAGTATGGTACACTCCAAGAGGTATTGAATGCCTTACTGGAACAGTATGATGTGGAGCCTGAAGTGCTAGAGAGTGATCTCTCTGACTTTGTCGGCAAGCTGGTTGAAAGCGGACTGGTAGAGGTAAAACCAAATTGAATCTGTCCCAGTATTTAGACCAAGAGGGTATCATCCTCTCAAGTGAGATCATCGTCAAACTTGAACAGTTTGCATCACTTTTGCACGAGTGGAACCAGATACATAATCTCACAGGTGCGAAGAGTGTAGATGCAATCTATGTGAATATCGTTGATTCTCTCTATCCTTTAACCTTTATAGCAAAACCAAAAACGCTTTTGGATGTAGGTACCGGTGCAGGGTTTCCCGGACTTGTACTTGCTATAGCGCTGCCGGAGACGAAAGTGGTGTTGGCTGAACCGCTTAAAAAGCGTGTCTCATTTTTAAAGTATGCAGCGATAGACCTTGAACTTCCCAATGTTTTAGTAGAAGCAAAAAGAGTGGAGAGTGTAGAGCATGAAGCGTTTGATCTCATCTCTTCTCGTGCCGTGACAAACACGAAACTGCTTTTAGATCTGACTGCTAAGATCAGTGATACACAGACCGAATATCTCTTTTATAAAGGCTCCCGTGTCTTTGATGAGATAGAAGATGTACAACATCAGCTAAGATATGATATAGTACAAAAAAATCAACGAAATTATCTATATATTAAAGGTTCAGCTTGATCTTAAAACTAATTATTTTTGCTATTGTCGGTCTGCTTATCTATAAGTTTTTTGGAGGGAAGTTTCCAAAGATCGGAAAAAGCCCGCATGAAAAAAAGCTAGATGACGATACACTTGTAGAGTGTGCAACGTGTCATACTTATGTGACAGTAAAAGAGAGTATAGTGGTGGGCGGTAAGTATTACTGCTCTAGAGAATGTACACCATAAATAACATTTAACAAAAAGGAGAATTCATGATCATTATCGGACATCCATGGATAAAAAGTAATCGTTTTTTTAAAGTTTTTTCTGTTAAAGGTATCGAGAAGAGTCAAGCTAACGATATCGTTTTGCTTGGTCCTTTGGTTGATTCGCATGAACTTGCGATACATTGTAAAGAAAATAGCGTACCTTATGCTGTAGTAGCAAACAGCTTGGAAGATGCACTTTTTGCAAATGCACTGGGAGCTAGATATATCATCTGTGAAGAGGATGATGCCTTGATGATCCAGCCTATAGCGAACGAGTATCTTTTTGATACGAATATCCTGGTCCTCATTCATAGTGAAAAAGAGATCAGTAAGCTAGCTAGGGGCGGAGTGGATGGTGTGATCTTTGCTGATGCCATCTATGAGAACTGATATCAAACAGTATACTCTAACTTATATACTGATAGCGGCCAGCAGTATAGTTTATATTGTTTCTGCATTTCTCAGTCGTGATCTTGTGGATATGGATTTAGAGACCCTGGTCAATATGGGTGCACTCTTTGGTCCTTTTACCGTAGTGAATGGTGAATGGTGGAGACTATTGAGTGCCATGTTCCTTCATGGCGGCATGACCCATCTGCTCATGAATATGTTTTCACTTTACATTGTAGGGCGTGGTGCGGAGATTTATTTTGATACAAAATCCTACTTAAGCATTTACTTCTTCTCGGGAATCATCGGTGGACTTGTATCACTCTATATGCATCCAGTGAGTGTAGGAGTAGGTGCATCTGGGGCTATCTTTGGTGTATTTGGTGCTTTGGCAGGGTTTTTCTTGGCGCACAGAGACAAGATCGCTTCACACTCTAAAGCATTTATGAAAGATTTTTCCGTGATCATTTTGATCAACCTTGTGATCGGACTCTCCATACCTGCGATCGATGTAAGTGCGCATATCGGTGGACTTGTGGTAGGTCTTATAGGCGGATATATGATCTCCAAAGATCCAAAATGGGTTTTGGCTTTCAATACTTCTATGATAATGATCAGTATCGCTATAGGTTCATATCTGAGTGATCTATATGCTCAAATACAATTTTAAACTTATACTGATCAGTTTCTTTTTCACAGGTTGTACGCAGACGGCATCTCAAGTATCTCAATCAAAAATTGAAGAACTTTCATTTCTTTTAAAATCATTAGACAATTCTATACCTCAAAAAGAGTCGATGGATCTTTCCAAAGATATCTTTTATAAAACAAAACAACTCACTGAAGAATATGAAATGACCTCTCCTCCCCAGTTGCATAATTTTTTCGTAACGGTGGGGATACGGGAAAAGGGACTTTGTTATCATTGGAGTGATGCACTCTATCTGTATTTGTCAGCAAAAAAGTATGACTCTTTTGAGTTTCACCTCATGGGTGCAAATATTGGGGAATACTTTTCTGAACATAATGCTTTGGTGGTAGTGGCCAAAGGTGGGAAGGTTAAGGAGGGGGTCATTATAGATCCTTGGAGGAAGCCTGGAGAGCTCTATTTCGCAAAGGTCAAGGACGACCCTGATTATGTATGGCAGCATAGACCAACTAGGGGATGTCGTTAGTCTCTAACCTTCTTCGGGCTCTTCCTCTATACCAGCTTCACGTAATTCAGCCGCTTCAGCTTCCAGCGCCTCTTTTTCTAGTTCTGAAAGCTCCTCCTTCTCTTCTTCCTCTTGTTCATTACCATTATCTTGTTCAGCTGCTTCTGATTTTTCACTCTCTTCGGCAGATATCTCAGTAGATGAAGATTCTTCTTCTGCTATAGCTGTGGTTTGGAAAAGCAGTAAAAATGAAAAGAGAATGGTTGAAAAAAGTTTAGCCATACTACACCTCACTAAAGTTTTATAAAAAAGTGTACTAAATTTTTGAAAAAATTGCAACAGATATAAAATGCTTTTGAAAAAGATTGAGGCTTATTGATCCAATGGCAGATAGATCTTGTCTATAAGCTCTTCATATTCACTCTTTGCATCAGAGTCTATGGTAATGCCGCCACCACTTTTGTAAAAGAGTTGACCCTTATCATTTTCAATGAAACGAATCATAACGCCAGAACGCAAAGAGACTCCATCAAAAACACCAAAAACACCGGTATAAAATTCTCTGTCAAAATTTTCTACGTGATTGATAATGTTGAGTGTACTCTTTTTAGGGGTTCCTGAGATAGAACCTGCAGGCAGTATTTGCTCAAGGAGTGTTCCTATGTTATCTCTCCAGTCAGAAGGAAGTTTTGCTGTGATCTTGGAACTGACCTGAAGCAACTCTTTTTCACCGGCTTTGATCTTCTCGACATAACGGAACTTCTCTACTTGGATATCTGAACCGATGATCCCCAGATCGTTACGCATCAGATCTACGATCATCACATGTTCAGCCATCTCTTTTTTATCTGCCAAAATGGTCTCTTGCGCATCAGGAAGGTGGGCATCAATGGTTCCTTTCATAGGATAGGTAGCGATGGTGTTGTTTTCTATCTCTACAAAACGTTCTGGAGAGAAGCAGATGAATTCATCTTTAAAATAGAGTTTGAACTTGGCTCTGGCATAGGTAAAGATCTCTTTAAGCGTGAAGTTACTCTCTATAGGGGTTTTGAAGGTAAGGTTGAGCAGGTAGGTATTACCGGATCGTATCTCTTCTAGGACTTCATCGAGTGCTTGTTTATAGGTGTCGAAATCAACGGGGAATTTGGAAAATGTAAAAGGTTTGGTGCACTTTTCTACAGGGTAGTTCCGCCAATCTTCCAGTTTATAGAGTATATCATCGTCAAGGTCATCAAGTGCTTGTGCGAAGATCTTTTCACCGTTAAAAGAAGTGATGAAAAGAAAGGGAGTACGTTGTTTTGAGAGTGCATTGATTTGTGCAAAACCATTTTCTTTATTAAGCCATGTCATAAAGAACTCCCTCTCTCATTAAATAAGGTCATGGCGAACGCCCTTGAACGCGAAGCGATTCGAGCGCCATGACGCTTTTTGCTTACTTTTTCTTTTGTGAAGTGAAACGGTGACAAAGTCATCACTCTCTTCGAGAAAAAAGTAAATAGAAAACTTCGAAAATAAAAAAAATTAGATATCTATTATGAATCCAAAAGAAGAAGCTTCAAAATGGCCATACGCATGTAAACCCCATTCTTCACCTGCTCAAGCACTTTACATCTCTCATCTTCAAGCATCTCATCAGAGATATCTATGTTTCTCATTACCGGGCCAGGGTGCAGCAGTAAAATGTTTCTCTCTCCTAGACGATCATGGGTGATGCAGTAGTGTTTTGCATACTCGGCATAATCATCAAAGATAGGAGAAGCATGACGTTCCAGCTGTGCCCTTAAAGACATAATGACATCTACTTTATCTAACACATCATCAAGGTTCTCATACTGTGGCAGATCACTTTGTGGCATAAACGGTTGAGGTGCGACCAAAATGATATTCAAACCCATACGTGTGAACAAACGTATCGCCGAACTGGCCACTCTGGAACTGACGATATCTCCTACAATGGCGATGGTCTTTCCTTCGATCTGACCATCAAAATGCTCTACCATGGTAAAAAGGTCAAGCAGCGCCTGTGTCGGATGTGCGTAGTTCCCTGCTCCTGCATTGATGACAGAGGTCATCTGCATATCGGCTAAGATCCCTGGTGCTTCATTTTCAGAGTGACGGATGATGACCCCGTCTGGTTCCATGGCACAAAGGTTTGCAAAGGTATCTTCGAGTGATTCTCCTTTTTTAGCAGAGCTTTTACCCGGATCGAGGTGTACGACAGCGGCTCCCAGTCTTTTGGCAGCGACTTCAAAAGAGCTGCGTGTACGTGTCGATGCTTCAAAAAAGAGTGTGATGAGCAGTTTATCTCTAAGAAGTTGAGAGGGGTGTTGTGCTTTAAAGGTTTTGGCGTCATGAAGTAGTTGTTCTATTTGTGTGTCAGAAAAGTTGGTGGTGTCTACCAAATGTTGCATATCTTACCTTGTAGATTAAATTTTGTCATTATATCTAATAGGTGCTAATAAATCTTTGTAGACCTTCTTCAACACTCCACCAATCAGGTAATACGGCATCATAAAAAGGTTGTGTCACCTCTTCAAATGAATCTTTATCTTCATGGATGTTCACACACCAGTCAAACTCCAGATCATAGGATCTGAGTGCATTCATAGAGAGCAGTGTATCGTTGATGCAACCCAGTTTACTTGGGGTGACCAGAAGGACTTTTGCATTAAGTTCTTTTGCAAGGTTTATCATCATGTACTTTTTTGTTACAGGAACCATAAGCCCACCGGCACCTTCAACTAGGAGGATGTCACAAAGCTGGTTTAGTTCATGATATTTTTCCATAATTTTTTTCAGATCGATGATCTGTTCAGTATCTGCGCAAAAAGGCGCTGCAGGAAGAGGAAAAGTGTAGGCAGTAATATCTTCAGGCGTAAGGTTTTGAAAGTTCTTGTTTACCTTTTGACAAACTTTAAGGAGTAAACTGGCATCTTCAGGTGTAGAAGTAACACCTGTCTCGATTGGTTTGTATACACCGACATTCAAACCTTTCGCGGCTAAAGCTTCTATAAGTTGGAGTGTGGTGTGTGTTTTCCCCACGTTTGTATTAGTGGCAGTGATGAATAGTGATTGCACTTGCATTTCTCCATTTTTTTTGTATAATAGACTAGAATAATTTAGTAGGATTTTAACATAATATGCCAAAGATTGAAGAAGAGTTAGAGATTTCCTTAGAGGTACAAGAACCACAAATGTTCAGAGTGTTGCTACATAACGATGATTATACGAGTATGGACTTTGTTGTGGAAGTACTTACAAGTATTTTCCATAAGACACATGCTCAAGCAGAACAGATCATGCTGCAGATACATGAAAAAGGTAAAGCAATATGTGGTGTATATAGTTTTGAGATAGCAGAGACGAAAGCACAGCAGGTAAAACAACGTGCCAAACAAAATGAGTTTCCATTACTCGCAACCATTGAAGAGGATAGTTAATATGATTAGTATTGCACTGAACGATGTATTTAAAGGGGCTGTAGGATATGCAAAAGAGAATAGACATGAATACCTTACTGTAGAGCATGTCTTTTTATCTATTTTAAAGAGTGAAGCAGGACTGGAGATATTTTCCATACTGGGTGCAGACCTGGATACATTGAAAACGGGTATCACTGATCATATCACGAAGACGATCCCCTCACTGAAAGAAGCGGTCGAACCATTTGAAACAGTGGCACTTTCCCGTGCGATCAATGATATGATGACACATATCCACAGTGCGGGAAGAACTGAAGCCAGCATTGGTGATATGATCGCAGCGATCTTTATGCAAGAGCACTCTTATGCCGTTTATCTGATGAAAAAAGAGGGGATCGCACGAGTGGATATACTCGAAGTGATCTCTCACCGCTATGATAAAAAAGTAGAAGGTGCGTCTGAAGAGGAAAAGAAGGACAAAACACTTCTAGAACAGTTTACTGTAGAGCTTGTTGCTATGGCCAAAACAGGAAAGATAGATCCTGTAGTAGGGCGCATAGATGAGATCGATAGGGTGATGCAGACCCTCTGTAGACGTAAGAAGAACAATCCTCTGCTTGTCGGTGAACCGGGTGTAGGTAAAACAGCTATCGCTGAGGGACTGGCACTGAAGATCTCTGAAGGAGATGTACCGGAGATATTGAAAAATTCAAAAGTGTATGCTTTGGATATGGGTTCTTTGGTAGCGGGTACCAAGTACAGAGGAGACTTTGAAAAACGTCTCAAAGGGATCATCCAAGAGCTTACAGAGAAAAAAGATGCCATAATGTTCATCGATGAGATCCATACCATGGTAGGTGCAGGGGCAACGAGTGGCGGAAGTATGGATGCTTCGAATCTGCTCAAACCTGCACTTGCACGTGGTGACATTAAGTGTATCGGTGCTACGACCTATGCAGAGTATAGAAACTTCTTCGACAAGGACAAGGCATTAAGCCGTCGTTTTGCAAAAGTAGATGTAGAAGAACCGAGTATTGAAGATACGATGACCATCCTGCAGGGTATCAAACATAAATATGAAGAGTATCATAAGATCACCTTCACCGATGAATCGCTTCAGGCAGCCATAGACCTCTCTGTGAAGTATCTGCATGACAGATTTTTACCGGACAAAGCGATGGATATCATCGATGAGGTGGGTGCTCACTTTATGCTTAGAGGTAAAGAGGGTGTAACGGTCACACTCAAAGATATAGAAGAGAGTGTCGCGAAGATCATGAAACTTCCTTCAACGGTGATAGGTACAGATGATACGAAGAAACTCAAGTCACTTGAGAAAGATCTGGCATCACATATTATCGGACAGGATGAAGCGATCACTGCATTGGCAACGGCTATCAAACGCTCTTATGCCGGACTGAATGCTCCAAACAGGCCGATAGGAAGCTTTTTGTTCGTAGGTCCTACAGGCGTAGGTAAAACAGAGCTGGCTACACAACTTGCCAAAACCATGCATGTGCATTTTGAAAGATTGGATATGAGTGAGTACATGGAAGCACATACCATAAGCCGTCTGGTAGGTGCACCTCCAGGGTATGTCGGGTATGAGCAGGGTGGACTGTTGACAGAGATGATCAAAAAGCATCCGCATACGGTCTTATTGCTTGATGAGATAGAGAAAGCGCATCCTGATATCATGAACATTTTGCTTCAAGTGATGGATGGTGCGAAGTTGACCGATAACAATGGTGTGGTCTCTGATTTTAAAAATGTGATACTGATCATGACATCGAACATAGGAACCAAAGAGGCCAATGTGATGGGCTTCAATAAAGATACTTCCATGAAAACAGATAAAGCATTGGCAGCGTTCTTCTCTCCTGAGTTTAGAAACCGTCTGAGTGCAACGATAGAGTTTAATCCGCTTGGATTGGATGAGTTGGTGATCATCGTAGATAAAGAGGTAGATAAGCTCAACCTCATGCTCGAGTCTAAAGGTATCAAAGTGACGTTGGCTAAAAAAGCCAAAGAGTACTTGGCCCAGGAGGGATATGATGAGCGTTATGGAGCTAGACATATAGCCCGTGTCATCGATCAGAGGGTTAAAGAGGCATTGACCGATGAGATACTCTTTGGGAAACTGAAAAAAGGCGGTGTAGTCAAAGTGACCTATAAGGCTGGGGCACTGCATTTTGATATTCAAAACTAAGTACCGTTTTTTCGTTGATGGAGGAAGAAATGGCTTCGATGTATGAGGAAGATGACTATGTTATCCCTCCTCTAAATAGTGATCCTACACAATTTCCTGATCCCCGTATGGCAGCAGATGAAGGACTTCTGGCCTATGGGGGAGATCTCTCCAGCCAAAGACTGCTCACAGCCTACCAAAAAGGGATTTTCCCCTGGTTTAGTAAGGGAGACCCTGTACTCTGGTGGTCACCTGACCCAAGACTGCTACTCTTTCCAGACAAATTCAAAGTACGTAAATCTTTTCGAAGGGTCTTGCGATCAGGTAAATTCACTGTGAGTTTTGATCAAAGATTTTCAGATGTGATCAAATATTGTGCTTTGGTTCCCAGGGAAGGACAGAGCAGTACCTGGATAGTAGATGAGATGATCGAAGCGTATATACGTCTGCATGAAGAGGGTTATGCACACAGTGTAGAGGTCTATCAAGAGGGAGAACTGGTAGGTGGGCTCTATGGTGTAGCGTATGGAAAAGCATTTTTTGGAGAGTCAATGTTCTCTTTGGTAGCAGATGCATCCAAGGTTGCTTTTAAAGCACTAAGTGACGTTTTAGGGAGGAGAGGTTATGATTTTATAGATTGCCAAATGAAAACGGATCATATGATCCGTTTAGGAGCGGAAGAGGTTGAAAGGGGTCTCTTCCTAGATGCACTCAAAGAGACGATCGAAAAACCTACCGATTTGGGTTCATGGCAGCATATTACGTGGGAGTATGAAGATGGTAAATAGGGATATAAATTTTTCGTTATGGTTGGATTTTGTAGAGAGGGATTTTCTTAAAAATGATTTTTTATCATTGATCGAAAAAGGTGTTATTAATGGTGCTACAAGTAATCCGTCTATTTTTGCATCTGCGATCACATCCTCTCCTGCATATAAAGAACAGTTGGCTTCTCTTTCCGGAAAAAGTCCAAAAGAGAAATATGAAGCACTGGCGATAGAAGATATCCGTACTGCTGCACAAGCATTAAGACCTCTATATGATGAAGGAAATGACGGATATATCTCTATCGAAGTGGATCCTTTCCTCTCAAATGATACAGCAGGAACAGTAGCGGAGGGTAAAAGGCTCTTTGCGGCTATTGGTGAACCAAATGTAATGATTAAGGTGCCTGCAACAGACGCTGGTTATGAAGCTATGACAGAACTGCTTAGTACAGGTATCTCTGTCAATGCCACACTCATCTTTTCACCTAAGCAGACACAACGGTCTCTTAAAGCGATGAAAAAAGGGTTGGATTGTTTTGAAAAAGATGGTGGATTGAGAGCCGAAGCAGTGATCTCTGTTTTTGTCAGCCGTTTTGACAGAATGTTAGATGGTGAATTGGAAAGCGAAGGGATAGACGTTGCCAAAACAGGTATCTATAATGCAGCAAAAGTCTATAACCTTATTGAAGCAAACCATACGCCTAGTGTTCGTACACTCTTTGCCAGTACAGGGGTAAAAGGGGATGACCTTCCGGCAGACTACTATATGCAAGAGCTGCTTGCACCGCACTCGGTCAACACTGCACCTTTAGCAACGATTGAATCTTTCGTTGCACAAAAAGCTTCAGCACCAAAACTGCCTATTGATGACAGTGAGATCAATGGTTATTTCACTAAATTGGCAGATTGCGGATTTGATATGGATGCTATTTATAGCCAACTCCTCAATGAAGGACTGGAAGCATTTGAAAAAGCATTTCAAGAGATGCTTGATACGTTAAAATAAAATAGACCAAAAGGGTTCATCATGGAAGACAAGCTCAAACTATACCTTAAAACAATGATCAGCAATAGTGGAAGTGACCTCCATCTTAAATCAGGTTCCCAAATCAGAGTTCGTATACACGGTGTATTGAAAGTCTTGGGTCAAGATACTTTGACCTCAGAGATGATGGACAAACTAGCGCAAGAGATCACGACCGAAGCACAGTACAAACAGCTTCAAGAAGATAGAAACCTGGACTTTTCCTATGTTTTGGGAGAGGATAACAGGTTCCGTGTGAACTTCTTTTATCAAATGGATGGTTTGAGTGCGGTTTTCCGTATCATTCCAGTGAAGATCCTCTCCATAGATGAACTCAATCTTCCGCCGGTGATCAAAACCTTTACAGAGATCCAAAGAGGGCTTGTTCTTGTAACAGGTGTAACAGGTTCTGGTAAATCAACGACGCTTGCAGCGATCCTCGATAAGATCAACAGAGAAAATAAAAAGCATATCATCACCGTTGAGGACCCGATAGAATTTGTACACAAAGATAGAGGATGTCTTATCAATCAAAGAGCCATTGGACAGGATGCACACTCTTTCTCAGATGCACTTAGAGCAGCACTGAGAGAAGACCCGGATATCATACTTGTCGGTGAGATGAGGGACCTTGAAACGATCGATATCGCACTTCATGCAGCCAATACGGGGCACCTTGTATTTTCAACGTTGCACACTCTAGATGCAAAAGAGACGATAGACAGGATCGTTGGTATGTTCAGTAACGAAGAGCAGAACCGTATCCGTATGTCTTTGGCCTCTGTACTTGAGGGGGTTATCTCTCAAAGACTTATTCCGACCAAGCGCGGTGGAAGGGTAGCAGGGATCGAGATACTTAAAAAGACGGCAAGGATCGAGCAGCTCATTGCAGAGAATAGAGATGCAGAGATCCCTGATGCCCTATTTGAAGGTAAAGAGATCTACGGTACACAGACTTTTGACCAGGCACTTTTAGATCTCTTGAGAAGAGGTGACATCACAGAAGAGACAGCACTTGATTATGCGACGAATCCTTCTGACCTGAAGCTTAAAATGCAAGGGGTCGGTAAAGGTGCACTCGTTGATGAGTTTGCCGATGAAAAAGAGGTGGAAGTGTTTGGTTTCAAAGAGGATGAAGAATAATTTAAACCTAACTGGGTATAATTCGCGTCTATTTTACTAAATGAAGCAATCATTTGGTAATAGAATATACACAAGTAACAAAGGACAATTATGTTAGAAGGTATCGTTAGAGAGAGTATCGGTAAGCGCAATGCAAAGCAGCTTAAAAGAGATGGTTATCTAATCGCAAACATTTATGCAAATGGTGTTGAGAACATTCATGCAGCATTTAAACGTGGTGAATTCGCAAGAACTGTAAGAAACAAAGAGACACTTGCATTCCCAGTTAAAGTTGGCGATAAGGAACTTAATGTAGTTATTCAAGAGTATCAATTACACCCAGTGATTGGTGATGTAACGCACGTTGATCTAAGAGTAGCTGTACCAGGTCAAGTAACAAACTTCCTTGTACCGGTTGTGACTCATGGAACACCAGTTGGACTCAAGAACAAAGGTGTACTTATTATGTCTAAAAAAAGATTGAAAGTAAGAGGTGCTATCGATGATATGCCTGCGAAATTTGATCTTAACGTTGAGCCATTGAACAGAGATGACTCTATTCTTGTTAGAGATGTAGAAGTACCATCAAACTGTAAAATGATGGATAGACCAGATGTTGCGATCTGTGGTGTGATCAAAGCTAAGTAATTCAAGCATGAAAGCACAGTCGTGATACTTTTCGTAGGTCTAGGCAATCCAGGATCACAATACGAAAATACACGACACAATATCGGCTTTAAGATCATTGACAAACTGGTTGATGATTTTGCTGCCCGAGATATATCCAAAACTTCTTTTCACGGCAAGCTTTATCGCACTGCCAATTCACTTTTTTTAAAACCTACTACATTTATGAATCTTTCAGGGAAATCTGTACAGCCGGTTAAAGATTTTTTCAAAGTAGAACTTGAAGATGTTATCGTGATACATGATGATATCGATATTCCTTTTGGAGCAGTACGTTTTAAAAGAGGTGGTGGTCATGGCGGGCACAATGGACTAAGGTCATTAGATGCACATATTACAAAAGAGTATGTGCGTGTCAGAGTGGGTGTAGGTAAACCAGAGCGTAAATCTCAGGTATCTGACTATGTATTGCATGACTTTTCACCAGATGAAACGCCTATGTTAGAGACGTTGATCGATCATGTGGCAGAGGCATGTGAAAAGTTGCGCAGTGAAGAGCTTATCGAGGTAAAGTCAAAATATAGTCTTAAATCTATAGAGGGATTGACAGCATGAACAACTATTTTAATTCACTCCATTTTAGATATCTCGCAAAGTTATATATCAAAAATCTATTGTCGATCATGTTTGGTCTCTCTTTTGCCTTTGCTGCCATTGACTATTTTCAACATGTACAACAGCTCAATGTAGCAACGAACTATAAAATACTCTACATTTTTTATATGTGGCAAGAGGCTTTGGGGCTTCTTTATCCTTTGGCCATCGTCTTTGCACTGATTATGACGAAACTCTCACTGGTAAAAAGTAATACAATGGGTGCGCTGCATGCGTTTGGTTATAACAAAAAAAGACTTTTTGTACCGCTCTTTACCATAGCGTCCATCACGTATGCCATTTTTTTGTACTTGCATACGACAGAGTTCTCTTATGCAAAAGATAAAGCATCATTTCTCCTTAAAAATGAATTGGGTGCCTATAAGGTCAATGACCTCTTTTTCAAATACAATGATACGTTCGTCTATATCAATAACCTTGATCCTATTAACAAAAAGATCGAAGATATCACGATTTTCAAGGTAGAGGGGTTTAAAGTACACTATACGATCAATGCACCGTATGCAACTTTTGATGGTGAGAAATGGACAGCCTATGATGCGACACTTAAAACACATATCTATGAAGAGAATGAATTAAAGAGATATACCGTTGAACAAAAAGAGCAGATAGTGACATTGGAGGGGTATAAACCCAAGATCATAGAGTCACTCTATGAAGGGAAGGCACTCAATATCATAGATGCCTATACGACATGGCAACTGTTAGCCAAACAGAATTTGAGTTCAAACAAGATCAGATCCTCACTCTATGATAAGATAGTTGTACCGCTCTTTGCAATTGCTATGCTGCTTATTTTGTTTTTCAAGCTCCCATTTCATGCCAGAATGATGAATATGGGTGGTGTGATAGCACTCTCTTTAGCTGCAACATTTGTGGCTTGGGGTGTACTGTTCGGTTTGAGTCAGATGGGCGCAAACGGCATTGTTATCCCTGAATTAACGGCTATATTGCCTATTATTCTTTTGTGGACTTATGCTGTTTATGTTTATATTACAGATGAAAGAAGCCTCTCCTAAACCTCTTCTATACGTTACATGTACCTTTTAATCAACTTTTAGATAAAATCACCCTAAAATAGACTCATTTCATTGAGCATAGAGGATAGTATAGATGAATATTGATTATAATGCATTGGCTGATAAATATGGTACGCCTTTGTATATTTATGATTTTGATTATATTGAAAATAGATACACCACGCTGAAAGATGCATTTGCTGGTAAAAAATCTATGATCAACTACGCGGTAAAAGCGAACTCTAATCTCTCTGTGATTGCTCATTTGGCTAAACTAGGCGCTGGTGCAGACTGTGTAAGTATCGGTGAAGTAAAACGTGCACTGACTGCAGGTATAGATAAATATAAGATCATCTTTTCGGGTGTAGGAAAGCGTGATGAAGAGATACGTGAAGCCCTGGAACAAGATATTTTACTCTTGAACCTTGAGAGTGAAGCAGAGATGAAGCGTGTAGAGATGGTAGCCAAAGAATTGGGTAAAGAGGCACGTATCTCTATCCGTGTCAACCCGAATATTGACCCGCAGACACATCCGTATATCTCAACAGGGCTTCATGAAAATAAGTTTGGTGTTGAGATAGATATGGCAAAACGTATGTATATCTTTGCGAACAGATCAGAGTTCCTCAACCCTGTGGGTATTCATTTCCATATCGGTTCTCAGTTGACAAATTTAGATCCGATTCGTGAATCGTGTGCTATTGTGGCAGACCTGGTCCGATCACTTAAAGCGATCAATATCGATATCAAGTTCTTTGATGTGGGTGGTGGAATCGGAGTAGTCTATGATGATGAAAAGACCATTGCTGCTGAAGCTTATACACAGGCGATCTTTGAAGCGACCAAAGGGCTTGATGTCACACTGCTCTGTGAACCTGGACGTTATATGGTGGCGAATGCCGGTGCATTCTTTACTAAGGTACTATACGAGAAAGTGAATGACGGAAAGCGTTTTGTTATCGTAGACGGTGCAATGAATGATCTTTTACGTCCAAGTCTTTACAATGCATACCATAAGATCAATGCTGTACTCGTAGAGGGTGAAAAGACACCGGCAGATGTGGTGGGTCCAGTGTGCGAAAGCGGTGACTTCTTTGGTAAAAATGTACCTCTTCCTCCACTTGAGCACAATGATCTTATCGTAGTACATTCTGCAGGTGCTTACGGATTTACAATGGCAAGTAATTACAATACACGTGCCAAGGCAGCAGAGGTTGCATTACAAGGTGGTAAGGACAGGCTTATTAGAAAGCGAGAAACTTATGAGGATCAGGTGCGTTTAGAGCTTGAGTATTTAGAAAAGTAAAGCATGAGGGTAGACAGATGACTTTAGATGAGTTAAGAGTAAAGATCGACGACATTGATGATACAT
>Ga0180436_10001911_pt1 | contig 20069 bp, 10 predicted proteins | sample SS_ome_2_FD_132434 | JGI IMG/M metagenome (GOLD analysis project Ga0180436, IMG submission 132434) | Hypersaline lake sediment archaeal communities from the Salton Sea, California, USA - SS_3_S_2 metaG | ecosystem: Environmental > Aquatic > Non-marine Saline and Alkaline > Hypersaline >...
CAGGACTGTCAAACAGGGAAATCAAGCCCTGCGGATCATAGGGAACTGCCCAGCGCCACTGGAGTGCACTGCCTTCTGTATAATCATCCGTATACTTATCCCTCACATCCAGATAGGTCAGCAACAAAGGTTTAAAATCCTCCACAAAAGCGCCATCGGACCTGCGGGGGTGAAAATACTGCGTCTCCGGATTCCAGGTATTCCTGTAGTATTGCGCATGTTCCGCGAACAAGGCCGCGTCCTCTGTTTTGCCAAGGGCCTCTGCCAGCTGCCCGATGGAATAATCGGCCCAGGCATATTCGAGGGTTTTTGATACCGACTCGTCCATCTTGTCTGCAGCACAATACCTGTACTTCAGGTAAGATTCAATACCGCTTCTCCCACCGAAGCCGGCACCCTCCGGAGTTGGTCCCAGGGCTGTTGTCCGCATGGCTTCATAAGCGGTCTCCACATCAAAATCACGTATCCCCTTCAGCCAGGCTTCGGTGATGGTAATATCCGCCGGTGTGCCAAGCATGGATCCCGTATATCCATAGCCTGAAGGCCACCGGGGCAGGTAGCCTCCCTGCTTTGCCATCTGCACCAGCGAAACCATCATATCGCGCTGATCTGCAGGGGCTATCAGATTATACAGCGGATGCAGGGTCCGAAAGGTATCCCAGAGCGACAGGTCCGTAAAATACCGGAAGTCCCCGGCACGATGCACCTGCTTGTCAAAGCCCATATATTCCCCGTTTACATCGTTAAAAACCGTTGGCATCTGGAAGGAGCGATAGAGAGCCGTATAAAAAATACTGCGTTGTTCAGGGCTGGCCCCTTCAATCCGGATCAGTGCCAGCTTCTCCTCCCAGGCCTGCTGGGCGCTGGCCAGCAATTCATCAAATTGTTTGCCACCGGCTTCTGCTTCAAGGTTGGCCCGGGCGTTCTCTATGCTTACATGGGATATGGCCAGTTTTAATCCAATGACAGTTACCGGATCGCCGGAATCAAACTCCAGATCCACACCAAACTGTTCTCCATCCTTGTTCCAGTGCTCATAACTCTTGAAGCTGCGGTCGAAACGGGCCACAAAATAAACTTTAATCCCTCCGAAGCGACCTGCAAATGAGCCGAAGGTAAGCACACTGCCTTCCACTTCCTGCTGTTCGGGCAGGATACGGACACTTGTTTCCTGGCTCCTGGCATCCCCGGTGGCATTGCTGACATCTATGTACAGATGGGGCTCCACATCACCCGAAAAAGTGTAACGATGAATTCCAACCCGCTCTGTTGCTGTCAGCTCTGCAAAAATATTTTCCCTGGGCAGCAGGAGGGCATAGTATCCAGGGAAAGCCACTTCGTTTCGATGTGAATAGCGATAGCTGTCGGCCTCATTCTTCTTATCAGGTGACAGCGCTCTTGTGGCCGGGATGACAAGAAAATGCCCTCCATCTGTGGCCCCTGTACCGCTTAGCCTGGTATGACTGAAACCCCTAATTTTGTTATCGCCATAAAAATAACCCGAGGTATTGAGGGCTTTTTTGTTGATCAGAATGGAGGAGGTTTCAGGACTCAGCCGAACCACTCCGTAGGGAAGTGAGGCCCCCGGATAATTATGTCCGCAAACCCAGGGATAGCCCCCGGTCCCGATAAAGGGATTCACCTCTTTCACCAAAGGCAAAACAGGTTTGGCGGCAAAAGCAAGGGGCCGGGGCTCTGCATTGACAACATGCCTGTAAGTTATCCAGAGTCCGCCGGCAAACAGGATCCCTGCAAGCAGCACCAGGCCAAGGCCTTTGAGCGATATTTTTAGCATTCGTTTCATCTGGTCAGTCCTTTTATTTCCTGCATTATCTTAACCAGAGATAGATGCAAATTGTAACGACCGATAATAGCGCCAGGTGTAACCTCCAGTCAGACAGACCAGAAAATTTCTCGATCTTACCACTATAATTGATTGTAGTTTTTGCCAGCTTCTGCGGATCCGTTTTTGGAGTAAAAGCAGAAACCCCAAAGAGCGTCATAGTGATCAATATGGTGGCCCATAAGCCCCGGTATCCGAAGTTCAGTGTAAGTTTATAATGCAGAAAGGGGAATATCCGCTCCCCCGCCTCCGCTCCAATAAACTGATCAATCACAAAGATGGTGGCAAAAATTAAACCCACAGCCACTGAAACGATCGCAGCTTTCAGGGTCACCTTTTTGCTGATGATGCCAAAGAAGATGGCAGGAAAAACAGGCAGAATGAGATAGGCTGTTATGGTCTGGAGATATTTATACAATCCCTCTTCATTCTTATAGACCAGGTAGGCTGCACCTATGCCCAGCACGGTCACAATCAGTATAACAGCCCGACCGGCCAGTACCTGCCGGTTCTCCTTCATTTCCGGCCTGGCTTTAAGCACAAAATCTCTCACAACCAGGGTGGAAACGGAATTCAGGACTGCAATCAGGGAAGTAATTAAAGCGGCCAGCAGCGAAGCCAGTACCAGTCCGCGCAATCCGGATGGCAGCAGATTATTAAGCAGGACGATGAAGGTCTGCTTGGTCTCCTCCCCTTCCAGGCCCGGATACAGGGCAAAGGCAATGATGCCGGGGAGAGCAAAGATAAAGACCGGCAGGAGTTTCAGCAGCACTGCAAACATGGCCCCCCATCTGGCCTGCTTGAGATTTGGGGCAGCCAGAACCCTTTGTACGTTCACCTGGTCGATGCCCCAGTAAAATATCCCTGCATAAAAGGCCGTGGCCAGAATGCCCCAGAAGGGATAAACCGGATCATCATAGGGCGCAGCAATATGCATGGCATCCGGCACCCGCTCCATCAAACCACTCCATCCTCCCACTTTATCAAGTCCGATAAAAAGCATGATGGTCGTTCCAATAATCATAATGCCCGCCTGGATGGTATCGGTATAGGCCACTGCCGTGAAGCCGCCTATGATGGTAAACAGGGCCACGATGAATCCGGTAAAGATGACGGTCGTCATGATATCCCATCCCATCAGTCCGTTCAGGACCAGGGCCCCGGCAAATAAGGTAAAGGCCAGTTTGGTCATCACGCTTATAAGCAGCATCAGGCCCGAGAAAAAGGTGCGTGCCTGCCTGTTGTAGCGAAGTTCGAGGAATTCAGGAATTGTAAAAATCTTGTTTTTCAGATAGTAGGGAAATAAAATGGCACAGGCAAAACCCAGCGTAATGGCTGTCGTGAGCTCTACTGATCCGGCAGAAAGACCATACCTGTAAGCATCGCCGGATAGTCCAACCAGGTGCTCGGCCCCTATATTTGTGGCAAACAATGAAGCTCCGATCACCGGCCACATGATTTTCCGGCCACCCAGGAAAAAGTTTGAGCTATTCAAACCGGCCTTCGAGCGGTAAGCCATATACAGACCAATGGCCAGGCTGCCAAGCAGTACAACCAGGCCAACAATCCAATCCAATCCACTGAGTGAAATATTCAAATCCCTGCAATTAAGATGAACTAATATCCATGATTTCTTTCAGACGCTTCACGCCCTGCACCATGGCACGTACGGTATGATAATTAATCTTCCAGGAATGCCCCATGTGACTCCAGATGGGTGCACCTTCCCTGCTTAATAAGGGATACCATTCACCCACCTCCCGGTTGATGACCTTGCTGAAGACAAACTCATGTACATTTTTGTAAGCAGTCCAGTATTTCTCATCTCCTGAAAGCAGGAAAGCATCCAGCAATCCGATCATCACCTCTGCCTGCTGCCAGAACTCTTTCTCCATGTCGTACACGCCCCCTGAATGCGGACCCTCCACAAAAACCCCTCCATGCTCCAGGTCTATGCCATTATTAATGGTATGATCATAAATGGTAGCAAACAGTTGAAGATAGTCCTTTTGATCCATCCCCAGGATTTCAATGGCATGCCTGAACAACCAGGCAAATTCGGCATTGTGACCATAGCAGGTATTGTCTGTTGGATTGCTCTTGGCCCCCTCACTGGAATAACGGTCCCAGCCCCAGACAATATCAAATTTTATCTGCGGTGCCAGCTGCCAGTCTGCTGTGAACTGGGGCATGCCGGTTTTGTATTCGGGATGCATCATCCGCTGTAGCAGGATCTCAATGTCTTCAAGCAACTTCCTGCGGTGCACCTCCTTTTGACTGCATTCGTAGAGACTGGTAAATGCCTCCATAAGATGCATATGCACATCCAGGGTTTTACGGTCTCCTCCCTTGCTGCCCGGGCCCGCCAGGGTCCAGTCCCGCTCAAACATCTCGAAATAACCTCCATAGTAGGTGTCGGTGCAATATTTTTGTACCAGATCAAAAGTAAGTTCAGCATATTCCCGTCCCCTTGGATCACCTGTTGCCAGTGTATATTCGCTCAGACAGTAAATGGCAAAACTATGCCCGTACAGAATCTTCTGATCCATCTTCACATTCCCTGCGCGATCCATCATCCAGAAAAAACCTCCATCTTTCTTATCCCACATCTTCTGGATCATAAAATCCACCCCGTGTCTGGCCAAAGCAGCCAGTTCACCTGATCCATAGCCTGCCCTGTGGGCCGATGACAGGGTGTAAACCGACCTCGATTGTGCAATAAGAGATTTTTCGTCTTCTCCGGTGTCATCGCCTGTTTCATTAAAATGTGTGATATAACCCCCATTCTTTTGATCAATCATCCGGGATGTCCAGAAGGGCAAGAGTTCATTCTCCAGGTGGTCTTTTGCTTCCTGTAAATACTTCTTAACTTCTTTTTTCTGCATGATTTCTTCTTAATTAGCTTTAAAAAAACGAAAACTCACAAACTATAGCAATTTAATATTAGTATTTGTAAAAATATTGCTTGCGCCGGGCCATTTAATTCAATTAATTGCCTTTCATATGAGATACTTAAAATTTGTTTTCCTTGCGAGCCTGGTTGTTTCCTGCACCTACCCGGGCGATAGAGATAAGAATCCGCTTAGTAAGAGCCAGGGACCTTATATGGATGATCCTTTTACTCAGGAATTTCATGATGGATATACAATTGATGAAGAAACACCCGGAGCCAACGATGTCAGGGCCATTCAGGCAGATGGAGATCAGAGGATCTGGATTGCTTGCAGAGCCGGGGTATACATGAAGCAGCCGGACAGCCGTCACTGGGAACTAATGATTAAGGGTGCAGATCGGGGCCCTGCCTATGACATAGAATCCGACCAGCAGGGTGTGGTTTGGATCGCCACCTGGAACGGCATCTACAACAACTCTTCAGGTGAAGTGGAGAAGATGGAAGGCCCTGAGCCCCCGCTGGCTAAAGTTCTTGCTGCAGAAGAAGGCGTATATGCACTTGGACCATACGGCATATGGTTATTTCAAAACGAGGCCTGGCAAAGGCAGGATTATTCCACAGCCAGAAGTATGCGGGCCGTGGTATCGGACGGTCGCGGGGGACTCTGGATTGGGACCGATGTTGGACTCTACCATTGCACAAAGGAAAAAACAAGTTTGTTTCAGGATCAGGATGAGTTGATCAGCGCCTATGTGCGCGGATTGGATTTCAGTGATCAGGGAGACCTGTGGGTGGGAGGCCTGGGTGGAGTTAGTATTCGGAATGCCGGCGGTAAAGCAGGTGAAAAGCTTCCGGCCGACGGAATTACCAACTCCTGGGTCAATGTGGTCAAAAGATCGCCGGATGGAAGAATGTGGGTCGGGACGAACTATGGCATCACCCGGTTTACTCCTGGTGAAAAGAATTACTCTGTGCGCTTAAGCAAACGCTGGTTGATGTCGGATGAGGTCAGGGACATTGCATTCGATAAGGAAGGCTTTGCATGGATTGCTACCGCCAATGGGGTAAGCGCCATTAAACACAGAACTTTGACCCTGGAGCAAAAAGCAGATTTTTTTTACGAGAAGCTGATTCAGCGTCATGTGAGGGACCCGTGGATTGTTGCACGCTTCAGACTGAATGTGCCCGGCGACACAACGACCATTGAGGCAGATGATGATGATAATGACGGTGAATACACATCCATGTACCTGGCCATGGAGTCGTTCCGATATGCTGTCACATCGGAGCCGGAGGCCATGGAAAGAGCAAAAAAGGCATTTGACTTTCTTCACTACCTGCGGGAAGTCACAGAGATGGATGGTTTTTTCGCACGAACCATCATCCCGGTTTCATGGGAAAGATCGCACGACATGAACCGCAGCTATACATCCCGGGAACTGGCCGAGGAATTGATTTCAAATCCAAGGCAAAAAGCAGTGGAAAAAAGATGGCACCTGTCAAAAGACAAGCTTTGGTTATGGAAGGGAGACACCAGCAGTGATGAACTGGTCGGGCACCTGTTTGGCTACTATTGCTATTATAATTTCGTGGCAGATGAAAAGGAGAAAGAACGGATCGCCCATCATTTCAGTCTGATAGTTGATCACCTGATTCGCAATGATTTCAACCTGGTCGGGGTGGATGGAAAGCACACAAAGTGGGGCGTATGGTCTCCGCAGCAATTAAATCAGGATCCGGAATGGGCCCCCGAAAGGGCCCTGAATTCCCTTGAAGTACTTTCCTTTTTGAAATTTGCTTATCAGATCACCGGCGCTGAAAAGTATCAGAGCGCTTATCTGAACTTGATTCATGAGGAAGGCTACATGAATAATGCCCATAGGCTGCACGCCACAAATCCTGCCTTTGAGACCTATTTTGATATCTATCTGGCCCTCTATGTCTATGCGCCCCTCCTGAAGTATGAAAGCGATCCCGACCTCCTGGATGGGTATCGGCTGCACCTGGATCGGTGGTTTGAAAAAAACAGGAAGACCTGCAGCCCCTTTGTCAATTTCACCTATAACTGGCTGGCCGGCGGACAGGATGAACTGGAGAATTCCATCTTCTTCCTGAAAGATGCTCCACTTGATCTGGTTGACTGGCAGATTGATAATGGCAGACGGGAAGACCTGCAGGTGGTTCGGGATCCCATTCTGGAGGAGTTGCAGGTGGATCAATTAAGACCACCAAGTGAATATCGCACCATGCGTTGGGACAGAAATCCCTATGTAGCTCTGGGTGGCAACCCTGCCCAGGAAAGAGACCCTGTTTACTGGTTGCTGCCCTACTGGATGGGGAGATACCTGAACCTAATTGAATAAGCCTATGACAGCCTTTCAAAAATCATCCGGAATAATTGTATTCCTCTTACTTATTCTTGCCTCTGCCAGTGCACAGCAGACACTTGAAAGCGAATTGATATTTCCCATGCAGGAAAAGCATGTACACTCCAGCAGCATTGTTGAATTGCCAAACGGGGATCTGCTGACCTGCTGGTTTGAGGGAAGCGGCGAACGAAAGGCAAATGACGTACAGATTCTTGGTTCCCGATTGCAAAAAGGCGCAAGTAAATGGAGCGAAGCCTTTTTAATGGCCGATACTCCTGCTCAGCCGGATTGCAATCCCGTCCTTTTCATGAATCACAATAATAAGCTGTTCCTTGTATGGATAGCAGTAGAAGCCAACCGCTGGGAACGTTCACGTCTGATGGTGCTTAGCTCTGGCTCTTATTCTGAAGAGGGTGCCCCGGTATGGGAGTGGAAAGATATGATACTCCTGAAACCCGGTGAGGAATTTGCAGAGCGGGCCAGGGAGCAATTCGAAGCCTATGGCAGAAAGGATCTGGCCTGGGCCGAATATGCCCTGCCCTATGAAGAGATGCTTGTGGAAGCTGCAAAGGATCCCGTCAAAAGGGAAACCGGGTGGATGTCCAGGACACATCCCATCCTCCTGGAGAATAGGAAAATACTATTGCCACTCTACTCCGATGGATTTAATTTTGGTTTGATTGCCATTTCGGAAGATGATGGGGAGACCTGGAAATGCAGTCTCCCCATTGTGGGCAGGGGATTAAACCAGCCCAGTCTGGTGCTTCGTAGCGATGGTTCCATAGATGCTTACATGCGGGATGACGGGGATGAGCCCGGCAGAATCCTGATCAGCCATTCGGAGGATGAAGGATATTCATGGACCTATGCACAAAAATCGGACCTTCCAAATCCGGGGGCCAGCATTGAGGTGCTTAAACTGCAAAGTGGCAGGTGGCTTCTTGTATACAATGATGTGGACGATGGAAGATACAGTCTGAGCGCAGCGATTTCGGACGACCAGGGGGCGTCCTGGCGCTGGCGGAGGAATCTTGAATTTCTGAAAAATGGAAGCTTCTCCTACCCATCTGTGATCCAGGCCGGTGATGGCAGGATACATATCACCTATTCCTATCACCTGCAGGCTGACCCGCAGGGAAAAATGAAGTCCATTAAACATGTTTCCCTGGAGGAAGCGTGGATCATGGAAGATCCGGACCAGGAACCCGGCAAAAAGATAAGTCTGAAACTCAGGCCTCAAAAGGGGAACCCACGCAACAGCGAAGGGGACTTCATCCAGCTGAAGGATGGACGAATTCTATTCATCTATACCCATTTTACAAGTGGTAGCGGCGACCATGCCAGCGCCTACCTGGCCGGCCGCTATTCCGGGGATGGGGGACTGAGCTGGTCTGAGGAGGATGAAATTATACTCCCCAATGAAGGCAACATGAATATTATGTCAGTCTCCCTCCTGCGCTTAAGCAGCGGGGAGGTGGCACTTTTCTATTTAAGGAAAAACTCGGATGCCGACTGCATCCCTTTTATGCGCCTCTCCACAGATGAGGCGGCAACATGGAGCGAAGCCATCAGGTGCATGGACGCCGAAGGCTATCATGTGGTAAATAACGACCGTGTTATCCAACTGGACAATGGCCGGATCATTTACCCCGCAGCACTTCACCGTACTCCTGGATCGAAGTGGCACGCAGCCGGCCGGATCACTTGCTATTATTCAGATGATAAGGGCCGCACCTGGACGAATTCACAAGAAGTTGCCAATCCTGGTAACATCGTATTGCAGGAGCCGGGAATTATTACCCTTAAGAACGGCACCCTTATGTTATTCTGCCGGACCGGTTCGGGAGTGCAATATGTCTCTTTCTCTAAGGACCAGGGCTTAACCTGGTCTCCCATTGAAGCAGGCAATATAAAATCTCCCCTGTCTCCCGCCTCCATCGAAAGAATACCCTCTACGGGGGATTTACTTCTTGTTTGGAACAACAACGACAGACCGGGGAGCGAGGGTAAAAAGCGAACGCCCTTTAACCTGGCTCTCTCCTCAGATGAGGGCAGGACCTGGAAAAATATGAAAACCATTGAAAGCAATCCGGCTGGCTGGTATTGCTATACAGCCATAGAATTTACAGATCGGCATGTGTTGCTGGGCCACTGTGCCGGTGACAGAAGGACTGGCAATGGCCTGGCAACAAGCCATATTACCCGAATTAGCCTGGACTGGATCTATTCTGAATAAAGCAATGAAAATGAGCAGACAATGCTATATATGGTTTGGGGCAACAGCCTTATTTTTGTTTTTCCAGGCAGTGCATGATCTGGAAGCTCAATCCGGCCTGGAAAAGGACTTTCCGAAACCAAAAAACGGACACACTTACGTGATTGCACATCGCGGAGTACACATCGGGATTCCTGAGAACACCCTGCCTGCCTATCAGAAAGCAATCGAGCTGGGCTGTGATTTCATTGAAGTTGATATTCGCTCCACCAAAGACGGAGCCCTTGTAAGTATACATAACTCCAGTGTGGACGCTTATGTGAGCGGGGTCTCGGGAAAAGTTAGGGATTTTACACTGGCAGAATTAAAGGCCCTGGATGTGGGAGCACGGATGGGTCCGGAATGGAAAAATACCCGCATCCCGACCTTTGAAGAGATCTTGCTGTTGAGCCGTGGAAAAACAGGGATTTACCTGGACCTGAAGGAGCCTCTTATACCTGAATTGGTGCAGCTCATAAAGGAATACGGCATGGAGCGCCAGGTGGTCTGGTACATACCGGCCTATTACACTGCGGCCCTGAAGGATTTGAAGCGACTGTGCCCCGAATGTCTGCCCATGCCCGACCCGGGCCCGAAGGAGAACATCGCAAATGTTGCAACAAAGGTGCAGCCGGCTATCCTTGCCACTGATATGGGCCAGCTGGATCAGGAGTATATGCAAATTGCCCGTACACATCACAGCCTTGTATTTGTCGATGAAGATAAAGGAGATGAAGCTGAATGGACCCGGATCCTGGAATGGGGAACCGACGGAATTCAAAGCGATCATCCCGGGGAACTGATCAAATTCCTGAGTAAGAGGGATTCCACCTTCCCTGAAAAAGATATGCCCGAACGTGGTATTTGTGCACATCGCGGAGCAATGGATACGCATCCGGAAAACACCCTTGCTGCCTTTAAGGAAGCCCTGGAGCTGGGTGCACATATGATAGAGTTTGATGTGCGTCTGACCAGGGACGGGCATCTGGTCATCCTGCATGACGAAACGGTAGACCGCACCAGCAACGGTCAGGGTAAGATATCTGAACTGACCCTGGACGAAGTAAAGCAACTGGATGCAGGCAGCTGGTTTTCACCGGAATTCGCAAGTGAAAAAATTCCTACCTTAGAAGAAACCCTTGTCATCATGCCGGCAAATATCTGGTTGAATATACACATCAAGGGCGGAGCAGAATTAGGGGAACAGGTCGCTCGGCTTATAATGGCTGAAAACCGCTTACATCAGGCCGTTCTTGCCTGTGGAGCCGAGGCAGCACAGGCTGCAAAAACAATTTGCCCGGAAATCCTCATATGCAATATGGAAAGGCAGGAGATACGGGAAGAATATATCGGGGAGACCATCAGGCAGGAGAGCCGGTTTATCCAGTTACTCAAAAACAGGACCGGCCCGAATCTGGAGCAGGAAATAGCAGGCCTGAAACAACATGATATAAAGGTCAATTATTGTTGTACGAACGATGTTGGAGAGGTCGAATCGCTCTTTAAGAGCGGAGTTGACTTCATTTTAACTGATAAGCTCTCGGAGATGCTTGAAGAGGCAGGAAAAATGGAATTATAAAAATCAATATTACAGGATGAAAAAACATAAGCGTTACACGCTGGTATCGGGAATACTGACAGCTATAATACTGAGCGCCTGTACGACCCGGCCGGAAGTCAAATCCAATATCCACTATGTGGATCCGCACATCGGGGGAGTGGGACACCTGCTCCAGCCCACCAGACCCACCGTGCAACTTCCCAACCAGATGATCCGCATGTATCCCTACCGGGCTGATTACATGGATGAGCAGATCAGTTTTTTTCCACTATCCATCATCTCCCATAGGAATGGAGCACTTTTTGGCATCATGCCCTATGCTTCTTCGCCTGAGGATGGATTGTGGAGTGAGAAGCAGATGTATGATCACGATCTTGAAACGGTGCGCCCGTACTACTATTCCTGTTATTTCATTGATACGGACATCCAGACGGAATTCTCTCCGGGCAAAAAGGCAGGCCTCTTCAGATTTACCTTCCCCGGGGAGGATAATAAACTGCTGAAGCTGCAGATCAACCAGGGAGGCTCCTGGAACATAATCTCAGGGAATACCATCACCGGGGAGGAAGTATTTTCAGGCATGAAAGCCTATGTTTACGGGGAATTCAGCAACACTGGAAATGCCACACTGGAGAAGCAGGTGGCCCTCTTCGAATTTCCCGCGGAGGAGGAGCGTCCCATCGAATTCAGATACGGGATCTCTTTTATAAGTGCAGAACAGGCCAGAGCCAACCTGGAGAATGAAATCAGCGAATGGGATCTTGATGTTCTGAAGAAGCAGGGAAAAGACCTGTGGACTGAAAAACTCGGGGCGATACAGGTAAAAGGAGGCAGTGAGGCACAACGAAGGACCTTCTACACCTCCCTCTATCGTTGCTATGAACGCATGGTGGACATCAATGAGGATGGCAGGTACTACAGTGCCTATGACCATCAGGTTCATGAAAGCGATCGGCCTTTCTATGTGGACGACTGGGTCTGGGATTCCTACCTGGCCCACCATCCGCTTCGCATGTTGCTTGACCCGGCGGAGGAAGAAGATATGCTGCAATCCTATGTAAACATGTACGAACAATCCGGATGGATGCCGCAATTCCCCCTGCTTCACATGGATAGTCCTGCCATGCATGGATTTCACTCCAGCATTGTATTCCTGGATGCATGGAGAAAAGGGCTCCGGAACTATGATGTGGAAAAGGCCTACGAGGGAATGAGGAAAAATGCCACCGAGGCAACCATGCTTCCCTGGCGCAACGGGACTCTGACCGAACTTGATACCTTTTACCGGAACAGGGGCTATTATCCGGCTCTGGAACCGGGCGAGGAGGAAACTGTTGAGGAGGTTCATGATTTTGAACGGCGGCAGAGCGTGGCCATTACCATGGCACATAGTTATGACGACTGGGCCCTGGCTGAAATGGCCCGGGAAATGGGACATGCAGAGGACCAGAAGTACTTCAGTTCCCAGGCAACAAACTACCGCAATTTGTATCGCCCCGATAAGATGCTGATGTGGCCGAAAAATGCAAAGGGGGAATGGATCGACATTGACCCCAAGTATGACGGAGGCATGGGTGGACGGGATTATTACGATGAAAACAATGGCTATACTTATGCCTGGCAGGCCCAGCATGATATACATGGATTAATCGAACTCATGGGCGGACCTGCTGAATTCACAGCGAACCTGAATCAATTGTTTCGGGAAGACCTGGGGAGAAGCAAATACCAGTTCTGGGCCAGATTTCCGGATGCCACCGGCCTGGTGGGCCAGTTTTCCATGGGAAATGAACCCAGTTTCCACATCCCCTACCTGTACAACTATGCGGGGGAGCCCTGGCTTACACAAAAACGCATCCGCTTTCTGCTTGACGTCTGGTTCAAGGATAATATATTCGGAATCCCGGGCGATGAAGACGGGGGAGGCATGACAGCCTTTGTGGTTTTCTCTTCCATGGGTTTTTACCCGGTGACTCCCGGCTTGCCTGTGTATAATATTGGCAGTCCCGTCTTTGAGGAGGTCTCCATAAAACTGGACAAGGGCGCTACATTTACAATAGTGGCCAGGGGATGCTCGAAAGTGAACAAGTACATCCAATCGGCCCGCCTGAACGGAGAGATTCTGGATCGCCCCTGGTTCACGCATGCGGATATTCTCAATGGAAGCACCCTCGAACTGGAGATGGGCCCCTTGCCCAATAAAGAGTGGGCTTCCTCTCCCGAAGCGGCCCCACCTTCCTCGACAGATGTACAACAACCCTAAATCCATCACAAAGATGAAGTTTCATAAAATCAATTACCTGCCGGGATGCCTTTTATGCCTGGGACTCCTGTTCACTGCCTGCGAGCAAAGCACGGAGCCGGTTGATTATGTGGATCCGTTTATCGGTACCGATTTTTTTGCCCACATGTTCCCCGGTCCGGGCCTGCCCTTTGGAATGGTCCATTTAAGTCCCGACACCTATACAAAAGGGTGGACCTATGCCGCCGGGTATCAGCATGCCGATAATTCCACCATGGGTTTCAGCCACACCCATTACAGCGGGGTTGGCATGGTGGCCAAAGGGGATCTTCTACTGATGCCTACTGTGGGACAAAAGCTCCAGGTCACTCCAGGCACCAGGGGCAATCCTGATGAAGGCTACCGCTCACGTTTCGACCATGCCGATGAAACAGCTTCACCCGGCTACTATTCCGTTTATCTGAAAGATTATGGAATAGAAGCAGAGTTAACGGTGAGCCGTAGGGCAGGGATGCACCGCTATACCTTCCCCGAATCGGAGGATGCACATATATTGATGGACCTGGGTCATATTATCGGTGATGCCCCTGAGGGCAAATCCCACCTGGAGTTTGTCAACAACAATACCATAGAGGGATATAAACTAAGTCAGGAAGCCACCCTGTTTTTTGTTGCCGAGTTCAGCAAGGATTTTGCAGCTTACGGAACCTGGGATGGAAACTACAAAACGCCAGAATCGGGAGCCAGCCTCTTCCCCTACAAATCAGCTGAATCGGGCAGTAAGATTGGAGCATTTGTAAATTATAGCACCCGGGCCAATGAGAGCATCCTTGTAAAAGTCGGCTTATCCTACGTAAGTGTGGAAGGTGCCCGTAAGAACCTGATCAGCGAAATTCCCGGCTGGGATTTCGACCGGGTAAGATCAGAGGCCAGGAAGACCTGGAACAGGGAACTTAATAAAATTCAGATTGAAGGAGGAAGTGAAGATCAGAAGGAGGTATTTTATACGGCTCTTTACCACTCCCTTCTGGCCCAGGTAATCTCTTCCGATGTGGATGGCCGGTATCTTGGAATGGATGGAAAAGTGCATGTGGCGGAGGACTATGATTTCTTTCCATCCTTCCTGTGCTGGGATACCTACCGTTCCGAGCACCCGCTGATGACCCTGATCGAACCCGAACAGGTGAACGCCATGATTAAGTCCATTGTAGCAAAAACCAAACACTATGGCTGGCTGCCGGCTCAGCATCACCGGAATGTATTCGGACAGGGAATGGTGGGCGATCACCTGGTCCCCATTATTGTAGATGCCTATATGAAGGGCTTCAGAGATTATGATGTGGAGTTCATTTACGAGGCCATGCGGCAGAAAGCCACTGAGCTCCCACCTCCCCCCCTTCCCAGGTCAGCAGGTCGATCGGGGCTGGAATACTACATGGAGCTGGGTTATACTCCGGTGGACCGTGTTACTGAATCGGTTCCAAATACACTGGAGCTGGCCTATAACGACTGGTGCATTGCAAGGATGGCCGGGGAACTGGGGAGGGAAGCCGACCATGAACTTTTTATGCAGCGGGCACAGAACTATACCAGGCTCTTTGATCCTTCCACCAACTTTATGCGTCCCAAAATGCTTGACGGTTCATGGCTGGAGTCCTGCGGCGACCGGCCTGCGGAAATTGCAAGCTTTGGGGACCATGTCTACTACGATTGTTTCGATCCGCTCCTGGTTGGAAGGCGTCCCAACCGCTACTTCACGGAATCCAATGCCTGGCAGTATGTCTGGTCGGTTCAGCACGATATAAAGGGCCTGGTCAGGCAGTTTGAAGATCCGTCGGCATTTGTTACAAAGCTCGACTCTCTGTTTACAATGAGTCCGGAGATCAGTCCCCCAAAATACGTTGGAGTGGTAGGGACCATCGGACAATATGTACATGGAAATCAGCCTTCTCATCATGTGGCCTATCTTTACAACTATGTGGGCATGCCCTGGAAGACTCAGCTCAGGGTGAGCCAGGTGATGGATCTTTACCGGACCGGACCGGGCGGACTCTGCGGTAATGAGGACATGGGCTCTCTTTCCTCCTGGTATGTGCTGAGTGCCATGGGAATATACCCGGTGTGCCCGGGACAGAATGTCTATGTCATCGGAACGCCCCTGTTTGAAAAGGCGACCATCAAGCTTGTCAGTCCCTATGAGGCAGGGGAGTTCACCATCCGGGCCAATCAGGTTTCACCGCTTAATAAATACATCCAGTCGGCTAGCCTGAATGGTGAACCCATGAGTAAATCCTGGCTCAGCCACCAGGAAATTGTACAGGGTGGAACGCTGATTTTTGAAATGGGCCCGGAAGCTAATCCGGACTGGGGCAGGGAAGCATCCGATATTCCTCCCTCCCTGACGCGTTAAAAAAACATGTGATTTGAATAAAATAACAGAAGTATCAGAAGCTAAAAAGAATGTTCTTTACAAGAATGAAATAGCTCTGCAATTGAACTACTTAAACTAAATAATTAAGCATAACTGACTATGGAATCACGAAGAACTTTTATCAAGAAAACAGCTGTTGCAAGTTCAGCAGTAATTGTTGCTCCAACCATTATCCCCGCCAAGGCCTTCGGAGCAAATGACCGAATAAACGCTGCCGTTCTAGGCCTGAATGGTCGTGGTAAGAGCCATGTCAAAGGCCTTATGGTTCAGGATAATGTACAGGTCACCCACCTCTGCGATCCGGACATGAACATCCTGAAAAGGCGTCAACAGGAATTTAAAGAGACCTACGATCAGGATGTGGCCCTTGAGCAGGATCTGCGCCGGATCATGGACAATAAGGATATTGATGTGCTGGGTATTGCATCGCCAAACCACTGGCATGCACTTTCAGTCATTTGGGCCTGCCAGGCCGGAAAAGACGTGTATGTTGAAAAGCCTGGCTCACATAACATCTGGGAAGGACGCAAAATGGTTGAAGCCGCACAGAAGTACGGCCGCATTGTTCAGCATGGCGTGCAGTTAAGATCTTCGCCGGCAATAAACGAGGCCATAGGCTTATTGCGTGACGGATACATCGGAAGGGTTTATATGGCGCGTGGCCTTGTCTTCCGCTGGAGAGCAGATATAGGGGACAAAGGATTCTCTCCCGTTCCCGAGGGCCTGGATTACGATCTGTGGACCGGACCGGCCCCCAAGCGTCCGTTTACTGAAAACCTGGTACACTATAACTGGCACTGGCACTGGGATTACGGGAACGGCGATGTGGGCAACCAGGGAATTCATGAAACCGATCTTTGCATGTGGGGTCTGGATGTGGGCCTTCCCTCAAAAATCACTTCCATGGGAGGAAAATTCCTCTGGGACGACTGTAAAGAGGTTCCGGAAGTACTTACATCCGTATACAAGTATCCCGACGAGGGCAAAATCATTCAATTTGAAGTACGTCCCTGGTGCACCAATACCGAAGAAGGTGCAACGGTTGGAAATATTTTCTACGGGGATAAGGGCATCCTTGTGGTTGATGGCTATGATAAGTACAAGACCTACCTGGGTAAGGACAGGACCCCCGGCTTATCGGGAGAAGACGGTGGAGATTCTGGCACCGGGATGGCCCGGGGCGCTGGCGGAACCGACGGACATTTCACCAACTTCATCGATGCGGTCAGAAAGCAGGATGCTTCCATACTGAACGGTCCCGTTGAAACGGCCCATCTCTCTTCCGGACTGGCTCACCTGGGGAACATTGCATACAGACTGGATCGTGTGCTGACCTTCAACCCCGATTCGGAGAAATTTGTAAATGATCCTGAAGCAGATCAGATGCTTACACGGAATTATCGTGAGGGTTTCGAAGTTCCTAACAAAGTATAATGGAAGGACCTGAAAAATGAAATACAAATTATATCTGATATGGGCTGCCTTAAGCAGCAGCATCTTGCTCTTCAGTCAGTGCGGCAGCGAGGCGGCGCTTGATTTGAGTGTAAATGAAGCAGAGAAGAAAGTGGATGTCCTCATCGACGGCAAGCTTTTCACTTCCTACATTTACCCGGACCAGATCAAAAAACCAGTTTTGTGGCCACTTATGTCTCCGGCCGGAAATATGCTCACACGCAGTTTTCCGCTGGTAAATAAAGAAGGTGATCGATCCGACCATCCGCACCACGTGGGTATCTGGTTAAACTACGGAGATGTAAACGGATTGGATTTCTGGAATAACTCCGAAGCCATCCCCCCTGAAAAAAGAGCAGGTTACGGGACCATTATTCACCGATCCATTGATAAGGCGGAGAGTGGCAAAGGATCGGCCCTGCTGGAAACCAGTGCCATATGGGAGTCTCCCGATCATCTGGCTATGCTGGAGGAGCAAAGCTCATTTTCCTTCATTGCATCGGAGCAATTGCGCATCATTGATCGCAGTACCACGCTTAAGGCCCTGATTGATGAGGTAAGCTTCAAAGACAACAAGGAAGGTATGTTTGCCATTCGCGTGGCGCGCGAGCTGGAACTACCTTCGGAAAAACCGACCAATCTGCTGGACTCCCACGGGAATGTTACCAGGGTTGAAAAAATGGACAATACCCTTGTAAAAGGAGATTACAGGAGTGCCGATGGGATTGAAGGGGAAAAGGTCTGGGGAAGCCGCTGCCGGTGGATGAAGCTAATAAGCGAAATAAACGGAGAACAGGTAGCACTTGTGATCATTGATCACCCTTCTAATCCGGGATATCCAACCTACTGGCATGCAAGGGGATATGGCCTTTTCGCCGCCAATACCCTGGGACAGAAAGTGTTTTCTAATGGTAAAAATGAGCTGAATTTTTCAATGAATAAAGGCGAGTCTGTCACATTTAAGTACAGGCTGGTGGTGGCAGCTGCAAATCTGGATGACAATCAGATCAATCAACTGGCCGACGAGTTTGCCAAACAATAAATCAAATAATTATATACGCATATCCAATGAAACAGAAAATAAACTTAAACCGGACACTCAGCGGGATATTCCTGATATGGATTAGCCTGAGCGCCTTCTTATCGTGCACCACAACACCCCTGCCTGTGACGCCGGAAACGGCTCTGCAGAGTTATCTGCAGAACGAGGATCAGTCCTATGCCTGGGAGCTAAGAGGATCAGAGGATCTGGATGGCCCTACAGCCCATACCCTGCTTCTCACATCCCAGCAATGGCGTGAGCACCTCTGGAAGCATACCCTCACTGTCATCGTACCCGAAGAGGTGGACCACGACGGTGCGCTGCTCTTTATTACCGGAGGTAAAAACAAGGACGGAATGCCCATCAAGCGGGGTGGCGATGATGAATTCATCCTGTCCCTGGCTCAAGTGGCTGAGAAAAACAAGGCCATGGTTGCCATCATCTGGCAAATTCCGAATCAACCCCTGTATGATGGGATGACCGAAGACGAATTGATCTCTTTTACCCTGCACAATTATCAGAATGACGGGGATTTTACCTGGCCCCTGCTCTTCCCTATGGTTAAAACTGCAGTCAAAGCCATGGACGCCGTCCAGGAGTTCTCAAAGGAGAGCCTGCAGCACAAAATTGGCAGTTTTGTTCTTACCGGAGCATCAAAACGGGGATGGACCACCTGGCTCACCGGTGCAAATGATTCCCGTGTGGAAGCCATTGCCCCCATGGTCATCGACGTACTGAATATGCCGGTCAACCTGGACTACCAGATCAAGGTATGGCAAGAATACAGCATCCAGATCCAGGACTATGTAAGCCTGGGGATTCCACAACAGGTACATACCGAAGACGGGGACAACATCTCCGCCATGGTGGATCCTTACTCCTATCGTGATAAGCTGGATATGCCGAAAATGATATTTATTGGTACAAACGACGAATACTGGCCCGTGGATGCCGTCAAACACTACATCGATGACATACCGGGTGAAAATTACATTCACTATGTACCCAATGCAGGTCATGGCCTGGGAGACGGCCAGCAGGCTCTCACCGCATTAAGTGCCTTCTTTGGAAATACCCTGCTCCACCAGGCCTACCCTCAGTGCAAATGGGGTGTTACAGAAAGTGGGTCCCTGATCACCCTGTCGGTGGAAACCAGCCCCGACAAACTTCTGGGAGCACAACTGTGGAGTTCTGATTCGGAGGATCGCGATTTTCGCGATGAGGTGTGGAGCGGCATGGAGGTCGAAAAACAGGGGCAGATTGAGGTTGAGGTGGATATTCCTGAATCGGGATTCCGGGCATTTTACCTGGACTTGCTGTATTCCGACCCCATGGGCGGCGCTTATACCAAAAGCACCCGCATGTTTGTCAGTGACAGTACAGGAGTGCTTGAGGATTAATAAAAAGAAAAAGCAACATGACGGATAAAGGGATGAAACTGAGCAAGGTCCTGCCGGTGTTAATGGCTTCGCTCCTGATGGGTTTTGCCGACATTATTGGGGTAGCCACCGGCTACATCAAGAAAGATTTCGGTCTGGGAGATGATCTGGCCCAGCTGATCCCCTTTATGGCTCTAGTCTGGTTTTTTCTTCTGGCAGTCCCGGCCGGCATCCTTCAGGACAAGTATGGCAAAAGGAAGATGTTGAATATCGGAATGGGGTTCATTGGAACAGGAATGCTTGTCCCCTTCCTCCATTATTCATTTCCCGTGATGCTTTTTGCAATGATCCTTATGGGAATCGGGAACACCATCGTCCAGGTCTCGGCCAATCCACTGCTGATGGATGTTGTGCCCTCTGAGAGGTTTTCCAGTTTCATGAGCCTGTCTCAGTTTATTAAAGCCATCACTTCCCTGCTGGGCCCCATCATTGCCACTTTCGTTGCCATTCAGTTTGGAAACTGGAAGCTGGTCTTCGCCATATATGCAATAACTTCTTTCCTTGCTGTGCTCTGGTTGTTTTTTACAAAGATTGAGGAATCAA
>Ga0180436_10001913_pt1 | contig 20065 bp, 18 predicted proteins | sample SS_ome_2_FD_132434 | JGI IMG/M metagenome (GOLD analysis project Ga0180436, IMG submission 132434) | Hypersaline lake sediment archaeal communities from the Salton Sea, California, USA - SS_3_S_2 metaG | ecosystem: Environmental > Aquatic > Non-marine Saline and Alkaline > Hypersaline >...
CGTCGACGTCATCAGCGGCGAGCCCCTCTTCTCGTCACTCGACAAGTTCGACTCGGGCAGCGGCTGGCCCTCCTTCACCCGCCCGATCGACGACCAGTTCGTCGTCACCCGGCCCGACCGGTCGCTGTGGACCGTGCGCACCGAGGTGCGCAGCCGCTACGGCGACGCGCACCTGGGGCACGTGTTCGACGACGGGCCGGCGCCCACCGGCCAGCGCTGGTGCATCAACGGCGTGGCGCTGCGCTTCGTCCCGCTGGCCGACATGGCGGCCGAGGGCTACGGCGACTGGCTGCACCTGTTCGAGGGTTCGGGCGAGTAGCTAGCGCCGTTCCCCGGCCACAGGCCTAGACCTCCAGCAGCATCCGCGCCGGCTGCTCGACGCCCTCCTTGATGCGCCGCAGGCACGTCACCGCCTCGCGGCCGTCGACGATGCGGTGGTCGTAGGTCAGCGCGACGTACATCATCGGACGGATGACGACCTCGCCCTTGACGGCGACCGGCCGCTGCTGGATGGCGTGCATGCCGAGCACGCCGCTCTGCGGCGGGTTGACGATCGGCGTCGACATCAGCGAGCCGAACACGCCACCGTTGGTGATCGTGAAGGTGCCGCCCTGCAGCTCCTCGGGCGCGATCTTGTTGCTGCCCGCGCGCTTGCCGAAGTCGCCGATGGCGGCCTCGATCTGCGCGAACGACAGCCGCTGGGCATCGCGCAGCACGGGCACCATGAGGCCCTTGGGGGTCGAGACGGCCACGCCGATGTCGTAGTAGTTCTTGTAGACGATCGCCTGCTCGCGGATCTCGGCGTTGAGCTGCGGGAACTCGCGCAGCGCCTCGATCGTCGCCTTGACGAAGAAGCTCATGAAGCCGAGGCGCACGCCGTGCCGCTTCTCGAAGGCGTCCTTGTGCTCGGCGCGCAGGGCCATGACCGCGCTCATGTCGATCTCGTTGAAGGTCGTCAGCAGCGCCGCCGTGTGCTGCGCCTGCACCAGCCGCTCCGCCACCTTGCGGCGCAGCGGCGACATGGGCACGACCTCCTCCTCGCGCTCGCCGCCCGCGGGGGCCGCGGTCGCCGCGGGCCGCGCGGTGCCGGCCGGCGCGGCGGTCCGCTCCGGGGCGGCCGCCTTGCCCTCCACTGCCCGCGCCACGTCCTCCTTGAGCACGCGCCCACCCGGTCCGGTCGGCGTCACGTCGCCGGCCTTCAGGCCCGCCTCGTCGAGCGCGCGTCGGGCCGCGGGCATGACCTTGGCGTCGCCCGCATCCGCGGGCGCTTCCGCGCCGCCGGCCGGCGCCGACTCGGTCTCGCTCGCCGGTGCGGCCTCGCCGGCGTCGCCGGCCGCCGCGGCACCTTCGGCGGCGTCGACCCTGGCGATGACGTCGCCGACCTGGGCGGCGTCGCCGACGGCGAAGAGCTGCTCCGCCAGCACGCCGTCGACCGGCGACGGCACCTCGACGGTGGCCTTGTCGGTCTCGAGCTCGACGAGCGGGTCGTCGCGCTTGACGGTGTCGCCCGGCTTCTTCAGCCAGGCGCCGACGAACACCTCGGTGATCGACTCACCGACGCTGGGCACGGTCACGTCAACGGCCATGGTCACGCTCCTCGAGGCCGGTGCGCGTCACCGGCATGGGTTGGCTCGCGGTCGCACGTCACTGGCCCCGCCCCTTCAGGGCCGGGGCGCGGCGCACGGGCGCCTCGCCCAGCGCCTCGCCGATCAGTTCGTTCTGTTCGATGCGGTGGCTGCTGGCCGAGCCGGTCGCCGGGCTGGCCGACGCGGGCCGGCTGACGCCGGAGAAGGGCCGGCCGGCGACCTCGCCACCCCACGTCACGCGCAGGTAGCGCCAGGCGCCCATGTTCTCAGGCTCCTCCTGGACCCACACGACGGGCACGCCGGCCGGGTAGGGCGCGAGGGCGGCCTCGACCTCCTGCTGGCGCAGCGGGTAGAGCTGCTCGAGGCGCACGATCGCCACGTCGTCGCGCCCCTGTTCCTCGCGCGCGGCCAGCAGGTCGAAGTAGACCTTGCCGCTGCACAGCAGGACGCGCGAGGTCGCGGCCGGGTCTACCGCGTCGTCGCCGATGACGTGCCGGAACGCCGTGCCCTCCACGAACGCCTCGAGGGGCGAGACGGCCTGCGGGTGACGCAGCAGGCTCTTGGGCGTCATGACGACCAGTGGCTTGCGCCAGGGACGCAGCACCTGGCGCCTGAGCAGGTGAAACGTCTGCGCCGGCGTGGTGGGGTACACGACCTGCAGGTTGTCCTCGGCGCAGAGCGTGAGGAAGCGCTCGAGGCGGGCGCTGGAGTGCTCGGGCCCCGCGCCCTCGAAGCCGTGGGGCAGCAGCAGCACCAGGCCCGAGAGCCGTCGCCACTTGTCCTCGCCGGAGGCGATGAACTGGTCGATGACCACCTGAGCCGTGTTGACGAAGTCGCCGAACTGCGCCTCCCACATGACGAGCCCCTCGGGCCAGTCGAGCGAGTAGCCGTACTCGAAGCCGAGGACGCCGTTCTCCGAGAGCGGGCTGTTGTGGACGTCGAACACGCCGCCGCCGGTGGCGAGCGCATCGAACACGGGGTGCCGGGCACCCGTCTCGAAGTCGTGCAGGACGGCGTGGCGCTGACTGAAGGTACCGCGCTCGCTGTCCTGGCCGGTGAGCCGCACGCGCACGCCGTCGGCGATCAACGAACCGATCGCCAAGGCCTCGCCGGCGGACCAGTCGAGCGGGCGCTCGCCCTCGGCCATCTCCGACCGGCCGCGCAGGAAGCGCATGAGCTTGGGGTTCGGGGTGAACCCCTCGGGCGTGGTGGCCAGCGTCCGAAGGATGCGCGCGGCCTCGTCGCGGTCGATGCCGGTGACCGCGTCCGGGACGTCGCCGTCGTCACCGCCCACGTACCGCTGCCACAGGCCCTCGAAGGCGCTGTAGACGGGCTTGAACTCGTCGGTGCGCGCGACCGAGAGCTCCTGCTCCAGGTGCTCGCGACGCGCCTGGGCGATGCGGTCGGCCTCCTCGCGGGTGACCCCGCCGAGCCCCAGCAGACGCTCGAGGTAGGCCTCGCGGACGTTGGGCCGACGCCGGATCTCGGCGTACATCATCGGCTGCGTGAACGCCGGCTCGTCGCCCTCGTTGTGCCCGAAGCGCCGGTAGGCGTACATGTCGATGACGACGTCGCGCTGGAAGGCGCGGCGGAAGTCCATCGCCACCTCCATCACCTGCGCCACCGCCTCCGGGTCCTCGCCGTTGACGTGGAAGATCGGGCTCTGCAGCATCTTGGCCACGTCGCTGGCGTAGGTGCTCGAGCGCCCCTGCTCGGCCGTGGTGGTGAAGCCGACCTGGTTGTTGATGATGATGTGCAACACGCCGCCGATGCGGTAGCCCTCGAGGCGCGACATGTTGAGGGTCTCCTGCACGATGCCCTCGCCGATGAAGGCGGCGTCGCCGTGGATGATGATGCCCAGCCCCTTGCTGCGCTGGCCGTCGCCGAAGCGGTCCTGCTTGGCCCGCACGCGGCCCATCGCGACGGCATTGACGAACTCGAGGTGCGACGGGTTGAAGGCGAGCGACAGGTGGATCTTCTGCCCCGCCTGGGTCTCCCAGTCGCTGGAGTAGCCGAGGTGGTACTTCACGTCGCCGCGGCCCCGGTGCATCTCCGGATCCTTGTCCTCGAACTCCCGGAAGATCGTCCGCGGGCTCTTGCCCATGATGTTCGCCAGCACGTTCAGGCGGCCGCGGTGGGCCATGCCGAGGACGACCTCGCGCACGCCCTGGGCGCCCGCCTTCTCCAGCGCCAGGTCGATGAGAGGGACCAGGCTCTCGCTGCCCTCGAGCGAGAAGCTCTTCGCCCCGACGAACTTCTTCTGCACGAACTCCTCGAAGATCACCGCGTCGGTGAGCTTGGTCAGGATGCGCAACTGGGTGTCGCGGGAGAGCTCGAGCCGGTTGCGGGTGCGCTCCATCCGGTTCTGCAGCCACATGCGCACCTTGAGGTCGTCGATGTGCATGAACTGCGCGCCGATCGAGCGGGTGTAGGTGGCGCGCAGGCCGTCGATGACCTCGCCGACGGTCTTGGCGCCGTGGAAGGTCGTCGGCAGCACGGGCCGGGCCATGTCGGCCTCGCTGAAGCCGTAGAACGCGGGGTCGATCTCGGCGACCTCGAAGGGTTCGCGGCCCAGCGGGTTGAGCTCGGCGACGCGGTGGCCGCGGACGCGGAAGTTGCGGATCAGGCGGTCGAGCCGCTGGTGCAGCTCGGCCTCGGAGGGCCCGCCGGCGGGGATCCCCTCGGGCGACACGCGGACACCCTGGTCGGCGACGGGCGGCCCGCCGGCGGCGACGCGTCCCGGCGGATCGAACAGCGAGCCGCGGCGGAACGTCGGGCCGGTCCGCGTGCGCCGCGCGCCGAGCTCGCCGTCCCAGCCGGCGAAGTACGCGCGCCACTCGGGCGGCACGGACGCAGGGTCTTCCTGGTAGGCGAGGTGCAGCACCTCGACGAAGGCGAGGCTGGCGGCGTTCGGCAGTTGGGGGACGTCGTCCATGGGTTCCTCGCGCCGGGGACCGGGTCGTCGGCTGGACGGGGCCCTCGGGGGTCGCGGCTGGGGTGTCGCGGCCCGGCGCGGATCCGGGCCTCGGTTCGCCGCTGTTGTACCACGCGCTGGCCGCCGCTCCGGGCCCTGCGACACCGTCCGCCCGCCGTCCCCAGCGCGTGCCGGGGCGGCGCGGCGGTCCGGCTCGGTCGCGGCGGCGCGCGCGGGCAGGGGTCGGCCCGCGGGCGCGGGGGCGACCGCGTGGTAGACCGGGCCATGCCGCTCCCGACCGCCGACGACTTCGGGGCCGCCGCCGTCCGCGTCGCCCCGTTCGTGTACCGCACCCCGCTCGTGCGCCTCCCGCTCCCCCATGGCGAGCCCGTCTACGCCAAGGCCGAGAACCTGCAGCGCACGGGCTCGTTCAAGCTGCGCGGGGCGACGAACTTCCTCGAGCGGCTCGACCCCGCGGTCCGCGCGCGCGGGGTCGTCACCCACTCGAGCGGCAACCACGCCCAGGGCCTCGCCTGCGCGGCCGCCGACCACGGGGTGCCCGCGGCCATCGTCATCCCGCACGGCGCCCCCGAGGTCAAGGTCGCGCGCACCCTCGCCTGGGGCGCGCGGGTCGAGCGCTGCGACAACGCCAAGGCGGCGCGCGAGGCGACCGCGGCGCGGCTCGCCGAGGAACTCGGCGCCACGGTCGTGCCGCCCTACGACCACCCGTGGATCCTCGAGGGCCAGGGCACCGTCGGCCTCGAGATCCTGCATGACCTGCCCGAGGTGGCCAACGTGATCGTCTGCGTCGGCGGCGGCGGCCTACTGGCCGGAGTCGCGGGCGCGCTGCGCGCCGCGGGCAGCGAGGCGCTGATCGTGGGCGTGGAGCCGGAACTGGCCGCCGACGCCCGCGAGTCGTTCGTGCGCGACGAGATCGTCGCCTGGCCGGCGGAGGACGTCGTGCGCACGGTGGCGGACGGCGTGCGCACGCAGGCGCTCGGGGTGCACACCTTCGCGGTGATCCGCGAGACGGTCGACGCGTTCGTCGCCGTGAGCGACGACGCCATCCTCGACGCCGCGGCCTGGTACCTGCGCGAGGCGCACCTGACGGTGGAACCGACCGGCGCGCTGACCCTGGCGGGGCTCCACGCCCTGCGTCGCGGCGAGGGGCCCGTGCGGCTGCGCCCGGGGCCGACCGTCGTGCTCGTCAGCGGCGGCAACGCCGATCCGGCGGCGCTGGTCGAGCTGGCGCGCAGGCCGCTCGTCTGACGCCGGGCGCTGGCCCACCCGACCCGGCACGCGGGCCCGCGGCCGGCGCCGGGTAGGATGCGGCGATGTCGCCGCTCGTGGCCCTGACGCTCACCGCCTTCGGCGGCCTGGTGGTGCTGGCGCTGCTGATCTGGTCGCTGCTCATGCCCCGGCAGCCTCCGCAGGCGCCGCCGCCGACGGCCGACGGTCCACGGCCGACGCCCGTCTCCAACGACGACGTGCGTGGCGCGCGGGTTCGGCCCGCCAGGCGTCCAAGGTCGGACGACCCCTTCGAGCAGTTCCTGCGCGCCGACGGCGACGAGCGCTGAGGCGGCCGTCGGCGCCGCGATCGCCACGCCATGCTCACGATGGCGGCGCCGGCCCCAGTGGGGCCGGCGCCGCCGTAGGCCGCCTCGCCGCGTTCAGGCGCCGACGGCTGAAGCCATCTCCCGCAGGCGGCCGTAGGCGGCCTCCGCGCGGGCGCGCAGCGCCTCGTCGGGGCCGCGGCCGGCCATCATCATGTGCATCGTCATGTGGCGGTCGACGTCGCCGAAGATCGAGCCCAGCACCTCGACCTCCTCGCGCGAACGGAGCGAGGCGTCGTCGCGGAACATCGTCGTGTAGGCGAACTCGAACTGCCGCTCGGAGATGACGCCCGCCAGGAACTGCTCGAGCACGTCCAGGTAGGGCTGCAGGTTGCTGCCCGCACCCGACCCCACGGCCACGACGGCGTCGCCCGCCGGGACCTGGGTGAAGCCGGCGCTGAGGGCGTCGGGCGTGATCGCCCAGTTGTCGACGTCGAAGACCGCCTCGCCGTCGCGGAACAGGATCACCTGGGGCGAGTGGTGGACGATGCCCGTGCGCTCCGCCACCAGGTTCGAGGCGGCCCGCGCCTCGACCACGCGGATGAGCCCGATCATGAGGTCCTCGCGGGCCTCGAGCTGCTCCTGCAGGAAGCCGAAACCCTGCATCGTCTTGTGGCAGGTGCCGGCCTTGAAGATGACGCTGGTGGGGTGGTCGGCGAGGAACGCCTCGACGTCGTCGGTGTCGGTCAGGTTCACGATGCGGTCGCGCAGCATGGGGCCTCCAGGGGTGGGTTCGAAACCTGAGCACCATGATAGGGATACCGCGCCGTAGCACCGTGCCGTGGCCGACCAAGCCGTGCTAGACTGCCTCCCGCCACCGCACGGAGAGGTGTCCGAGTGGTTGAAGGAGCTCGCCTGGAAAGCGGGTAAACGGGTCAAACCGTTTCATGGGTTCGAATCCCATCCTCTCCGCCAGAGCACGCGCGCAGCCGCCCGCCGGACGCCGCCCGGTGGGCGGCTGCCGTCGCCCGGGAGCGGGCGGGACGCCCGCCCGGTCGCGTAGGCTGTGCGGCCATGCGGCGACCGATCTCCTGGATGACCCACCGTGGGCGCGCCCTCGGCGGCGTCCGCGGGGCCGGCCTGCCGAACGGCTGGAGCGTGGTGGTCGCGCTGCTCGCGCTGCTGGTGGCTTCGCCCGTGGTGGTGGTGCTCAGCAGCGTGTTCACGCCGTCGGGCGACGTGTGGGCGCACCTCGCGGCGACCGTCCTGCCTCGCTACGTGCGCAACTCCCTGTGGCTCCTGCTCGGCGTCGGCGCCGGTAGCCTGGTCCTCGGCGTCGGCCTGGCGTGGTTGGTGACCATGTGCCGCTTCCCGGGCCGGCGCGTGTTCGAGTGGGCGCTGCTGCTGCCGATGGCCGTGCCGGCGTACATCCTGGCGTACACCTACACCGACTTCTTGCAGTTCTCGGGACCCCTCCAGGGCACCCTGCGGGCCGTGACCGGCTGGGGACCGGGCGACTACTGGTTCCCGAACGTCCGTTCGCTCGGCGGCGCGATCGCGATGTTGACGCTGGCGCTCTACCCGTACGTGTACCTGCTGTCGCGTGCCGCCTTCCTCGAGCAGTCGTCGTCGATCCTCGAGGCGAGCCGCAGCCTCGGGCGGGGCCCGTGGGCGAGCTTCTTCCGGGTGTCGCTGCCGCTGGCGCGTCCCGCGATCGTCGCCGGCGTGGCGCTGGCGCTCATGGAGACGCTGAGCGACTTCGGCACGGTCGACTACTTCGGCGTCCAGACCTTCACCACGGGCATCTACCGCACCTGGTTCGGGATGGGCGAGCGGGTCGCCGCGGCCCAGCTGGCGGCCCTGCTGCTGCTCTTCGTCTTCGCGCTCCTCGTGCTCGAACGCTGGTCGCGGCGACGGGCGACGTACCAGCAACCGACCGCCAGCCGCTACCGGCGCCTCTCCGGCTACCGGCTGTCGGGCGGGCAGGCGGCGCTCGCCTTCATGGCGACCCTGGCGCCGATCGCGTTCGGCTTCCTCTTGCCGGCCGGGGTCCTGCTGGCGATGACCCTCCGGCACACGGCGCGCAGCGTGAGTCCGCAGTTCTGGCAGTACGCCAGCAACAGCCTGGTGCTGGCCGTGATCACGGCGCTGCTCGCGATGCTCGTGGCGCTGGTGATGGCGTACGGCGTGAGGATCCGGCCGAACGCCGTCACCCGGGTGGCGACCCGCGTCGCCTCCATGGGTTACGCCGTCCCCGGCTCGGTCATCGCAGTGGGCGTGCTCATGCCGCTGGGGCTGTTCGACAACGCGCTCGACGGCTGGATGCGGGCGACCTTCGGGATCTCCACGGGCCTGCTGCTCAGCGGGACGATCGCCGGCCTGGTGTTCGCCTACCTGGTGCGCTTCCTCGCGGTGTCGTTCGGTACCGTGGAGGCCGGCCTCGGCAAGGTGACGCGCAGCATGGACGAGGCGGCCATGAGCCTGGGTCACCGCTCGCTGCGGACGCTCGCCCGGGTGCACGTGCCCATGCTCCGCGGGAGCCTGCTGACGGCGGTGCTGCTGGTGTTCGTCGACGTGATCAAGGAGCTGCCGGCCACGCTGATCGTGCGTCCCTTCAACTTCGACACCCTGGCGGTGCGCGTCTACCGACTCGCATCGGACGAGCGCCTCGTCGAGGCGTCCGGGGGCGCGCTGGCGATCGTGCTCGTCGGCATCGTGCCGGTGATCGTGCTGAGCGCGGCGATCACCCGGTCCCGCGAGCAGAGTCGCTGACGCGTCGCGCGGCCCCACCCATTCCCGACCTTGACACTCAGGATTAGCGGCTGCGATGATGCGCCCGGTCCCGAGTGAATCACTCAGGATTCGTCCGCGAGACGCCGGCCCATCGGGCCGACCGGAGGAGCCCATGCACCGACGCCCGCACGCCGTCTTCGTCACCCTGATCCTCCTCGCGCTGCTGGGGTTCGCCAGCGCGCAGCAGGTCGTGAACGTCTATTCCGCCCGCCACTACGACGCCGACCAGACCCTCTTCGGCCTCTTCACCGCCGAGACCGGGATCCAGGTCAACCTCATCGAGGCAGGCGCGGACGAGCTCATCGAACGCATCCGCAGCGAGGGCGCCAACAGCCCCGCCGACGTGATCGTCACCGTCGATGCCGGGCGCCTGTGGCGCGCCGACGAGGCCGGCCTGCTGGCGTCGATCGACTCGCAGACGCTCGAGGTCGCCATCCCGGCGAGCCTGCGCCACCCCGACGGTCGCTGGTTCGGCCTCTCGCAGCGCGCCCGCGGCATCGTGTACAGCCTGGACCGCGTCGACCCGGCCGAGTTGTCCACCTACGAGGACCTGGCGAGCGAGGCGTGGCGCGATCGCGTCTGCATTCGCTCCTCGACGAACATCTACAACATCTCGCTGACCGCCTCGGTCATCGCCACCGCCGGCGTCGAGGCGGCGCAGGCGTGGGCCGACGGCATCGCCCGGAACCTGGCCCGCAACCCCCAGGGCGGCGACACCGACCAGATCCGCGCGGTCGCCGCGGGCGAGTGCGACGTCGCGATCGTCAACCACTACTACCTCGCGCGCCTCATCGCCTCGAGCGACGCCGGCGACCGGGCCGTGGCGGAGGAGGTCGGCTGGCTCTTCCCCAACCAGGACGACCGCGGCACGCACGTCAACATCAGCGGCGCGGGCGTGGTCGCCACGGCGCCGAACCCCGGGAATGCGGTTCGCTTCATCGAGTTCCTGGCGACCGCCGAGGCCCAGGAGATCTTCGCGAGGGCCAACCACGAGTACCCGGCCCGCGAGGGCGTGGCGGTGTCCGAGGCCGTGGCGGGCTTCGGCGACTTCCGCAGCGACGCCGTCAACGTCTCGGCCTATGGCGAGAACAGCGCCGAGGCGCTACGCGTGATGGACCGGGCGGGATGGCCGTGAGGGCACGCGGCGCGAAGACCTGACGCGGCCCACGCTCGAATCGGCCCGCGCCTGACATGGCGGGCGCCCAGCGCGCCGGTCGCTCATCCGCTCCACCCGACGGGCCTTGCGCGATCGCATAACGTCCGTTATGCTCCACGGGTCAGGACATTTGTCCCGAATCCGAGGAGGGAGGCGACCCGGTGCGGCCGAACGCGACCCCTGCCACGAGCCACGACGACACCCTGCTCGACGCGGTGGCGGATCACCTCGTCGACCACGGCCTCGCCGACCTCACCTTCAGGTCGCTGGCCGACGCGCTCGACATCAGCACCTTCAAGATCGTCTACCACTTCGGCTCCAAGGCTCAGTTGATCGACGTCGCGCTGCGGCGCGTCTCGTGGCGGGAGATCGCCGAGGTGCAGTCGTGGATGGCGCAACCGGCGGGCCCGCCGCCGAGCGTCGGTGAGGTCCTGCGCCGCTACTGGGCCTGGTGCCTGCGCCCGCGCCGTCAGGCGGTCATGCGCCTGTTCATCGAGGCCGCGACGCTGGCGATGCGCGACCCCGAGGCCTACCCGCCGGTCGTGCGCGACATCCTGCAGGAGGGCATCGACCTCGAACGGCAGATCGTGGCGGCCGCCGGCAGCGACGCCGCCGACGCCGTGGCGATCGCGACGCTGGTCAACGGCGCCGTCTGGGGGCTCCAGCTCGATCTCATCGCCACGGGCGACGCCGACCGCACGACCGCCGCCGTCCACCGCCTCGCCGCCCTCGTCGACGACCACCTCGCGCTGGCGCGCGCCGCCGACCCCACCCCAACCCCGGCCTCGCCACCCACGGAGGAGAACGCATGAGTCAGAACCGCCAGCCCCCCACGCCGAAGAAGAAGCGCTCGATCGCCCTCGAGTCCCGCGTCTCCCGCCGCGACTTCCTCAAGACGGCGGGTTCCGGCCTCATCGCCGGCGCCGTCGCCGCTACCATCCCGCTCACGGCCTCCCGCGCCTACGCCCAGGGCGCCTGGGACGACGAGTTCGACGTCGTGGTCGTCGGCAGTGGCGCGGCCGCCTTGAGCGCCGCGGCGACGGCCCACCACGAGGGCCTGTCGGTCGTCGTGCTCGAGAAGGCCGCCGTCCCCGGCGGCACCACCGCGCGCTCGGGCGGCGGCTACTGGATCCCCAACAACCGCGACCTGCGGGCCGCCGGCATCGAGGACCCGCGCGACGATGCCCTGCGCTACATGGCGCGCTACTCGTTCCCCCACCTGTACGACCCGAACCACGAGACGCTCGGCCTGCCGCGCCACAACTACGACCTCATCGCGTCGTTCTACGACCACGCCGCGCCGGCGGTCGAGTACCTCGAGGAGATCGGCGCCCTCGCCTCCGAGGCCGAGCTCCCCGGCAAGCCCGACTACGCCGAGCACCTGCCCGAGAACCGCGTGCCCCTCGGCGGCCGCACGATGTACCCGAAGCGCTTCGCCGACAGCCTGCCCTTCGGCGGCGGCGAGATGATCCGCCAGCTCTCGACCTACCTCGGCCGCGAGGGCGTCGAGATCCGCACCGCCCACCGCGTGCAGCGCCTGGTGAATAACGACGCGGGCGCCGTGGTCGGCGTCGAGGCGGAGGTCCAGGGGAGCGGCGAGGTGGCCGTTCGGGCGCGCCGCGGCGTCGTTTTCGGCACCGGCGGCTTCACCCACCACCCGCAGATGATGCTCGACTTCCAGCCCTACGGCACCTACGGCGGCTGCGCGGTGCCCTCGAACACCGGCGACTTCGTCACCATGGCGACCGAGATCGGCGCCCGCCTGGGCAACATGAACGGCGCCTTCCGGCTGCAGGTGGTGCTCGACCAGGCGCTCGAGTACTCCAGCATCCTCACCGACGTCTGGCAGCCGCCCGGCGACTCGATGATCCTGGTCAACAAGTACGGGCGCCGCGCCGTCAACGAGAAGCGCCCCTACAACGAGCGCACGCGCGCCCACTACGACTACGACGCCAGCCGCGCCGACTACCCGAACCGGCTGCTGTTCATGGTGTGGGACCAGCGCACCGCCGAGCTGTACGCCAACCGCTTCCCCATCCCGGCCGCCGGCGCCGAGGCGCCGTTCGTGGTGAGCGGCGCGACCTTCGCGGAGCTGGCCACCAACCTGAGCGCCCACATCGACACGCTGCGCGGCAAGATCGGCCCCATCGCCAACCTCGGGGCCTTCGACCTCGACGAGGGCTTCGCCGCCAACCTGGCGGCCGCGGTCGAGCGCTTCAACGGCTTCGCCCGCAGCGGCGTCGACGAGGACTTCGGCCGTGGCTCCTACGCCTACGACGTCGAATGGCACCAGCAGGTCTTCTCGATCCCGAACCCCGACACCGGGCACGCGCTCGCCGAGCCGAACGTCACGATGGCGCCGATCGCGGCGAACGGCCCCTACTACGCCGCCATCCTGGTCGCGGGGACGCTCGACACCAACGGCGGCCCGGTCACCGACGCCCACGCCCGCGTCCTCGACGCGCACGATCGCGTCATCCCCGGCCTCTACGGCGCCGGCAACTGCGTCGCCTCGCCCACCGGGCACGCCTACTGGGGCGGCGGCTCGACGCTGGGCCCCGCCGTGGCCTTCGGCTACCTGGCCGGGAAGGACGCCGCCAGCGCCCCCGTGAACGCCGGCGAGGTCGTCGGGACCCACGCGTGACGCCGATGAAGCCTTACGCCGTCCTCGGCCCCCTCGCCGCGGCCCTCGCCGTCCTCGTCTCCGTCGGCCTCGCCGGCGGGGACGAGGGCGAGCCGGCGGACCTCGGCGAGCCGGTGTCGCTCTCGGCCCAGGTGCAGCCGTTCCTCAACTTCCAGTGCGTCGCCTGCCACCTGACGGGCGCGGAAAGCGGCGGGCTCAACCTCGAACCGGGCAAGACCCGCGACGAACTCCTGCAGGACTCCGAGGGCGCGCCGCTGCCGCGCGTGACCCCCGGCGATCCCGAGGCCAGCTACCTCGTCCACAAGCTGCGCGGCACCCACCTCGAGGTGGGCGGCAGCGGCAGCCAGATGCCCCAGGGGGGCGTCGGCGTCTCGCAGGACCTGCTCGCGTTGGTCGAACGCTGGATCCTCCAGGGCGCGCCCGACAACTGACGTGCCGCGCTCCATCCTGAGCTACCTGCACCACGGGCCTGAGGCCGCCGGGCGCCTCGTGATCTCCCTCCATGGCAACGCCGAGGACGCGCCCCAGGGCCTGGCCCTCGGCCGCGAGCTGTTCCCCGACGACCTCGTCGTCGCCCCCAGCTCGCCGCGCCCGATGGACCCGCGGTACGGCGACACGCGCGCCGCCCACGAACGCAAGCTGTGGTTCTTCGTCCAGGGTGGGTTCATCGAGCCCACCCTGTTCGGCGAGACGCTGCGCCAGGTGGAGCTGCTGCTGCACGACCAGGTGGAGCGCCTGACCGCCGACGACGCCGGCGATCTCGACGTGTGGCTCGTCGGCCGGGCCGAGGGCGGCACCCTGGCGCTGGCGCTCGCCGCCGTGTGGCCCGAGCTCGTCGACGGCGTGGTCGCCATCGACGCCGTCTGGCCCGAGGTACCGGGCTGGCGCCCGGGGGAGCGTGGCGCCGCGCCGCTCGAGGTGCGCCTGCTGCGCGATCGACGCCAGGGCACCGAGGCCGAGGCCGCCGAGGCCCGCATCCGCGAGCGGTTCGAGCGCGTGGGTGCGGCCGTTGCGGTCGCCGCGGCCGACGCCGTCGGCTAGAACGCGCCATCATGGGGCATGGCCGCCCCGATCGCGACGCGGTCGCCCGGCGCCCGAGGAGAGGCAGCATGAGCGAACTCGTCGTCTTCACCTACGCCCATCCCGATCGCGCGTCCGAGGTGCTGCGGCACGTCGCCAGCCTGCAGCGCGAGCACATCCGCAAGCCACTGGTGACGATCGAGGACGCCGCCGTCGCCGTGAAGGGCGAGGACGGCCGCGTGCGCATCCGGCAGACGCTGGAGAACGCGCTGAAGACGCGCGTCGTCGCTACCGGCGGACTGTGGGGCGTGCTGGTCGGCTTCCTCTTCGGCGGGCCCCTGCTGGGCGCGCTGGTGGGCGCCGGGGTCAGCTGGCTCGCCGGCCGCAAGATCGACTTCGGCATCGCCAACGACTTCATCGCCGAGGTCAGCGACGACCTTCGCCCGGGCCGCTCGGCGCTGCTGCTGCTCGTCAAGGACACGCCCCTCGACACGCTGGCCGAGACCCTCAACGCCCAGGGCGGGCGCCTGTACCACACGACGCTGTCCGACGAGGCCGCCGCCGCCTTCACGCAGGCCGCCGAATCGCCAGAGATCCGGGCGCTCGCGCGCGAGCAGGCGCCCGCCAACGAGGACGCCGGCTGAGCCGCGCCGTGGCCGGCGCCGGCCGGTTCCCCGCCGTGCGCCCCGCCTGACGTCTCGCCGACACGCGGACGGTAGATTGGCGGGGCATGCCCGCGAGATCCTCCCCCCGCGCACGCGCGCACCTGCTGGCGCTGCCCGCGACGCTGGTGTTCGCGGTGTTCAGCCTGGTCCCGCTGCTGTCGGTGCTGCGCTTCGCCAGTTGGCGCTGGAGCGGGACCACCGACCCGCAGCCGGTGGGCCTCGACAACGTCCGTCGCCTGCTGTCGGACGAGGCGCTGTGGGCCTCGCTCGGCACGACGGCGGCGTTCGCCGCGATGGCGCTGCCGGCCTTCCTGACGCTGTCGCTGGTCATCGCGCTGGCGATCGAGGGCGTGCGCTACGAGCGCGCCATCAAGGCGCTGCTCTTCGCCCCCGGGCTCATCACGGTGGGCGGGTCGGCGATCGCCTGGTACCTGCTCTACAACCCGGACTTCGGGCTCGTCCCGGAGCTGACCGGCCTGGTGCTGCCGTGGACGTCGCAGCCCTGGGCCGCCCTGGTGTACGTGGTGCTCTTCACCCTGTGGCAGCAGACCGGCTACGGGGTGCTCGTGACCTCGGCCGCGCTGCGCGGCATCCCGCGCGAGGTCAAGGAGGCGGCCCGCGTCGACGGGGCCACCGAGGGCGAGGTGCGGCGCCTCGTCGTGCTGCCCCTGCTCGGCCCGACCATGCTGTTCCTGACGATCATCGGCACCGTCTTCAGCCTGCAGTCCTACACGGCCGTCTACCTGCTCACCCGCGGCGGGCCCTTCGGCTCCACCCGCGTGCTGGGCTACTACCTCTACGAGACCGCCTTCGAGCGCTTCCAGCTCGGTTACGGCGCCGCCATCACCCTCTTCGTGCTGCTGTTCACCCTGCTGGTGGCCTACCTGCAGGCGCGCGTGCTGGCGCGGCGGGGCGCCTCCGAGGCGACGACGTGATCGCCATGCGCCTGGTCACCGCCGTCTTCGCGGCCTTCGTCGCGCTGCCGCTGCTGTGGCTGGTGTACGCCGCCTTCATCCCGGCCGAGGCGCTCGTGCGCGCCAACCTGGCGACCTTCGGCCTCAGCCTGGAGAACTTCGTGGCCCTGGGCGACACCGGCCTGTGGCGCGCGATGGCGGTGTCGTTCGCCGCCACCGGCCTGGCGGTCACGGGGCAACTGGCCTTCGGGCTGGGCGCGGCCTACGCCATCCGCAACGGCCTGCGCCTGCTGGGCTTGGTCATGCTGCTGCTGGCGCTGCCGAGCGAGCTGCTGCTGGTACCCCTCTACCGCCAGCTCCAGACGATGGGCCTGACGGACACGCTGGGCGCGCTCTTCGTGCCCTTCCTCGCCAGCCCGCTGGTCGTCTTCCTGCTCCTGCAGGGCCTGCGCCGCGTGCCCTGGGAGGTCATCGAGGCGGCCCGGCTCGACGGCGCGGGCGAGGTCAGCATCGTCGCGCGCGTCGTCGCGCCGATCCTCCGCCCGGAGCTCACCGCCAGCGCCGTGCTCGCTTTCGCAGCACACTGGAACCTGGTGCTCTACCCTCGCATCATGACGAGCGAGTCGCTGTGGACGGTGCAGGCCTTCCTGGCCGAACTGCTGCGCGCCCGCGCCTTCGAGTGGGGGCTGCTCGGCGCCGCGGCGCTGGTCGCCAGCCTGCCGCTCATCGTCCTCTACCTGTTCTTCGAGAAGCGCATCATCGAGGTGTTCGAGTCCGGGTTCCGCTCGTGAACCCCCGCCCTCGCCGGTCGCCGCCGCGTGGCCGCGGGAAGGATGGTCCCCGCCCCATGAACAGATCCCTCGCCGCGATCGCCGCCGCGCTGCTGCTCGGCACGGCCGCCGCCCAGACCGCGATCACCTTCTGGCACTCGATGGAGGGCGTCGAGGACGCCGTCATCGGGCTCGTCGACGCCTACCACGCGGCCCAGGACGAGGTGCGCGTCGACGTGCGCTACGTCGGCTCCTACCCCGAGGCGCAGACGCGGCTGGTGGCCGCCTTCGGCACCGGCAACGAGCCCACGCTGTTCCAGGCGGAGATCGGCTTCTTCCCCCGGCTGGTGGGCGACGGCGCCGTCCAGGACCTCGCCGACCTCGTCGCCACGCTGCCCGCGGAGGTCGTGGACGACTTCTACCCGGGCCTGTGGGGCTACGGCGAGTTCGACGGCGCCCGCTACGGCCTGCCGTGGAACGCCTCGACGCCGGTGATGTACTACAACGCGGACGCGCTGCGGCAGGCCGGCGTGGCGCCACCCACCACCTGGGAGGCCTTCGCCGCGGCCGCCGCCGAGCTGACGACGCGCGCGGCGCAGGGTGCCATGTTCGTCGGCGATTCGTGGCTCTTCGAGATGATGGTCCTCAGCCGCGGCGGCGTGCTCGCCCTCGAGGACGGCACCCCCAACCTCGACGGGCCCGAGGCGCTCGAGGCGCTCACGATGCTGCACGAGCTGGCGCGCGCGCGGCAGCTCGCCTTCTACGGCGCGGCGGAGAGCACGCCGGCCATCCTCTCGTTCGTGCGCACGCGCAACCTCATGACCTTCGCCAGCATCGCCAACTGGCCCGACGTGCGCCGCTTCTCGATCGGCTTCGAGCTGGCCGCGGCGCCGGTGCCGATGGAGGATGGCGGTCGGGTGCCGCTGGGCGGCGCCCAGCTGGTGGTCATGCGCGGCGCCAGCGAGGCCCAGCGTCTGGCGGCCTTCGACTTCTGGCGCTTCCTGGTGGAGCCCGACAACCTGGCCCGCTGGGTCGAGGCGTCCTACTACATCCCCGTGCGCCGCTCGGCCATCGAGCTGCTCGAGGACTTCTATGCCGCCGATCCCAACCGCGCCGCGGCGCTCGCGCAGCTCGAGCTGGCGGTGCCGCGGCCGCGCATCCCCCAGTTCGACGCCTGGCGGCGCCTGATCGACGACGCCCTGGAACGCAGCCTGCGCGGCAACCAGTCGCCGCAGGAGGCGCTGGCCGAGGCCCAGCGCCGCGCCCTGGAGGAACCCTGATGCGACTCGGCTTCTCGCCCATGACCGCCCGCATGCTCGACACCGAGGCCGCCTTCCGTCTCGCGACCGAACTCGACCTCGACTTCGTGGAGCTCTCCTTCGACCTGCATGAGGTGCTGCCGGCGCTGCAGGACCCGCAGCGCATCCGCGACCTGACCCGCGCCACCGGCGTCGCCACCACCGTGCACCTGAGCTACGTCGACCTCAACCTCGCCTCGCTCATGCCCGTGGCCCGCCGCGCGTCGGTCGAGCGCACGCTCGCCGGCTTGGCGTACGCCGACGAGGTCGGCGCCGTCTGCGGCGTGCTGCACAGCGGCATGCACTACCTGCGCCACCCGCAGGCCGACGCCCTGGCGGCGGCGGCGCTCGACGAGGCGCTGGCGCAGGTGGCGGGCTCGCGCGTGCCGATCGCCATGGAGAACCTGGCGCTGGGCGACGACGACTTCCTGCGAACGCCGGCACAGCTGCGCGACCTGACCGACCGCCATGGCCTGCGCAACTGCCTCGACTTCGGGCACGCGCACGTCCAGGGCACACGCGAGGGCTTCGCGGCCGTCGACGCCTACCTCGAGACGCTCGGCGACCGCATCGTCCACCTCCACCTGCACGGCAACCACGGCCGTAGCGACGAGCACCTCCCCACCGACCAGGGCACGCTCGACTACGCGCCCTACGCCGCCTACCTCGCGGGCTTCCCCGGCACGATCTGCCTCGAGATCGGGGAGACCGGCGCCGAGGGCGTGCGCGCCAGCGCGGCCCACCTGCGACGGCTCGCGGAGGGCGTCGCATGAGCGCGGCGTACCTCGGCCTGGCACTCGCGCTCGGGCTCATCGGGTTCGCCGCGGTGGAGGTCGCGGGGCGCGCGCTGGACGCGCTCACGGCCATCACGGCCTACCTATGGCTCGACGCCGCCGCCTACGCCCTGGCCGCCGCGTTGCTCGCGATGGCGTTCTTCCGTCCGTTTCGCCGCACGCGCGCCGTGTGGGCGTTCCTGCCGGTGCTCGGCTACCTTCTGCTCTTCGCCCCGCTGGCCGCATGGCTCGGCGCGAGCCTGGAGTTGACGCTGGACGGCCTCTGGAGCGTGCCTGGCCTGGTGGAGAGCGCCCTGGTGCACGCGCCGATCAACCTCGTCTACGCCCTGACGCTCGACGTCGGCGTGGTCGCGCTGCCGCTCGGGCTCGTGAGCGCCGGCCTCCTGGCGTGGCGGGCGCGGAGACCCCGGCAACGTTGAAGCACCTCCTTTAGCGCATCGACACCCGTCGATGGCAGGTACGAAAGTCCCTTCGGCCCCCGAAGGAGCGTGGGTAGCGTCGAGGCAACCGGGCTGCCGAGTCCCGGAGGCTCCCGACATGAGAACCAGGCCGATCGTGTGGGCCATCAGCGCGGGTCTCGCCCTCGCCATGACGCTGCTCGTGGCATGGGCGCAGGACGCGCCGGCCGACCCGCTGCAGCAGACGGCGCAGGCGCTGTTCCAGCCGCTGCCCGAGCTCATGCTCGATCCCGACCGCCCCTTCTCGGACGAGCTCGTCGAGCTCGGCAAGATGCTCTACTACGACCCCCGCCTGTCGCTGTCGGGCTTCGTGTCGTGCAACTCGTGCCACAACCTCGCGACCTACGGGGTCGACAACCTGCCCACCTCGCTCGGCCACCGCTGGGCCGTCGGCCCGCGCAACGCACCCACCGTGCTCAACGCCGCCCTGCACTCGGCGCAGTTCTGGGACGGCCGCGCCGTCGACGTCGAGGAGCAGGCCCAGGGCCCCGTGCTCAACCCCATCGAGATGGCCGTGCCGGACGAGGACTACATGATCGAGCGCCTCGCCTCGATGCCGGGCTACGTCGCCGCCTTCGACGCCGCCTACCCCGATCACGACGAGTCCTTGACCTACGTGAACATGGCGGACGCGATCGGCGCCTTCGAGCGCACCCTCACCACGCCCGACCGCTTCGACGCCTTCCTGACGGGCGACGGCGACGCGCTGGTCGAGCTCGAGCGCGAGGGCCTCCAGGTCTTCATCAACTACGGCTGCGCCGGCTGCCACGGCGGGCCGGCCATCGGCGGCACGGTCTTCGCCCGCTTCGGCGTGGTCGAGTCGTACTGGGAGGCCACCCGCGAGTTCGTCACCATCGACACGCCGACCATGCCGATGGACGTCGGCAGGTTCGCGGTCACGCAGGACCAGGCCGACCTCTACGTCTTCAAGGCTCCGTCGCTGCGCAACATCACGCGCACCTACCCGTACTTCCACGACGGCTCGCTGTGGGACCTGCGCGCCGCCACCCAGATCATGGCGCGCGTCCAACTCGGTCGCGAGATGAGCGACCCCGAGCTCGACGCGCTGATGGCCTGGTACACCACCCTCGAGGGCGAGATCCCGGCGCACGCGCTCCAACTGCCGGTGCTGCCGGCGTCGTCGATGCTCACACCGCGGCCCAGCAACCGCTGAGCCCGGACGCGCGGCGCCGGCGGCGGCTCAGCCGGCGCCGGCGGCGTCCCCGGGCTCGAAGCACACGACGAGGTCCCCGGTACCCCGCGGGGCCAGCCGGACCTCGCCCAACGCCGCCGGCAGCAGGCAGGAGGCGGCCCGCGCCAGCGTGACGACACCGCGCGCGTGCTCGACGTCGAGCGGGTCGCCCAGGTTGGTCAGCGTCGCGAAGCCGCCCTCCCCCGGCGCGGCCGTCGCCGGGCCCACGAGGGCCCAGCGTTCCAGTACGAACCGCCGGCCGCGGCAGCCGACCGTGCGCCGCAGGTGGCCGGACGCGACGACCACGC
>Ga0180436_10001914_pt1 | contig 20065 bp, 15 predicted proteins | sample SS_ome_2_FD_132434 | JGI IMG/M metagenome (GOLD analysis project Ga0180436, IMG submission 132434) | Hypersaline lake sediment archaeal communities from the Salton Sea, California, USA - SS_3_S_2 metaG | ecosystem: Environmental > Aquatic > Non-marine Saline and Alkaline > Hypersaline >...
AGGTATCGCACCTCGCGCTGCTGCCTCAGGGCAAGCTGGAATCCCGTGACAGGGTCTGGGACATGGTGACTAAAATGGATGAACTTGGCTTTGGGAACTGCACAAATACGGGTGCCTGTGAAGCAGAATGCCCCAAAGGGATCAAGCTCACCAATATTGCCAGGCTGAACAGGGAATATTACAAGGCAGTCCTCTAAAGCCTCTCCCCCTCCCTATCCAAACACTGAATATTACTGTGGCATTAATACTTTAGTGCTTAAGTGGCTGTATCAAAAAGGAATCCCTCTTCAGTTTTCTAAGAGATGCTTTATCGTAACGTGCTTATTTACTGCGTAAAAAATGCCAGGTTACTTCATAAGCATCCCTTAGAATTAGTTGATAAGGGCCTTTTGATACAGCCTCTATAGGCACTACAAGCGCAAATGCCACAGTTCAATTTATACCTTCATGGTTGCTTCGACATCTTCCACGGTTTTGGGAATGGGTGTTCCCAGGACCCTGCTGCCCGTATCGGTTATCAGCACATCGTCCTCGATCCTGACTCCGCCAAAGCTCCGGTATTTTTCAAGCTGATCGTAGTTTATGAACTGCTCGTGTTTTTTCTCCCCTTTCCACTGGTCGATCAGGGCCGGGATAAAATAGCAACCTGGCTCATTGGTAATCACAAAGCCGGGCTCCAGTTCGCGCCCCAGTCGCAGATAGGCCAGGCCAAACTGATCGGCTCGTTTCAGCGCTTCGTTGTACCCCACATGGTTCTCTCCCAGGCCTTCCATATCGTGGACATCCAGACCAAGCATATGTCCCAGTCCGTGTGGGAAAAACAAGGCATGGGCTCCGGCAACAACGGCCTCATCCAGATCTCCCTTCATAAGACCCAGCTCTTTAAGTCCGCCCGCGATAATCTTTGCTGCCATCAGGTGCACCTCCCTGTAGGTCCGACCGGGAGCCGAAGCCTTAATGGTTTCCGTGTTTGCCTTTAGCACAATGTTGTAAATGTCTTTCTGCATGGTGGAAAATTTCCCTCCCACCGGATAGGTTCGTGTAATATCACTGGCGTAACACATGGCCGTCTCCGCACCGGCATCACAGACCACCATCCGTCCTTCAGCAAGCTCATTTCCGTGATAGTGGTTATGCAGGGTCTGTCCATCCATGCTTAAGATGACCGGGAAAGAAACAGGTCCCCCGTGCGAAAGCGCGATCCCTTCAATGGCGCCGGCAAGCTCTCGTTCATAATTGCCGGGATAAGCCATCTTCATGGCCGTGGTGTGCATGATCCCTGCCACCTCCACCGCTTTCTCGATCTCGCTGATTTCATACTGATCTTTAATGGAGCGGAGCTTTACCACTGCCGCGATCAGGTCCTGAGAAACAAATTTTGTTAGCTCTTCGCAGCCTACTCCCATCATTTGCCCCAGTTTGATATCGTGATCGCCCCGGTAAGTGGGAAGCATATGGATCTTTTTGCCCGACTTTACAGCCTTCTGAAGCACTGCAGCCAGATCGTTCAAAGAAGCAGTCTTCTCCACTGCGACCTCTGCCGCCAGATCCCGAACGGATGGCTGTTCTCCCATCCAGATAATATCATCGATGGCAAAGTCATTCCCGCATAAGGTATCCTCTCCGGTATCTGTATCACAAATGCCATAAAAACCTGGCTTGTTGATCCCGAAAAAATAAAGAAAGCTGCTATCCTGTCTGAAGTGGTAGGTATTTGCTCTGTAATTCATGGAACTCTCCTCATTCCCAGGGATCAGGATCAGTCCATCACCTATGATCTCCCGCAGCATTTTTCTCCGCTGCCAGTATACTTCTTTTGCAAACATCTTATTTCCTGTTTTAATTTAAAAAAGCAATAGAAGATTAAAAGTAGTTCCAATTTTCCATAAACAGCATGATTTGAACCCGAAGTTTTATTTTCCCTGCCCTGAAAATCCGTAAAAAGAACAAAAAAACACCTGTCATATTACGCCAATATGAAAGTTTTGTAACCTTTTCATAACCAAGTCGTAAAAAAATGCGAATAGTCTTGGAAAGCTCGCCGGATTCCATATATTCGCAGTAAGAAAGCCATTTATCAACCTATTGTCAACAATTTTACTAACATGCCCTATCGCCGCTTACCCAATACAGACTCTACACGGATGAAGTCGCTTAAGTTGGCCTATGCAAAAGGTAAAGACCTACCGCCATTTAAGCTGGCCTTCAGTGCAAACTCCTTCCGGAAGATGCAGGCAGTGCTCCCCCAGTTCGAAAATGCCATCAGCGAGCACAGAAATTCACTGAATCTTCAGGCAGAAAAAAATAAAGAGTACCAGAAGCGTCTGAAAAAAGTAAAGCTTTATATTTCTCACTTTATCCAGGTGGTGAATCTGGCCATTGCCAGAGGCGACCTGGCTCCTGAAACAAGGAATTATTTCGCCATGGGAGAAGAGGAAAAGAAGGTACCCTCTCTGGCTTCCGAAGAGGATGTCATCTGGTGGGGAGAACAATTGATCAAGGGAGAACAGAGCAGGCGAAACAAAGGGAAGAATCCTGTTACCAATCCCACCATTGCCATAGTAAAGGTTCATTTTGACAAGTTCAAAGAATATCACAACTACCAGAAAAGTCTGAAAGACCGCAGTCAGCGTGCCCAGGACATCCTGAATGAGAGGCGCTCACAGGTCGATGCCGTGATTCAACAAATCTGGAACGAAGTTGAGCATACCTATAGCGATCTTCCCGAAGAAATGCGCAGGGAAAAAGCTACTGAATATGGCCTGATCTATGTATTCCGTAAGAATGAGCTGAGCAGTGCTACTCTGTTTCAGTCTCCCCGGGTAGAGGAGCTTGGGAATTAAATCTTTCCACCTGGTAGTACCAGAGCAATGCGAATAGCAGAAACAGTGTCAGGCTGATTACTGCCGCCAGGGGAATCAGCGAACTTGTGCCAATCTCTTCAAGCCTGTCATCTGCACTTCCCCTGGAATTAAAATAGTAATAAACCACACCCATGACATTATTTACAAAGTGGGCCAGGATGGGATACCAGATCGACCTGCCGTAGTACATCATATACCCCAGTATCACTCCAAGAACAAAGCGCGGCAGGAAGGAAAAGAACTGGAAGTGAAAGGCACTGAAAAACACGGCGGTGATCAGGATGGCCAGATGGATATTCTTGACCATTTTCCCGATGAGACTCTGTAACAGACCCCTGAATATCAATTCTTCACCCACAGCAGCGATCACACCAATCATCAACAAATTCACCAGTAGCCCCTTGAAGCTGCTGGTAGCCGTAAAAGCAACCATCATCTCTTCCGCCGCATTCTCAAGGGTTCGAAGCAACTCATCCAGTACCCGGATCGGGATTTCCATCCGCATATTAATCTCGGCCATGTAGTTGATAAAGGGGATCACCGAAATCATCATCAACACAACCAGTAACATGGGAGTCATGCCGGTGGGATTCCGGAATCTGTACAAGGAAAACAGATCTCCTTCAAAGAGATATGAAAAGAGGAGAGCGGGCACGATAAAGGTTCCCACGGAGCCCAAAATCTGAATGAGTTTGGACGCTGCGACGTATTTGGGGTCATCGTAAGTACCAAGACCCAGAATATCGGTCACGCTAAAACCATAAATCCAGGCCGCCAGAAAAGCTCCCAGGAACTGGAACACCAATCCAAGGATAAAAATCATCACCACGGAGAAAAGAAACTTCTCAGCAGGTCTCAATCCGGCAAGCAATGCTCTCTTCGGCATGTTTTTTTTGTAATTTTGCGGCGAATTAAAGGCACAAAGAAAGCAAATTGCATCTTCAGTTCCTATAATAATTATACACCATGCACATAGGAGACCTTGACCTGGGAGACAGACCCCTTTTTCTTGCACCCATGGAGGACATCACCGATCCTTCTTTCAGATATCTCTGCAAGAAATTCGAGGCCGACGTGATGTATACGGAGTTTATTTCCTCGGACGGACTCATCAGGGATGGCGCAAAGAGCTTGAAAAAACTGGATATATTTGACTACGAGCGTCCCATGGGGATACAGCTTTATGGCCATATTGTGGAATCGATGGTGGAGGCCACGCACCGGGCCGTGGCAGCCAAACCGGAAATCATTGATATCAATTACGGATGTCCGGTCCGCAAAATAGCCAACCGGGGGGCCGGGGCCGGCATGCTGGCAAACATCCCCCTGATGATGGAAATGACCAAAGCCATCGTGGAGGCCTCTCCCATTCCCGTCACAGTAAAAACCAGGCTGGGCTGGGACAATGAAAGTAAGATCATTGTGGAGGTTGCCGAACAGCTGCAGGACCTGGGCATCCGTGCCCTGACCATCCATGGACGTACCCGTGCACAGATGTACAAGGGGACGGCCGACTGGACCCTGATCGGTGAGGTGAAAAACAATCCCAGAATGCACATTCCCATCATCGGCAACGGAGACATCACCAATCCGGCAGAGGCCAGGGAGGCCTTTGATCGTTATGGGGTCGATGGCATCATGATCGGGCGGGCTGCTGTGGGGAAACCCTGGTTATTCAAACACATAAAACATCATCTGACCACCGGGGAGCTGCTCCCTGAGCCCACGGTGTCGGAAAAAGTGGATATGGCCAGAATGCAATTCGAAAAATCCCTGGAATTTAAGGAGGGGGCCGTTGGGATTTATGAGATGCGCAGGCACTTCTCCAACTATTTCAAAGGACTCCCCCACTTTAAAGAGATGCGTCTGAAATTACTTACTTCCCTGGATGTGGATGAGATTTTTGGTCTGCTGGAACAGATCAGGGAGAAATACGGAAGCGACAGACCGGAGGTAAGCGGTGGTTTCTGGGATCGATAAATCTGGTGAATTTTCATTGGGCCGGCGGATTACTGGTGGGTCGGTAGCTTTCTGATGGGCCGGTAGCATTCTGATGGACCGGCAGCTTACTCCTGCTCACCGCGCCTGGGATAGTCCAGGTTGTAGTGCAAACCCCTGCTCTCTTTACGGGCCTGGGCCATTTTAATGACCAGGTAACCCACATTGATCAGGTTGCGAAGCTCACAAATCCGCTGAGAGACATTGGATTTTTTATATAATTCCTCGGTTTCCCGGTAAATAATCTCCAGCCTGACGGTGGCCCGTTCCAGTCGAAGATCTGAACGCACGATTCCCACGTAATTGCTCATGATCTGTTTGACCTCTTTCAGGTTTTGCGTGATCAACACCATTTCTTCGGGATGGGTGGTGCCACTGTCGTCCCAGGCAGGTATGTGATCGGCAAACTGGTATTCTGCAAGATGTTTGGCCGCATGCTTCGTGGCCCGGTCGGCATATACGATGGCCTCTATGAGGGAGTTTGAAGCAAGCCGGTTTGCTCCATGCAGACCTGTGGAGCTTACCTCCCCTACTGCATACAGCCTTTTGATCCAGGTCTGTCCATCCATATCCACTTTCACCCCTCCACACATGTAATGTGCTGCCGGCACCACCGGGATCATTTCCTTTGTAATATCAATACCCAGTGACAGGCACTTCTCCGTAATGTTTGGAAAGTGTTCTTTCAACTCCCTTCCGCTCAGGTGGGTGGTATCGAGGTAAACAAAATCATGACCATGGACCTTCATTTCATTATCTATGGCCCTGGCCACCACATCCCTGGGGGCCAGGCTCCCCCTGGAATCATATTTATTCATGAATTTCTCCCCCAGCTGATTTCGAAGAATTCCGCCGTAGCCGCGCATGGCCTCTGTAATGAGAAAGGAAGGTGATTCACCCGGATTATAAAGGGAGGTGGGGTGGAACTGTACAAATTCCATATTTTCAATAATGCCCTTGGCTCGGTAGACCATGGCCACGCCATCGCCGGTGGCAACCGTGGGGTTGGTGGTGGTGGAATACAGGTTACCGGCTCCCCCGGAGGCAAGCAAGGTGGTCTTTGATAGGATCCGGAGCACCTTTGAGCTTTCCAGGTTCAAAACATAAGCGCCATAGCACTCAATTTCGGTCATATGACGCTTCACCAGTTCCCCCGTGTGGTGCTGGGTGATCAGGTCCACCGCAAAATGATTTTCAAGTATGTTGATCTTCGGGTGCTTCCTCACCTGCACGGAAAGGGCCCGCTGAATCTCCTGCCCCGTATTGTCCTTGTGGTGCAAAATCCTGTGTTCTGAATGTCCGCCTTCCCTGGCCAGATCATACTTCCCACTGCTCTGCTTATCAAACTTGGTCCCCCAGGAGATCAGCTCGCGGATCTGTTGCGGCCCTTCCTTGACAACCATTTTGACAACCTCCTCGTTGCAAAGATGATCCCCGGCCACCAGGGTGTCTTCCACGTGTTTCGAATCACTGTCGGGCTCATAGGTAACAGCAGCAATCCCGCCCTGGGCATACCGTGTATTGGTCTCTTCCATCTCCGCTTTGGAAATCAGGCAGACCGTGCCATGTTCTGCTGCCTTCAGGGCAAAACTCAATCCCCCCAGACCGGAGCCAATTACCAGAAAATCATACTTAAGCTCCATATTGCGTGCCCTCTTAATTTAGAAACAAATATAGGAAATAACCCTTTTTGATGTACTTTTGTGATTCTGTGAATCAAAAATAAAAGCATCAATGGCCCAGGAGGATCTTTTTAAGAAGTTAGTAGCCCACTGCAAGGAGTATGGATATGTGTTTCCATCAAGTGAAATTTATGACGGTCTGGCGGCTGTTTATGATTATGGACAGTATGGCGTAGAGCTGAAGAACAACATTAAAAAATACTGGTGGGATTCCCTGGTCCTCCTGCACGAAAACGTGGTGGGACTCGATTCTGCAATCTTTATGCACCCCACCATCTGGAAGGCATCGGGACATGTGGATGCCTTTAACGATCCCCTGATCGACAACAAAGATTCCAAGAAAAGGTATCGTGCCGATGTGCTGATCGAGGACCAGATGGCCAAATACGAGGGCAAGATCAAGAAAGAGGTCGAGAAGGCCAGAAAAAGATTTGGGGACAGCTTTGATGAGGCTCAGTTTACCAGCACCAATCCCAGGGTACTGGCCAACAAGGAAAAACTGGATAAGTTGCACAAGCGCTTTGTGCAAGCCTTAAATGATTCCAACCTGGAGGAGCTCAGGCAGATTATTGTGGACGAGGAGATTGTCTGTCCCCTGTCGGGATCCAAAAACTGGACCGATGTAAGGCAGTTCAACCTGATGTTCTCAACCGAAATGGGATCCACATCGGAGAGTGCCAATAAGATCTTCCTTCGTCCCGAAACCGCCCAGGGAATCTTTGTAAACTACCTGAACGTCCAGAAATCGGGCAGGATGAAGATCCCTTTCGGAATTGCACAGATCGGCAAAGCCTTCCGGAATGAGATTGTTGCCAGACAGTTTATTTTCCGCATGCGCGAATTTGAGCAGATGGAGATGCAATTCTTCGTCCCCCCGGGCTCAGAACTGGAATGGTTCAATACCTGGAAGGAAACCCGTATGAAATGGCATCGTGCCCTGGGATTCGGAGATGAAAAATACCGCTTCCACGATCATGACAAGCTGGCTCATTACGCCAATGCTGCTACCGACATAGAATTCGAATTCCCCTTTGGTTTTAAAGAGGTGGAGGGGATTCATTCCCGCACCGACTTTGACCTGGGCAGTCACCAGGAATACTCAGGGAAGAAACTGCAGTATTTCGATCCCGATACCAACAAGAACTATGTCCCCTACGTGGTGGAGACTTCCATTGGTGTGGACCGGATGTTCCTGCAGATCATCTCTGCCGCTTACACCGAGGAGACCCTCACCAAGGAGGACGGATCGGCCGACTCCCGGGTGGTCCTTAAACTCCCTCCGGTACTGGCTCCGGTAAAACTGGCGGTCTTCCCCCTGACCAAAAAAGATGGTCTTCCCGAGAAGGCACGGAAGATTATGAATGAGATGAAATTTGACTTTAACTGTCAGTACGAGGAGAAGGACTCCATCGGGAAGCGCTACCGGCGGCAGGATGCCATCGGAACCCCATTTTGTATCACCATTGATCATCAGACCCTGGAGGACGATACGGTCACCATCCGTTACAGGGATACCATGGAGCAGGACCGCATCCACTGGACGAAGCTTCAGGGGATCATCCAGGAAAAGGTGAGTATGAGAAAACTCTTTGAACTTATTGCTGATTAATCCATCGATTATGAAAAATGTCCTGATCGAATCCCTCACCAATTTTGCCAAATCGCATCTGATTATTCTGCTGGGCTTCCTGGCCCTGGCCCTGGCCTATATGAGTCCTGTCCTGGACGGCAAGGTGCTGTCCCAGCACGACATGACCCAGTTTGAAGGGGTAAGACAGGAGTTAGCTGAGTTTGAGGAAGAAACCGGGGAATCTTCCCAATGGACCAATTCGCAGTTTTCAGGAATGCCATCTTTTCATGTGGGGCCCACGGGAGCAAAAACCACCCTGTTCAAGGAAATTGCAAAATTCATCCGCTTTGGAGCCGGGATGTCCAATCCGGTGGTGATTCTTTTTACCTACCTGGTCTGTTTTTATATTCTGCTGCTTACCCTGCGGATCTCACCCTGGCTGAGCGCCATTGGAGCCATTGCATTTGCACTGTCTTCCTACAACCTGATCATACTGGAACCCGGTCACATCAGCAAGGCCTACGCCATTGCGGCCATGGCACCGGTTGTGGCAGGCATCCTGCTTACCTACAGAGGCAAGTACCTGGCGGGCGGACTCATTTTCCTGCTGGGACTGGGTTTGGAATTGTACTACAACCACTTGCAGATTACCTATTACCTCTTGCTTTTATCGCTCATCATCGTGCTCTCCAAAGGAGTCTATGCCCTCATTCAGAAACAGCTTAAAAAATTCATGATCGCTTCGGGGGTCCTGCTGCTTGCTGCATTTCTGGCACTGCTCCCTAACTTATCTCTCCTCTGGACCAACTACGAAATCTCCAAACAGAGTATCCGCGGTCAGCCCGTCCTTACCCAGGACCAGGAAAATCAGACCACGGGACTGGACAGAGATTATGCCCTTAGCTGGAGCTATGGGAAGTCCGAAACGTTTTCCCTGATGATCCCCTATGTAAAGGGTGGACGGACCGGAGCCCTGGGTGGGAATGAAAAAGCCATGGAAAAGGTCAGTCCGCAAATGAGAGAACCCGTTGGCGAACAAAACCAGTACTGGGGGGCCAAACTCTCGACCTCGGGTGACAATTATTCGGGAGCCATCGTTGTATTTTTCTTTGTTCTGGGACTCTTTCTGATCAAGGGACCCATGCGCTGGTGGATCGTTATAAGCAGTCTGCTCTCCATCATGCTTGCCTGGGGGAATAACTTCCCGGCGCTATCCCATTTCTTCCTCGACCATGTGCCCTTTTACAATAAGTTCAGGACCGTGGAAATGACCCTTGTCATCGTCTGCTTTAATATCCCCTTGCTGGCCTTCCTGGCCGTAGACCGGATCATAAAGGAACCGGAGTTGTTCGAGAAGAACAAGAAACAGTTCCTGATGGCATTCGGACTTACCGGGGGCCTTTCCCTGATCTTTTTCCTGATCCCCGGGATCTTTAGTTTCTTCTCCGAACGGGAACAATTGATATTTAACCAGCAGCTCCAGGGGGCCAACGTGCAGTATGCCTCCCAGTTCAGACAATTTATGGATGAACTGGAAGCGGCACGCATTTATATCTTCAGGCATGATGCCATACGGAGCTTTGTGCTGATCGCCATGGCCTTTGTACTGACCTGGTATTTCGCCAGTAAAAAGCTTAAACTGGCCTGGTTCCTGGCGGGACTTGCGCTGTTGATTACAGTTGACCTCTGGCTAATTGACCTCCGTTATCTGAATAAGGATAATTTTGTTACCAAAAGACAGCAGGAAAGCAACTGGGCCATGACGCCGGCCGACGAATCCATTCTTCAGGACCCGGACATTCACTACCGGGTGGCCAACCTTACCGTATCCACCTGGATGGATGGTACCACCTCTTACTACCATAAATCCATCGGAGGCTACCACGGGGTCAAGTTGCAGAGGTACCAGGACCTGATTGATGTTTATCTCTCCCAGGGCCTGCAGAACCTGGTGGGAGTTCTGAATTCTCAACCCACGCAGCAAGCGGTGGATTCAGTGCTGGCTCAGCAGCAGGTGCTAAACATGATCAATACCAAGTATTTTATTTTGAATCCCTCCTCACAGGCCCTGAGAAATCCGTATGCCATGGGTCATGGCTGGATCGTTAATGACATCCAGGTGAAGGATGGTCCCGACGAAGTGTATATGGCTCTTGGAAGCACCGACCTCACACAGGTGGCCCTGGTGGAGAAGGGTTTTGAAGCTCTGGTCCCCGACAGGTTCAAACATGAAGCGGCCTCAGGTTCAGTGAAGCTGACCGAATACAGACCCAACCGGATGAGCTATGAGGTAGAGGTCGATCAGCCTTCCCTGGTGGTCTTTTCGGATATCTACTATGAGGATGGGTGGAACGCCAGCATAGACGGGGAACCGGCAGATCACCTGCGGGCCAATTACATCCTCCGTGCATTGCCGGTGGAAGCGGGAACGCATACCGTGGTGTTTGATTTTGTATTTAAGCCCTTCGACAAAGGCGAAAAGGTTTCCCTGGCAGGATCCTGGCTGGTGCTACTTATACTGCTGGGTGGGGCCGGGTACTATTTTTATTCGGGCATGCTCAGGAAAAGCGGGGAGGAAGAAGAATAGCTAACTTTCTGGTTTCGTATTATTTAAATACTCAAAACAATCTGCAAAGCGCTGCGTGACTGTGTCCAGATTGATTTTGTCCCTGATGACCGACAGGGCCTGTTCTCCCATGGACTGCCTTTTAAAGGGATCGCTCAGAAGCAGATCCAGTTTTCGGACTAAATCATCCGGATCGCCTTCTTTAAAAAACAGACCACTGACACCATCGCTAATTAAATCTTTTTCAGTACCATCGCACCTCGAACAGATGACCGGTAAGCCATAGGCCATCGTTTCGTTGATGGATAAACCTCCCATTCCTGCAAGCACATAGATGCCGGAAGTCATAATCTCCCTGGCAAGTTGTTCCGCGTCATAGATACTGCCCAAAAACCTGACAACACCTTCCGGAACATGCTGCATGGCCAGTTGCTTCAGGTGTTCCTCTTCCGGGCCTGATCCAATGATGCAAAGCTCAATGCTATCATGTTTCCCGGCCAGTTGAGCTACCGCTTCAATCAGCAAATCAACCCGTTTCCATTTGACCAGGCGGCCCAGGTGCAGAATTCGTTTAGGATTAGAAAGGGATACGCCCTCTTCCAGCAGCCTGTGGCGGACCTGGGCGATCTTTTCCGTATCCGGTGAGTTATAAGTCAGGAAAATCCGGTCCCGCTCCACCCCAAAGCTTTCCTGAATCTCAAATCCGTGACTGGCATAGATCATGGTAGCATCGGCCAGTCTGTAGATCCTATTCCGAATCTGGTTCAGACCAAAAGCCCATGGATAATAAGAAAATCCGCCAGGATTCTCGACTTCAAGGTTCTCATTGATGACCGGGAATTCCCTGTAATACCTCATGGCCTGGTTCCTGGGGGCCACCATAAATGGGATTTCCCTGAATATCAGTGAAATACCCTTCTCTTTAGCGATTTTTCGGGCAGCAGAATCAAAGTAGTAATTGATGATGTAGGGCCAGCCCATGACCAGGATATCAGGTGAGATCTCATTCAGGACCTGATGCAGCTTCCTGAAATAGGGCTTCTTAAACTTCCCCCGGAATTCTTCAAGGTAATGGACCCTGAACAGGTACGAGCTCGTTTCATCACCCAGTTTCACCCCTTCTCCTATGGATATTCCCCGCTCCTTGGGTAAAATCACACTCACCTCAACACCATGGGTTGAAACCAGCTTATTCAATAGGGCAACCAGATAATGTGTGAGGCCGCTGAATGTGAATGCTACCTTCATATGCTTACTCCTGTTTGATCATCATCCTTCCGGAATAATCAGAACGACAAAGCAGGGGCTTGAACTTGTGGTCTGCAAAAAACTCATCCACCGCTTCCTTCTGGCCCTTCCAGAATCCGTAATCATCAATCAGTAAAACCCCATGTTTGGATATCCTTGGAAAAAGATGAATCAATTCATGGCGGGTGGAATCATACCAATCGGTATCCAGGCGCAGTACTGCAATTTTCTCAGGCACTTCGCCCGGGATGGTGTCCTGTACCTTGCCTTTGATAAAATGGACCTTATCCATGGGGTAGGCCGTGGAAGCCATGTTTTGTTCCACCTCCTCCATAGGAGAATAGCACCACTGATTCACCTCCGAAGACTGGTTCTTCTTCCAGAATCCTTGCGAATGCCGACCTTTAAAATCAATATCCTTTTCGCCAGGTTCAACCATTCCCTCAAAGGTATCGTACATATAGATGTTTCGCTCTTGCGAATTGCATTGCTGCAGGGCCAGAGCCATCACCATGGAGTTACCCCCCTTCCAGACTCCGCATTCAACCACATCTCCCTCAATCTTGTTGGACTCAACGTATTTAATGGCCTGATAGGTGGCATAAAGCCGTTCCGGCGACACCATGGAAAAGGGCTGAGCCTGCCTGTGTATGTCTACGAAATCCTTCTCCATATCAACAGCTACAACCTTACGGTGAGGTTGTATGAGTTTGAGTTTGAAAAACTTCAGTCCCCAGTTTATAAGTTTAAGCATGGTTTTCCTATTTATATAAAATCGCGTAATTAAGGCCGGTCCCCATGACTCCTGTGGCATGCTTCAGCCCCTCGGAGTTCTCCCGGACAAATACCTCCCAGCTTTCGGGGCTCCAGAAATTAATATGCCCGGAAAAGGTATCGGTTCTGCCATTGGGTACGGTAATAAAGATCATGCCACCATCCTTGAGCATCCCAAGCAGGTTTTTAAATGCCTGCACAGGAAAACGGATATGTTCAAGGACTTCCGTACAGAATATGGCATCGTACTGCATATGATAAGGCTGGTTAATATCATGCACAATGTAGCTTGCCGCCGGATGCAGTCTGCCTGCCACTTCAAGAGCTGCCTCCGCATATTCCATTCCTGTCTGGGATGAAATACTGTACTTGTCAGACAGGTACTTCAATAACATCCCGTTGCCGCAGCCCACATCGATGACGGTTTTGCCCGATAGTTCAATGCCAAGAGTGTCCAGCGTGAAAAGGATATCCTTGTACATGGCCAGGACCGATTTAGATAAAAACTTACTGCTTACCTTTTCATCGGACCAGGCCCGGTTTACTGTATCAACATCGTTCAATTCAAGGGCCGAGCATGGCTCTTCCTTCTTTACAAACCTGATGTCAATTCCAAGTTTATAAAGTACTCTTTTAATAAAAAGAAGGAAGGAAGTCATGCCTTTCTGTATGTCGCCGTTATCACTGTTATTTCCTGTTTTTACGAGCCAGTCCAATCATGCTAAGTGCTTTTAACACAATCGAATTCAGTTCTTCAGAAAGCCTGTAAAAGTATGTAAATCCGACATAAATAACAAACAGGATCAGACTCCGGTATAAGGAATCGAGAATCCAGCTATCGAGGGTGGGTAAGAGGTAGTTAATTAAGAAGGATAAGGTAATAAGCAGGAAAATCTTAATGGTCCTGTAGGTAAATGGCTGGATACCCAGCTTGATATAGAGAAAGGAAATCACCACCGTATTGATGATGAAATAGGAAGACAAAGAAGCGATGGCCGCTCCAGTGATCCCCAGGATGGGTATCAGCAGGTAATTTCCCAGCACCGTAACGATCCCCAGTACAAAAACAAAGAGGATATTATAGCGGTGGTATTTTGAATAGATCAGGATCAGGTTGTTAATCCCGGTAGTCACATCGATCAGTTTCCCAAGTCCGATAAACAGGACCACGAACTTGCCTGCCGAATAGATATCGCCATTGGGCATGAGTGTGAAAATACTATCGATATTGGCCCAGAGCAGAAGCAGCAGAAGTCCACCTATAATGGCCTGGTTAGAGGAGTAGCGGGTATAGAGGTCCCTGAGCCTGGGAATATCATTGTTCTCCAGGCTTTCCGAAATAAAGGGAGCACTTATCTGCAGGGTGGCCCTGGAAGGAATTTCGATGATGGAACTCATAAAGAAAGAGATGGTATAAATCCCGGTACTGGCCAGTCCGATCATGGATGATATCATAAAGGCATCCACTTTGGTTACCACATTGGAACCAATCCCCGAAAGCAGCATAAATCCCATATAGGGAAAGATCTTTCCCAGCATTTCCTTCGGAATGCTCCCACCCTTCTCCCTGGGAGTCATCAGGCCCTGAAGGCGCTTGAAATAGGTAAAGAGGATCAGTACAGCCAGCAGGTAGGAAAGAATCACCAGCATGACATACAGGTCAATGGACAAATGCAGGTAGAAGTATAAAATGGCTGCTCCAATCAGCAAAAAGCGCAGAAGCACTTCCCGGATGAGTCTGGGGATGGTAATCCGGTAATAGGCTGCTGAGAAATTCTCTATGATCCCCAGGTAGATGCAAACCAGTCCGAAGGGAATGATCAGGATAAAATACTTGCTGTAGAGCGGCGAGTTATCTGTAAAATAGCCCTGAAAGGTCTCTTTTCCAAGAAGAAGCAGTGAGCCAAAAAATATGAAGCTGATTAAGGGCAGTAGCAGGGCATAGCGGTAGGCTTCCCTGATTTTTCCTATTTTCTTGAGATGGGGACTGAATTTGATGATGGCATTGGGGATCCCGATCTGGGCCACGAAAGCAAAAAGGAAGGCAGAATCGATTAAGATGCGGTTCAATCCAATGAGCTCCGGGGTCAGAAAGTAAGGATAGATAAAAATAGTGGAGAGCGCTCCGATCACTGCACCGGCATAGCTGACAATAGAGGCTTTTATGCTTTGTCTGATGACGATCCCCATGCTACAATGACTTCAATATCTTTCGCTTTACAAACATAACCAGCTGGAAAGGAACCATTTCCTTCCAGCTTAAATACTTCCTGTTTATTAAGGGAAATTTGCCGCGCTCCATTTTCTCTCCTTCGAGAGATTTCATAAGGTCCAGGTACTGCTGATGGGCAATGGCAACGGAGAAACGATTCCTGGCCTCTTCCAGGGCCTTCTTGCTCATGTTATTCAGTAGAGCACCATCGCTAAGTAATTCCCAAATACCATGACCAAAATCCTTTACTTCTCCCACACCAACCAGGATCCCGTTTTTGCCCTGCTCCACACAGATATCTGTACAACGGGGCAGTAAGGAAACCACAGGAACACAGCCGTGAGCCATCGCTTCCATAAGGGTAAGGGGATGCCCTTCAAAATTCGACGGCAGCAGAAGAATTTTATGACTGGCATAGTAGGCACTGACCTTTTCCGCATCCACCGATCCGGTGAAACGGATAAAATCTGAAAGAGAGCGATCCTTTACCATTTGCTTCAGCTCCTCATAATCGGGACCGTCTCCAACCACCGTAATGCCGGTCCGGATATCACGGTCAATCAGATATTGTATAATATCAGGAATCAGGAACACGGCCTTTTGCCTGTTATCGATCCGCCCTACATACAAGAGATCCTTTGGCCTGTCGGTGCATTGTTCATACTCCAGAGCAGACTCCCCGGGAAGCTTTACGGCATTCAGAATACAGGTGACCATCCGGGCACTCAGGTGCTGCCGGGCCAGGTCTTCAATGTAGGGGCTTACCCCCACAATCATATCAGAGAGCGGGTCAGATTCGCGTTCAACCATCTGCTCCAGCATGTTATTGACCACATGGATAATTCTGCTTCTGTCAAAGAAGTAGCCTGCTGCAGCATGTATATAAAAACTGTGATTATTGATAATAAAGTCAAAGGCCTGTTTTCTCATATAGCGGCCTACTCTGCGGGCCAGGAGGATTCTTCCAAAGGGGGTCCATTCGTAGAGTTTGGAGTTAAAGTATTTTCCCTTGAACCCTTCCTGCTCAATCCGATCGTACCAGTTACCCTTCCGGTCTGTGCAAATAATACTTACATCATAGCCGTTTGCGCGCAGGAAGTTCCCAAGCTCCAGGATGATATTGCTTACACCGCCCATATCCAGGATATAGGTGCATATGGCGACACTCCTGGTCCGGGTATGGCTTTTAGCCTTATTCATAGAGAGTTATTTTAAATCAAAGAAACATAAAATCTGGGTTTATTAAAAGCCGAAAAAAGGAAGTAAATTAGTGACTGAGATGAAAGGCAGGCTTACAGCCATACAACTTGAATATGTTCTGGACCACCTGGGGCACCATGCGGAGCTGAACAAGGAGCTGAGCACCTTCATCCATTACGGGGAGAAAGCGCCGCCGAACTCGCCATCAGTCATTTTTCCTGCCTCTGAAGCCCCCTTAGATCTTGCAAAGGTGATCATCATCGATGACATCCCGGTCCTGTATCCCCTTTCTCCGGATCATGGGAGCTTTTACGAATTTAAGGAAGACAGCCTCTGCTTTCATCACGACCTGCTAAAGTCCATTTTTCACCTTTTATCGGGATACGAGGAACTTAAAAATGAAGCCCGGGATGCCTATGGCAGGTTCCCCTACTCCCAATCACTTCAGTTCAAACTGGGGATTGTGAATAAGCCGGTGGTTAATTACTACATGGAGATCATTCTGAAGGGCCTCGGAGAATTTTGCTCCAGGCAAAGGATCCCCTTTCAGCGCAAAGTGGTTTTTAAGCGGAGCGCTCTGATGCTGAGTCACGATGTGGACCTGATCGATGCCTACGATTTCAAAGAAACAGCTTACAAGTTTAAACAGCTGCTCGGGCTGGCCGATTCCCCCTATAAACTGAAGAACAAAACCGCAGATGCCTTTAGCGCACTCTGTCATTTCCTGAATCCCTTCTCTGGGAAAAACCCCTTCTGGAGTTTCAATCATCTGATGGAATGGGAAGCAGAAAGAAATTTCAATAGCTCCTACTACTTTCTTGAAAAAGACGGGAAGTACGACAACTCGCGCTACAAATTCAATCAGTCCAGGATCAGGAAGCTCATACACGACCTGGCCTCCAAAGGTCATGAGATCGGGATTCACGGGACCATGCAGTCCTGGGATGATCCCCGGGCCCTGAGCAGAACCCTTGAGCATCTCAGGGCCGTATCTCCCCAGGCAGTCACCGGGATCCGGCAACACTACCTGAGATTTAAGCCGGGACGTACGCCTCAAATCCAGGCAGAAGCAGGTCTTGTTTACGATGCAAGCCTGGGTTTTTCAGAGCATGATGGATTCCGAAACTCCTACTGCTGGCCCTTTAAGTTCTTCGATTTTGAAAAGCAGCAGCTTATGGACTTCTGGGAAATCCCGCTTACAGTGATGGACGTAAGCCACTTCTATAAACGCGGACTGAACAAGGAACAATCGAAGCAGGCCATTCGGTCCCTTTCTGCCGAAGTGGTGAAATTCAAAGGAGTATTTTCCCTGCTCTGGCACAACTCCTTCTTTAATGAACGGGAATTCCCGGGCATCACGGAACACTATCTCTGGATACTGGATCACTTTAAATCCCTTGATGTGGAGGCCATCACCGGGATGGAAATCATTAGAAGGATGAAGGACGAATAAACCTGCTCCTGTCAGATTCGTCTGTTCTTCAGGTAAAAATTGGTCAGTCTGAACCCAAAGCCAAAGTGCCGGAAGATGGTAGGCATCAGGCCATAAAACTGCCGCATAATCTTAAACCGCTCTTTCAGTCCCGCTTTAATATTACTGGAGGTAAGCCCTCCTTCCAGGAAGCGTGAAAGGACCAGGTTTGAGTTATGGATCTGCCCGGCACCCCTGGCCGCCCTGATGGCCCAGTCGATATCGGCCGATAAACGGTATTCCAGGTTAAATTCAGGAGCCAGTACCTTCCTGACCAGGATGCTCTGGTGACAAACCACCATGCCCTGGCGGAAAGACTTCCAGGTAAGCCGGGCAGGAGGTTTCAGCCTTCTGTCTCCAACTTCATTCTGCTCCTCATCGATGATCATGGTCCCCCCGTAAATAATATCGGGAGTCCCGTTTAATCCCGCTACCATCAACTCCACGGTGTCCTTGCTGTAAATCTGGTCGCCCGAATTCAGGAACCATACATACTCTCCAGTTGCTGCTTTCAAACCCTTATTCATGGCATCGTACAATCCGCTGTCCGGCTCACTGATGACCCGGTCAACCCCCTTATAGCTGCCAACAATCTCCAGGGTCCTGTCGGTGGACTTGCCATCCACAATCAGGTATTCTATGTTCTTATAGCTCTGATCAAGGACACTTTCAATGGTCCTGGCAATATGGTCCTCCCCATTGAACACCACCGTAATAACCGTTATAAGTGCTTGATTTTTCATGTAGCCTCTTCTCCTGAAATAATGCGCTTATACAATGAAATATGTGCGGCGCTTGCTTCTTCTTCCTGAAATTTTTCCAGCATGGTAGAACGTGCATTTTTCGAAATCGTCTCCGCCTTTTCCGATCTCAGTATCCACAGGATGCCTGCTGCCAGGTCCTCCGCTGATTTCATAGCTGCCAGGTAACCATTTATTTTGTGCTGAATGATTTCTGATATCGCCCCGGTATTGAAACCCACCACGGGGGTTCCGCATAACATTGATTCAAGAATGGTATAACCGAAGCTTTCCTGCAGTGACGGGTTGACAAAAACGTCTGCAACACTGTAGAGGGCTGCCATATCCTCCACCTTACTCACCCTCCCGGCATTGGTGGCAGGCAAGGGAAAGACCTTTTCCACACCTTTATCTGACTTTCCAAATAACAGAATCTCGACTCCGGCCCCTTCGCCCAGTTCCCGCTTAAGGATGGCAGCGGCCTCCCTGAAATATTCAAAACCCTTGAAAATGCCTGTCATCGTTGGTGCACCAAAAAGAATATAACGGGTATCCGCATCCAGTCCCAAACTCCTGCAGGCTTCGTCCCTGTCCGTGGGTCTGAACATGTTTGTATCCACCAGGTTGGGAATAAGATCCACCGGGTAGTTTCCAAGCAATGAACTGGATTGAACCCGGGAAAGTAACCAGCTGCTGGGGGCAATTACGTGAAACTTGAAGTTCCTGAATAATCTTTCCTTTCTTTTCCATATCCGGCTTGAAAGATCTTTCTTACCGGGCCTTCTGAGGTAGGGACATGCACCGCACTGCCTGGTAAATCCCTGGCACTCCAGGGCCAGATGACAGCCGCCTGTATAGATCCATTCATCATGGAAAGTCCAGACCACCGGTTTCCCCGATTTCAGGATTTTTCGCAGGCTCCTGAGTGAAAGGAAACCCGCGTTGATCCAGTGAAGGTGAATGATATCGGCCTCCAGAAAGTGGGGATTTTTTGTCAAATCTTCACCGGTAGAGGCCAGAGAAAAAAGAAATCTGATCGCAGGAGACTTCTCGTGAGGAAGAAAGGCCAGACGCTCCAGAACAAAGCGCATGAAGTTTATCAATCTCTTAAAAGCACCATGGCTTGTTGCAAAGACACCTTCCTCCTCATTGCCGCCTTCCTGCACCAGCATCTTTACATCTGCATCCTGTTTCCTTAAAGCAAGCATAAGCCTGTAAGCTGCAAGCGCCGCTCCACCCCCGCTACTGGCCTTACTTACCATAAGTACTTTCATACCACAAATAAAGCAAATAAAAACTAGCTTTAGTAGCGATTCACCCACTTATAACGGCGGGCATTGTCACCCATTTTGTAGGCAAGTGTGATCTCGTGGGATCCGTAATTAAAATGTCCGATTTCCGAGAATGCCCAATCGAATGAATATCCGAAAAAGAGCCCTTCAATCTTCACCCCGAGCAGAAGAATCATACTGTTATTTGTCCGGTAGGAAATTCCACCCCAGAATTGCTCGGCGATAAACATCTTCAGGGTAATATCACCCTGCGGATCCCAGTTTTCAGGGCTTTTAAACAGGGCGCCAGGTTCCAGCTCCACCATGTCAGACAAGCGGAAGCGGTAGGCTCCCATAAGCCAGTAGTGTCTGAAAGTCTTAAAATCCGCAATATCGCTACCTCCAGACTTCAACGCTGTCTGAAGCAGGTTGCTGACCGAAAATCCAACAAAATAATTTGGATCCGTAA
>Ga0180436_10001915_pt1 | contig 20056 bp, 21 predicted proteins | sample SS_ome_2_FD_132434 | JGI IMG/M metagenome (GOLD analysis project Ga0180436, IMG submission 132434) | Hypersaline lake sediment archaeal communities from the Salton Sea, California, USA - SS_3_S_2 metaG | ecosystem: Environmental > Aquatic > Non-marine Saline and Alkaline > Hypersaline >...
AAGAATGTAAAGGGAATCGGTTTTTCATATCTTACGGAACGTGATGTAGTAAGACACGAACTTGTTCAGAAAATAATAAAAGCATATGACAGGTATGAAAAGAAAGGTGGAAAGAAGGGCTGATATGAAAAAAGCAAATACAGTCTTTACAAAAAGCAATATATTGTCTGCCTTGATAATATTCATAACCCTGGCACTTCTCGCTTTCAGCGCATATTTCAAGGTTATACCTTTCACCAAGGCGCTTGATGAGGATGGCAAGGCATATAAGGACATATATGCTCCATTCGAATATTATGATGAAACCGGAACCAAAGCTCTGGCAGACAGGGCGGCTGATGATACGGAACCGGTACTTGTGAGCAGGCACGATGCTACATTTTCATCCTTTGAGGATATTTCACTATACTTTGACAAAACAGACACATTCAGAAATGAAATTGAGCAGTATAAGGTTCAGGGAGGCGATTATGCCAACTATCTGGACAATAGGATAAGTGCCTACATAACCATGAGCCTAACCAATTCCATTGATGTAAATTATGAAACCGTCCGCTATATTCTGGATGAGATAAGCGATGCTGAATACAACAATTTCAAATCCATTGTTACACAGGAATTTTCTTCGGTCCAGAACAGGAACGTCTTTTCTGCAAACAGGGAAAGCCTTCTCGAAGAATTCCGGGACAGTACGGAATATGCCATAATTGATATACGCCTCAGGGAATTTGCCGGAGAGATTGCAGGCTCATTCCTGAGAATCAACAGTATAGTAAATGAAACAGAGACAGAAGCCATGAAAGAGGCCGCCAGGGCATCTGTCATGGAAAATAATTCTATTGTCATTGAAGAAGGTGCCCTCATTATTGCTCAGGATGAAAAAGCTGATGCTGAGACCATAAGGCTTTTGGAGGAAATGAACCTTCTCGGCGGATCATCCTTCAATGTGAGGATATTCATAGGTCTTTCGGGTCTCCTTCTTGTTCTTATGGTTCCTGTAATTATGTTCAAGCTGCTTTTTTCAGGAAAGAAAAGCTATACGAAGCGACATATTCTGGTTATCTGTGTAATTGAAGTTCTTCTTTTCGCATTGGTATATCTGATACCAGGTACCTATTATCTATATATGCCTGTATTCGTGCTGCCTATGCTCATTGCCATTCTGGTTGATGAAAAGATAGCAATTATTGTAGGAGCGGTAACAGCAGTGTTCATAAGCTTCGTGTATAAGACTGATATTACATATCTGGCAATACTCATAAGCGTCGGTACCATGTCCGCATATTTTGCGCGTAAGATCAGTTCTAGGATGAGACTTCTGTCCTCAGGGCTCATACTGGGTATTGCTTCTGCGCTTATTCTGTTCCTGTCAACCCTTGCGCTGAACCGTAATCCTGCGGATATAATTGAAAGTGTACTGGCTCTAGTGGCAGGCGGATTGATTTCCGTGATACTCGTCATAGGACTTATGCCGCTGTTTGAATCAGTATTCAATATAATAACTCCTTTCAAGCTTCTGGAATTGGCAAATCCCAACAGACCTCTTCTGAAAAGACTTCTTATGGAAGCCCCCGGTACCTATCATCACAGCCTTATGGTTGGTAATCTTGCTGAGGAAGCTGCAAATGAAATAGGAGCAAACGGACTTCTTGCAAGGGTCGGGGCATACTACCATGATGTAGGGAAGATGTCGAGACCAGGATATTTTGCAGAAAACCAGGGAAATGACAATCCCCATAACAAGATGAAGCCGGAATTAAGCAAGCTGGTAATAACAAGCCATACAAAGGAAGGCGATGAAATTGCCAAAAAGTATAAGCTTCCTCATGCGATAAGGGACTTCATTAATGAGCATCATGGTACAACACAGGTAAAATATTTTTACAACAAGGCAGTTGAAAAATACGGGGACAAGGTGGATCCTGACGATTTCAGATATGAAGGACAGAGACCTAAAACCAAGGAATCGGCGGTTGTTATGCTGGCTGATTCAGTGGAAGCAATAGTAAGGGCCGGCGGAAACCTTTCAAGAGGCGAGGTAGAGGGAATAATCAGAAAAGCCATAAAGACAAAACTGGATGACGGACAATTTGACCTATGTGACCTGACTCTCAAGGACTTCGATGATATATCAAATGCATTCCTCAGGGTTTTCGGCGGGTATTTCCACAAGAGGGTAGATTATCCCGAACCAAAGGAGAGCAAGCTGAATGAGTCTCAGAGCAGAGATATATCCGGATGACGGTATTGGCATCGAAGCGGAAAAAACGGCTATAATAAAAGAAATAATGCAGGAATGTACCCGTGCATACAAGGACCCTTTGTGTGCAGGGGTATATTTGACTGATGATGAAGGTATAAGGGAAAAGAACCTGATGTTCAGAAAGATTGACAGTGCAACGGATGTTCTTTCATTTCCCCTTTTGGAAGCAAACAACGGAAAACTTTCTTATTCGGATGCAGATTGGGACAGGGAAAATGATTGCGTAATTCTCGGGGACATTATAATATCCATGGACAGGATTTCCTCCCAGGCCCGTGACTATGGTCATTCAGAGGAAAGGGAGCTGGCATTTCTTGTTTGCCACGGAATGCTCCATCTCCTAGGCTATGACCATGAAGGAACAAAAGATGAGAAAAAAATGCTTGATCTGCAGAAAGACATCCTTGACAGGCTTGGATATACAAGATAGGAGACATGATGGAAAAATTAATGAAGGCAGCTGAAGCTGTATTGGAAAATTCATATTCACCTTATTCAGGAATCAGGATAGGGGCTGCCGTGCAGTGCGGAAGCGGTCACATTTATACCGGTACAAACGTAGAAAACGCATCATACGGAGCAACAATTTGTGCTGAGAGAGCTGCAATTCTGGCTGCAATATCAGCAGGTGAGAAAGTAATTGAAAAAATTGCCGTTACGGGAGATATTGATGACTATGCATGGCCCTGTGGAATCTGCAGACAGGTGATAAAGGAATTTGCTTCCGATGATATAAGGATAGCTGTGTCGGGAAAAGACAGGTCCATGAAAATTTTCACCATGGATGAAATTCTTCCAAATGCATTCGAGTTCAATATCGGAGGTAATGACTGATATGTCTTTTCGTTCAGGTTTCATAGCCGTCGCAGGACGTCCAAACGTTGGAAAGTCAACACTTATAAATACCCTGACCGGTAAAAAAGTTTCAATCATTTCACCAAAGCCCCAGACAACAAGAAATACTGTCAGGGCTATTATTACTGACGATGACAGTCAGATGATATTGATGGATACCCCGGGAATACATAAGGCCAAAAGCAAACTCGGTGAGTTCATGGTTAAACGAGCCGTTGAGTCACTGGATGACTCCGACGGTATTGTTTTCATGGTAGAGGCAACAGACCTGGAACCGGGAAGAACGGATGCAATGGTCATCCAAAGGCTGAAACAGGTAAGGACTCCCGTAGTCCTTGCAGTAAACAAATGTGATGAAGCTTCGGAGGAACAGATTCTTAAAACCATCGCGGCTTTTTCAGAAGCAATGGATTTTCATGATGTTGTTCCCATAAGTGCCGTCAACGGAGATAATACGGATGTTCTTTCCAAAATACTGAAGGAACTTCTTCCCGAAGGTCCGGTATACTTTGACAGTGATGATTTTACTGACCAACCGGAGAGAATCATAGCTTCCGAATATATAAGGGAAAAGATGCTGCATCTTCTTCGGGATGAGATTCCCCATGGGACCGGAGTTGAAATTACACTTTTCCGGGACAGGGATGAAAGTGATGTAATAGACATAGAAGCTACAATTTACTGCGAAAGAAAATCCCACAAAGGTATAATTATCGGTAGTAAAGGATCCATGCTGAAGGAAATAGGCTCAAAAGCCCGCAAAGACCTGGAGCACCTGTTCGGGGCCCGTGTTTATCTGAAACTCTGGGTCAAGGTCAAGGAAGATTGGAGAAACAGGAATTCTGTACTGAAGGATCTTGGATATAAATGAAATACGGAAAGCTGAGGGGAATAGTAGTCAGAACTGTTGAATATCTCGAAAGCGACAGACTGCTTACAGTCCTTACCTTTGAAGAAGGCGCTGTGACCATAAAGGCGAAAGGGGTAAGGAAAAAAGGTGCAAAGCTTGCGTTTGCCGCAGGGCAGTTTTTCTGCGGTGATTTCGAGATTGTCTCAAGCAGGGGCAGGTACGTACTAATAGGGGCTTCGGCTCTTCATGACTATTCAGACCTTGCTTCTGATATTGAAAAATACTATTATGCATGTCATTTCATCGACATTGCTTCTTCAGTAATAATGGAAAATCATCCTGATGAGGAAATGCTGAGGTTTCTTCTGAACTCACTTCACATAATGGCAAAAGGAAAATGCAGTCTTGTGCTGCTGGGAGCAATATTTGAGTTCAGGACCGCTTCCCTTACAGGTTTTGCACCGGTTACTGACGAGTGTGCTGCATGTGGAGAAAATACAGAAAAAAATATTTTTTCAATTGCCTCGGGAGGTTACATATGCTGCGGCCCGGGAATTGAAACGGATACTTTTGTTCGTAATGCAATAAGACATATTGTTGAATCAGATATGAAGGAACTGTTCAGTCTGGAAATGCCTGAGGAATCGGCAAAAGAACTCAAATCTTTATCAGGTGAATACATAGAGAACATATTTGACAAGAAATTCATGAAACTGAATCAACTGGAAGGAATTTAGGTGAAATTATGAAAATTGCAGTGCTTGCAAATACAAAGCGCCAGAGTGAAGTTTTTACTGAAAAGCATATTGATGAATTAGCCGGTATTTCTGAACTGGTAATCAACAAAAGCGAAACCGGACCGGAGGAAACACTGGCTGCAGAGCTTATTACAGGGGCTGATATTGCGGTTACTTCATGGAATTGCCCTGCTCTTACAGATGACATACTTAAAAAGGCACCTGATCTTAAACTTGTTTTACACGCAGCCGGATCAATAAAAGGTATTGTGACACCTTCCCTATGGGATAGAGGAGTCAGGGTATCTTCAGCAGCTGCGGCCCTGGGCAAAGGTGTGGCAGAAACAGCACTTGGCCTAACCATTGTTTCCTTGAAAAATGTATTCAATCTAAGCAGACTTACATCCATGGGGGGCTGGAACAGCCAGAACCACACGGTAAGGGATATATATGATGTGAAAATAGGGGTCATAGGCGGTGGACACGCAGGAAGGCACTATATCAGATTATTGAAAAACTTTGATGTGGATATCATGCTTTACGACCCCACCCTCAGCAAGGAAGAATGCCTTGCATTAGGTGCAGAAAAAGCGGGACTGAATACTTTGCTGAGGCTATGTGACGTTGTATCACTACACGCTCCTTCATTGCCGGTAACAAGACACATGATAAATAAGAACAATCTGGCAATAATGAAAGACGGTGCTGTGCTCATCAATACTGCAAGGGGAAATCTTATTAATGAAAATGATTTGATTGAAGAACTGAGAAAAGGCAGGATAACGGCATGCATTGACGTCACGGACCCCGAACCTCCTGTTGAACTGAATGAACTCAGGATGATGCCCAACGTAGTTCTGACACCGCATATAGCAGGGGCAGTCACAAACGGCCGAAAGAGAATAGGCAGTCTGGCACTGTCTGAAATAAAAGCATTTATTGAAAGCGGTACCCTTGAATTCGAGGTTCTGCGCTGCAATCTCAACAAACTTGCCTGATTTTTTGCTATGCAGTCACCCCTGGGATAACTGCATATAGGCAGTTATCCCAGGGGTGATTGCATGGTTGCGCGGGTAATGGGGCTACTGTATAATGTGCTTGATTCAGAGGGGGATATGATGCTGAGAGGTGAAAATGTTGTTTTGGGAGCTATCAGGGAAGAGGATATTGACGTCCTTGCTTCATGGTATGAAAACACTGATTTTCTAAGATTCTATGATTTCCATCCGGCGATTCCCAAAACCCGCGAACAGCTCAGGAAAATATATGAAGATGGTCCCGGTGAATCCTTTGTTCCCCTTGCAATAAGACTAAATGCAAACGATAGGCTGATCGGTTTGATAGAACTTGACGGTATATCCGTAAACAATCGTTTTTCGTGGATTTCAATCGGATTCGGTGATGACTCCCACAGGGGAAAGGGATACGGATACGAAGCGTTGTCACTGGCTGTGGATTTTGCCTTCAGGGAGCTTAATCTGGAACGTCTCCAACTCAATGTTCTTTCTTACAACAAGGCGGCAATAAGACTTTATGAAAAGCTGGGATTTCAGAAGGAAGGCACATATCGTGAGGCGGTATTGAGGGACGGCAAAAGACATGATCTTCTGCTGTACGGGATACTTGAAAGGGAATGGAAACAAAAATGAATGAATTCATAAGAAACTATATTGAAAAACAATCAGTTGCAATAAGGAAATCCCCGTTTGATGAACTTGAGAAACTTTGCAATATTTTATTGGAAGCAAGACAAAACGGCAGGACTATATTTTTTGCCGGGAACGGTGGAAGTGCTGCAACGGCATCCCATTTTACCAATGATATGGTAAAGGGGCTTTCTCCCGGAAACCCCAGAAGGTTCAGGGCCTTCTCCCTTGTGGATCAGGTTCCTGTTATAACTGCTCTGGCAAATGATTATGATTATTCTGTTATTTTCGTTGAGCAGCTGAAGAATTATGCAGAAGAGGGAGACCTTCTTGTAGTAATAAGCGGAAGCGGTAACAGTCCCAATGTGGTCAAGGCATGTGAATATGCAAGGGAAAACGGGATTAGGACTGCTGCATTGACGGGCAGGGACGGGGGTAAACTGAAAGGGATTTGTGACCTTTCTGTTATTGCCCCGGTCGACGGAATGGAAGAAATTGAGGATATTCACATGCTCTGGGAGCATTGTGTCATCTGTACACTCAAGGAAAATATAAGCAGCGAGGTATAGCATAATGGAATTTGTAAACAAGAAAACAAAACCCAATAACCTTCATTCGGTTGTTTTCGATTTCGACGGTACTCTTAGCCTTATACGCAAGGGCTGGCAGGAAATAATGACCCCCTATTTCACGGAAGTTCTCATGAATACACCGAAGGGCAATTCATTCGAGGAGGAGAAGGCATGTGCAAGGGAATTCATCGACCTGCTGACCGGCAAACAGACCATATATCAATGCATAAGACTGGACGAAGAGGTTGTCAAGCGCGGAGGAAAATCCATTGATCCCCTCGTGTACAAGAATGAATATCACAGAAGACTGCTTGAAAAAATCGAGTACAGGCGCAGGGGCCTTGCGGACGGATCGATCAAACCCGTTGAATTCCTTGTTCCCGGGTCTGTAGGTATAATTGAAAGTCTGCTTGAAAGAGACGTGGATATATATCTTGCCAGCGGAACTGACGAAGTATATGTAATGGAAGAGGTTGCACTTCTTTCGCTGGACAAATATTTCAAAGACAGGATTTACGGAGCAAGGGATGATTATAAACTCTTTTCCAAGGCCATGGTAATCCAGAGAATAATTGAAGTCAATGAACTCCACGGATCCAGCCTGGCAGGATTCGGAGACGGATATGTTGAAATTGAGAACATAAAGGAAGTCGGCGGAATTGCCATAGGGGTAGCAACCGATGAAGAACGAATGGAAGGCATTGACGAGTGGAAGCGGGAAAGGCTCATCAAGGCCGGAGCCGATGTAATAATACCGGATTTCAAAGAACTTGAAGCCCTGGAAAATTATCTGTTCGGAGGATAAGATGCCTTTTGAAAAGTTTGACAGAAACCTCCTTGATCTTAAGGACCTCAATGAAAGGGAGCATGACCTGGATATTTCCGTCATGCAGGATCCCTATGCAAAACCGCCTGAATTTATAAATGAGCGACTTGATATGCTGGTTGACAGTATCCGAAAAGCCAGACGAAAAAATGCAACGGTTCTTATGATGATGGGTGCACACGTAATCAGGGCAGGGGCAGCACCATGGTTGATAAGGCTGATGGAGGAAGGCTGGATTACTCATTTTGCCATGAACGGAGCGGGTGCGATACATGATTTTGAATTTGCACTTATTGGTGCAACTACCGAAAGTGTTGCAAAGTATATAAGCGAGGGTCAGTTCGGTCTTTGGAAACAGTCCGGTCTCATCAATGATTTCATCAACGAAGGTGCCGGAAAGGGATTGGGGCATGGCGAGATACTAGGAATGGCAATTGAGGAAGGGGAATTCAAATACAGGAGACATTCGATCCTGGCTGCAGGTTATAGAAACCAGATTCCCGTTACCATCCATGTGGGAATAGGTCTGGATTTCATACATCAGCATCCCAACTGCAGCGGAGAAATGCTTGGGAAGGCTTCATACACTGACTTTCTCATTTATGCAAAATCCATACAGAATCTGGAAAACGGGGTTTTCATGAATTTCGGTTCAGCTGTCACAGGCCCCGAAGTATATCTGAAAGCTCTTTCCATGGCCAGGAATGTAGCACATCAAAGAAATGAAAGAATTGCACATTTCACCACGGCAGTATTTGATTTGCTTCCAATTGAAGAGAAAACTGAAGGAACACCTCCCAAATCCGATCCCCGGTATTATTTCAGACCATGGAAAACAATTCTGGCAAGAACCGTGGCTGACGGAGGCACAGGATATTATATAAACGGAGAACATAAGGACACGGTTGCCAATCTGGCATACAGGTTATTGAATGATGTATAGGATGACAGAAGAAAGAATCAGACAGATATTGGGAAAGTTCAGCGATCTTAGGATTGCAGTCGTAAGTGATTTTGTCCTGGATAAATATCTTAAGATTGATACCCGGTTGAATGAACCTTCCCTTGAAACCCCCCATGATGCCTTTCAGGTTGTTGATACCAGGCAGTATCCGGGAGCCGGCGGTACAATTGCAAATAATTTATGTGCCCTTGGTGTAGGCAGCGTTCATGCAGTTACCTTCATTGGAAATGACGGCAATGGGTACGAGCTTCGTCAGGAAATGAAGCGAAGGGGAATCAGATTTGATTACGTGATTGACACGGATGAGATGATAACTCCTTCTTATGTCAAACCGATGATGTGGAACGGTGAAGGGGCTGAGGTTGAAAGCAACAGGCTGGATATCAAGAACTTCAGCAACACTCCGATTACACTTGAACGGCAGATATTGAACCAGCTTGAAGATGTATTCGAAGAAATGGATGCAGTTATAATACTTGACCAGATGGTAGAGAACAACTGTGGTGTGATAACAGAAAAAGTGAGAGAAAAGCTCATAGAACTTGCATCACATCATATGGATAAGATCATTTATGCAGATTCCCGATCAAAGATACATTTGTTTGAGAAAATGTCAATCAAATGCAACAACTATGAAGCATGCCGCGCTTTTTATCCTGATCTGGAAGAAGAACCCGGCGAGGAAATGGTTATGGAGTGCGGCAGCAGGCTGTTTGAACAAAACAACCGACCTGCCTTCGTGACAATGGGCAAAAACGGAATCATGACATTCGGAAACAAAGGAATTGTTACCGTACCAACGGAGGATGTGCCAAGGCCATATGACATTTGCGGAGCAGGGGATTCAGTAAGTGCTTCAGTTGTTTCTTCCCTCGCTGCCGGTGCAAATGAGGTTGAGGCTGCGTTCATGGGAAATATGGTTGCATCCATAACCATAAGAAAACTGGGAGTAACGGGAACCGCATCTCCCGACGAAGTGATTGAAACATTCAATGAATGGTTCAGGGAGACAACGCCATGGCAAAGATAGCACTGGCACAATTCGAAAGCAAGATAAATGATGTCTACGAAAACAACATGAAGATGGTGCGTATGATAAGGGAGGCTTCGGACAACAAGGCAGATATTATTGTCTTTCCGGAGCTTTTTTCAACAGGGTACAATCTGAAGATAATGGGTGACAGAATATATGATATGGCTTCAGGAAAAGACGGCGACACCCTTAGTATAGCCTGCAGCGAAGCGAAGCTTGGAAACATATATGTCATAGCACCTATAGCATACAAAGATGAAGACGGAAGAATGTTCAATTCCGCTGCTGTAATTGATTCAAACGGAACAATCCTGAATGTATACCACAAGAATAATCTATGGGATAGGGAACAGGAGTATTTCAGCTACGGATGCAATGATTTCAGGGTATACGAAGCCCCATTTGCCAGGTTCGGGGTTCTGATATGCTATGACGTTGATTTTCCGGAAACAAGCAGGAGACTTGCTCTGGACGGTGCTGAAATAATCTTCCTACCCGCTGCCTGGGCAACTACCCACAGGAATCTTTGGGATATCTTCCTGCCGTCAAGAGCGCTGGAGAATACGGTGTATGTAGCAGGAGTAAACAGGACCGGAGTGGAGGGAAATGTAGTCTATTTCGGTGATTCCAAGGTCTTTGATCCTACCGGGGAACTGGTTGCAAGGGCAGGAGAAAATACTGAAGAAATATTATTTTGTGAAGTAGATGTGTCGGTGATACCGGCTATCAGAAAAGATTTTCCCTACCTCAGGGAACTGAGAAAGGACTACTGAAATGGCAGGTATTTGGCTTAACGAGGACAATTCGCATTATTTCTTTACGAGAAAAGAGAAGTCAACGGATCCGGAGGCAATAAGAGATTTTATGCTGCAGTATAAAGATACAAATGTTGAAAGGTTTTTACTGTGTGCAAATGCCCAGAAAACCAACTTCCCAACTGAAGCGGGAGATATAATTTATCAGGATTTGGATACTGCAAATAATAACGATGATGACAGGGGTAAAAACTTTTTTAACTGGGCACATGCAGTAAAGGCAGTAGTTGATGAAGGAATTGATATATATTCCATTTGGATAGATTTATTAAGAAAAATTGGCATCTCACCATGGGTTACAATGCGGATGAATGATATTCACAATGCAGATGATCCAAAACATTTGATGCACAGCAGATTTTACAAGGAAAACCTTGATTACCGACGGGCAATGCACAGGGATGAAAAGTGGGAAGACCGTCAGCTAAATTATCTTATTGATGATGTTCAGGAGTACCATTTCGGAATTTTAAGGGAATATTTTGAAAAATACGATTTTGATGGCATAGAACTTGACTGGCTGCGCTTTGGGAATCATTTTCCTGTTGGATATGAAGACACAGGCAGGGAAGTGCTGAATGAATTCATGGCAAAGACCAGGACACTGGCAGATGAATTTGAAAAGAAACGCGGTCATGGAATTGAAATAGGCGCAAGGGTACCGGTAAGTCCTGAAAGTGCGTTTGACATGGGTATGGATGGTGTAGGCTGGGCTCTGGCAGGCTACGTAAACTACCTTGCGCCTTCTCCTTTCTGGCATACAAGCCAGGCAGATATTCCTGTTGAAAGATGGAAACGTCAGGTGGCGGGAACAGGGTGTCTGATAGCTCCGTGTCTTGAAATATGTCTGAGGCAGTATGCCTTCCCGAAATGCAAAAATGAATTCCAGTTCAACAGCATTGAAACCATCAGAGCTGCCGCCCATTCATTCATCGATAGGGGAGCCGATGCAATTTATACATTCAACTACATGGACATGCAGAAATTTGCTTATGATGAGGACGGTTACAAAGAGATAATCCATGAGACCGGCGATATTGATAAAATGAAGGGAAAAAGAAAAAGATTCATATTGACTTTCAACGACAGAAGACCTGAAGGAACGGTTTCCGATGAAGTTCTTCCATACAATCTGAAAAAGAATGTTTTTTCGGGTTTCAGGGTTCACACGGGAAATATGGATATAAATGAACAAAGAATTGTGCTTCTTTCCTTCAAGGACATGGAAGAACTAAGAGAGTCAGATGCTGATGTATATGTGAACGGGATTAAGTGCAGATATTCAGGATCATTTGAACCTGACAAACCTGTACCACATGATAGTTTATTTTCATGGGTGATTCCCAATGACGCTTATAAGGACGGCTACCAGGTTATTGAAATCAACTCACATTTATCTCAGTTGATACTTGACTGGGTTGAAATACTGGTCGATTGAGTTGTAAGAATCCGGTTAAGTATTTGTAAAGATTGAATGTGAATTCAATTGCGTGTATAATATTTCAATGATGAATACCATTCTTATAGATTAGACATTTTGGGGTGTTCAGATAAGTATATTATGTTCAACAGGAGGAAAATCGTATGGGAAAGTACTTTCTTAAACGGTTGGCAGCAGCACTACTTACAATTCTGCTGATTGCAACCATTACTTTCATTTTGATGCACTCGATTCCCGGCGGCCCCTTTACAAGGGAGAGGCCCGTTCCGGATTCGATAATGGAGAGGCTCAATGAAAAGTATAACCTTGATGCCCCCCTTATTGAACAATACTGGGATTATATGAAAGGCCTTGTTACACTTGAGCTGGGACCCTCGTTCTCAATCATAGGTAAGGATGTGGAGGAGTTGATAGGCGCGGGATTTCCCACATCGGCCAAGATAGGTCTTTTTGCGACTATTCTGATAATTGTTGTAGGGATACCATTTGGTATCATTTCCGCATTGAAACAAAACAGACCCATTGACTATACGGTGATGTTCCTTGCAACACTGGGCGTCACCGTACCGAGTTTCGTAATTGCAACTCTTATAATATATGTTTTTGCAGGCTTGTTGGGTTGGCTGCCCACCTTTGGAATTGAAAATCCATTGGGCTATATAGGTCCTGTTATAGCTCTCGCAGGTTACTCTTTGTCCTTTGTAACCAGATTGACAAGATCCTCCATGCTTGAAGTACTGAGGCAGGACTATATAAGAACTGCCCGTGCCAATGGTATAAAGGAAGTTGTTGTCATGGCAAAACATGCTGTAAGAAATGCCCTGATACCTGTCGTAACCTATGTCGGACCCATGGTTGCCGGAATTCTTACAGGTTCATTTGTCATTGAAAGAATATTTGCTCTTCCCGGAATGGGAGGATATTTCGTAGAAAGCATAACAAACAGAGACTATACGACAATAATGGGCATAACTGTATTCTATGCGGCATTCTACATCATAATGATACTTCTTGTTGATGTTGCATATGCGTTCATCGATCCCAGGATCAGATTTGAAAAGGGGGCAAAATAATGCGTGATATAGATAAAAGCAAATTTGTGTTCCTATCAGAAAAAGAGAAGGAGTTCGAGGAATTCCGTCCCAGCCTTACATATTGGCAGGATGCATGGAGAAGACTTAAGAAAAATAAAATGTCCATGGTCGGTCTTGTCGGCATCATACTTATCATACTATTTGCCATCATAGGTCCGCTTACAACCAGTATGTCGTATTCGGACCAGGTAAATGATTTCAAGAATCTTCCTCCTTTCCTCAGAGTGTACGAAGTTGCTCCCGACAAATTTGTAACAATAACGTCTGATTACAGCCTTATCAGAACGACCAAAAACGGCAGATTGATAGAACGGCTTGAAGAAATCGAGGTTTCGGGACCTGTAATAACGGATGAGGAAAGAACCGATGTTACGAAAATCCTGTCTCCTTCCGAGCAGAAAAAAAGGAACGATGAAGCCAAGAAGAACCTGGTAAAGCAGTATATGATGGATGGCGAGATCATTGAGCTTAATTTCTCCGGAGTAGTTGATTCCGAACTGGAACACAAGTATGTCTTTACTTACAATGGACAGGTTACCAATGAAAAAACAAAGACTGTCTGGAATAAAAAATATCCGTTCGGTTCCGACAACCTGGGCCGTGATGTGCTTACCAGGGTAATGTACGGTGCAAGGATATCCCTGACAGTCGCATTCGTTGCCTCTTTGGTTAATTTCATAATTGGAGTCACATACGGCGCAATAGCCGGATTCGAAGGTGGCAGGGTTGACAATGTTATGATGAGGATAGTGGATATCATAAACTCTGTTCCCCTTGTTCTTATCATCATAATGCTTATGGTACTTATAGGTAACCAGGGGCTTTGGACCATAATACTTGCCATAGGAATGGTCTATTGGGTGGGTATGGCAAGGCTCGTACGAGGACAGATATTATCCCTCAAGGAGCAGGAATTCGTGTTGGCAGCTACCACATTAGGCGTGTCAAGGAAAAATATTATTTTGAGGCATCTAATTCCCAATGCAATGGGACCGATAATTATTTCTATGACAATGATGATTCCCAGTGCTGTTTTCACCGAAGCTTTCATGAGTTTCATAGGGCTTGGTGTTTCAGCTCCCATGGCATCATGGGGAACACTTGCGAATAATGCGCTTGCTGCTATTCTTACATCTCCATACCAGTTGTTCTTCCCGGCGGCAGCTATAGCAATAACAATGCTGGCATTCAACTTCCTGGGCGACGGACTGAGAGACGCCCTGGATCCAAGGCTCAGGAAAGGTTAAGGTAAAGCAAATGGGAAAAATACTTGAAGTCAACAACCTTAAGACATCATTCTTTACACATCTGGGCGAAGTCCAGGCTGTAAGGGGATCTTCTTTTTCAATGAATGAGGGAGATATTCTTGGTATAGTGGGAGAATCCGGAAGCGGAAAAAGTGTCACTGCGATGTCAATAATAGGTCTTGTCGAAGAACCAGGCAAAATTAAAGAAGGTTCAGTAATCTTCGATAACAGGGATTTGACAAATCTTTCCGAATCGGAACTTTCAGAATTGAGGGGAAATGAAATCGCAATGATTTTCCAGGATCCCATGACCTCCCTGAACCCTGTGTTTACGATAAAGAACCTTATGATAGAGGTTATACAACGCCATACTGACATGAACAAGAAGGAAGCACTGAAACATGCAATATATATGCTTGACCTGGTTGGTATTCCTGAAGCCGGGACAAGGATAAACTCATATCCCCATCAGTTTTCAGGTGGTATGAGACAGAGGGTAATGATAGCAACTGCCCTTTCCTGTAATCCAAAGCTGCTCATAGCTGATGAGCCTACTACAGCACTTGATGTAACAATCCAGGCTCAGATTCTTGAATTGTTGCTAAGGTTGAAGGATGAAACAAATACATCAATTATTTTGATAACACATGATCTTGGAGTAATCGCCGAGGTATGTACTGACATAATTGTAATGTACGGTGGAATGATGATGGAAAAGGGAACCGTAGATGAAATTTTCTATAAACCGAATCATCCGTATACCAACGGACTTCACAGCTCTGTGCCGCATATTGTGTCCGGGAAGAGGGAACGGCTGATTCCCATCGAGGGTTCACCCCCTGACCTTATGAAGCCGCCTGCCGGATGCCCGTTTTCCCCAAGGTGCCCTCATGCAATGCAAATTTGCAAGGAAGAGGCTGCTCCGATGTTCAGATTGAGTGATACACATACATCTGCCTGCTGGCTGCTCCATAAGGATGCTCCTGAGGTTGAAGGCTATATAAAGGGAGGCAATCAGGATGACTGAAAAAAAGAATGATGCCAATGCAAATGTAGAAAATGAATATATGCTTGAGGTGAGGAATCTTAAGAAGCATTTCAATGTAAGCAATAGTGTGCTTAAGAAAAACAGGAAGATTCTTACTGCTGTTGACGGAATAGACTTTTATATCAAAAAAGGAGAGACATTTGGTCTTGTAGGGGAGTCAGGCTGCGGAAAATCAACCACAGGACGTACAATAATAAAGCTTTATCAGCCTACGGACGGACAGATAATATTCGAAGGTCGGGATATAACCAATCTCCCTGCAAAACAGATGCTTCCCTTCAGGAAGAGAATGCAGATGATATTCCAGGATCCCTATGCATCCCTCAACGGAAGAATGACCGTAACGGATATAATCGGGGAAGGAATAGATACCCATAGACTATATACCGGAAAACAAAGACAGGAAAGAATATATGATCTTCTCCACACTGTAGGGCTTAAAAGTGAACATGCAAACAGATATCCCCATGAATTTTCAGGTGGACAAAGACAGAGAATAGGAATTGCCAGGGCACTTGCTGTGGAACCGGATTTCATAATATGCGACGAACCCATATCAGCTCTTGATGTTTCCATTCAGGCACAGGTTGTCAATATGCTGGATGATTTGCAGGATGATATGGGCCTTACATATTTGTTCATTGCCCACGATCTGTCGATGGTCAAGCACATCTCCGACAGAATAGGGGTTATGTATATAGGAAAGCTTATGGAAGTCTGCGGTAGTGATGAACTCTATGACAATCCGCTTCATCCGTACACACAAGCACTTCTTTCCGCCATACCCATACCTGATCCAAAGCTTACAAGAAGCCAGAAGAGAATAATTCTTGAAGGTGACGTCAGAAGTCCCATAAATCCAACCGAAGGATGCAGGTTTTCATCCCGATGCAGGTACTGCAAGGAGATATGTGAGAATGTAACCCCGGAGATTGAGGAAGCCAGACCGGAGCATTTCATTGCCTGCCATAGGTACAAGGAAATAAACGGATTGGTTTAGGTTAGAAAAAATATAGGATTTGGAGTATAATATATTTACTTTGTGTTAGGTATTGGTTAAGATAGAGTTAAAGAGGGACTTATGTTTTGGGGTAGTCTCCGGAAGATATATTTTATTAATTGATTGTTTTGATATACTGATGGTCAATCCATTTTGTATATATTTAGATTAAAAGGGAGGAAGAAAAATGAAAAAAGTATTGGTTACAATCCTTGCACTGGCACTTGTTGTCGGCCTCATGGCCGGATGCTCAGCCGGAGCAAAAGGTGGCGAACTGAACTGGAACCTTGGATCGGCAGGACCGAAGACTATAGACCCGGGACTCTGCGGAGCAAGTGATGGAGGAGACCTCATAAACAATATGTTTGAAGGTCTTATCAGAGAAAAAAGCGGCGTAGTACAACCCGGTATAGCAAAAGACTGGGATGTATCTGAAGACGGAAAGACAGTTACCTTCAACCTCAGAAGGTCAAAATGGTCCGATGGCTCCAAGCTTACTGCTCATGACTTTGTTTATGCATGGCTCAGGGCAATGGATCCGGAAACTGCTTCCGAGTATGCATGGTTGTGGCACTACACGAACGTTGTAGGAGCAGAAGACTATGTAAACGGAGACGGTGGTCCTGATGGTGTTGGAATCAGAGCGGTTGACGACTATACATTTGAAGTCAAACTCTCGGATCCTACTGATTATTTCGTATCACTTATGTCATTCTACACATTCATGCCCGTAAAACAGTCTGCTGTTGAGGCAGAAGGTGGAGAAGAAGGCGTTTGGGCTTCAACCCCTGAACTTGCTGTTTCAAACGGTCCATTCAAACTGACCGAATACACCATAGGTGATGGCCTCAGACTTGAAGCCAATGAAAACTATTGGAACAAGAGGGATGTAGGTCTTTCAGCAATCAATGTAAAATTCATTGATGACACGAATACAGCTTACCAGGCATATCAGGCAGGCGAACTTGATTTCATTCCTGATGTTCCGACGGCAGAAGTTCCAAGGCTTATTGCTGAAGATCCAAACTTCTATGTATTCCCACTTCTCGGAACATACTACTACAACTTCAATATGGACCTTGAAATCTGGTCCGATGTAAGGGTAAGAAGGGCAATGGCTATGGCAATTGACCGTGAAGTTATCACAGAAACCCTTGCAGCAGGTCAGGTACCTGCAGGTGGATTCGTACCTCCTGGATTCCTCGATCATGAAGGAAGGGATTTCTTTGAAACCGCAGGAACATACGGACTTGCTACGGATGACAGCAAGGTTGCAGAAGCACAGGCTCTCATGGCAGAAGCAGGTTATCCAAATGGAGAAGGTTTCCCTGAATTCGTAATGATGTACAACACAAGCGAAGGACATCAGACAGTTGCAGAACTCATGCAGGAAATGTTCAAGACAAATCTCGGAATAACATGTACACTTGAAAATCAGGAGTGGGCAGTATTCCAGGATACAAGGACACAGGGCGACTATGAACTTTCAAGAGGCGGATGGCTCACAGACTTCATGGATCCCAGCGGAATGCTCGGTATCTTCAAGAATCTTGATGTTGCCTACAATGACCCGAACTACTACAATCCTGATTTCGAAGATGCTTTGAACAGGGCAAGCTCAGCTACTGATCCTGCAGCTCACTATGAGGCACTTTATGAAGCACAGGATATCTTCATGAATGATATGCCGATTATACCGGTATACCATTACTCGGATACAATGCTGGTTTCCGACAAAGTTGTTGATTGGGATCGTTCAGTTCTTGGATCAATTGATTTCAGCGGAGCAACAGTCAGCGAATAATCAACTTATATCAAGTTAATTAAGCTGCTCCGAAAGGGGCAGCTTTTTTATACGCAGTTTTATTGATTAAAGGATGGGACTTTCCTAAGTCTGTCAACCAGGGGCCTTGCAACGAAATAAGTGAATATAAACTCAATGGGAAGCATTACGGCAAACTTAATGACCCTGGGTACAAGTATGGCACCCGGTGCGTATCTAAAAACAGTAATAAGCCACAGGCTTACCAGGAACATATCAACGACAATTAGTTTGGCTAATACTGCAGCACCTGCATTGAACCAGGTTATTTTCTTTTTGTACAAAAACAACCCGTAAATGATTCCCGATAGGAATGCACTGAATGTAAACCCGGGGAAAAATGCTCCATGGGGGAACAGCAGTGCTCCGACAAGATCTGCTACTGCTGCAGTAATTCCGCCTGCCAGGGGACCAAACATAATTGAAGCCAGCAGAATCGGAAGAAACTCAAAGCTTATTCTGACGATATCGCTTTTGATGGAAACAAATCGTGCCAATACAACCGTAAGCGCTGTAAGAAGGGAAAGCAGCACCAGTTTTTTTGTGTTTGTCATAAAAAAGACTCCTTTTCATGGCAAACCACGTAAAGAAGCTATTCTCTAAGTGGCAGCGGAATGCGGTAAGTGCACCGCGGACCCTTGTCCTTCGTTCCGGAGACAACTTCCCGTCCTCCGGACACTTGACGCACACAAACCTACTCTGCCTGTCTATTTCCGCTATGTCAGAACAAAATTATTACAAAATCCCATGAAAGTCAAATATATATAAAAATTACTTTGACAGATAGAGTAATCTGGTGTATTATTACTCTATCAGACAGAGTAAAAAGAAAAGGAGGTGCCGGATGATAAGCAGCGATATAATACGAGGTCATCTGGATGCGATAATCCTGAGACTCATTATTGAAAAAGACAGATATGGCTATGAAATATCAAAGGAGATAAGCAGTAGGACAGACAATCAGTTCGGAATAAAGGAAGCAACCCTTTATGCAGTATTCCAAAGGCTTGAGAAGAAGGAACTCATTGAATCCTACAAGGGAGAGGAAACCCACGGTGGTAAGAGAAAATACTACAGGATAACTACACTTGGGAAGGCTTACTACAAGGAGAGAATAAAGGAATGGGAAATGACCAAGAAGGTTGTTGATATATTTATGGAGGAATTGAAATGATAACTATTCAGGAATATGTAGACAGGATGTTCAGGAACATCCCTGAGAATGAACAGACGGAAAGTGTAAAGCAGGAAATCATACAGAACCTTCAGGAAAAGGTAATGGATCTGATGGACAGCGGGAAGGAAGAAGAGGATGCTGTAAACAAGGCTATTGTGGATTTCGGTGATTTTGATGAAATAATCAAGGAACTCGGGGTTGAAAAAGCCGTTGAATACAACATGAACAAGGAAGCTTCAGAGCGGTATAAGTACAAAAAGACTACAAATGCCTTCATGTTTTCGCTGTTCGGCAGTGCATTGATCATTGCCCTAATGGTATTCATAAACCTTTATTACACCCCCGGTGTCATTTGGTTTGTATATCCTCTTTTTGCTGTAATATGGTGGCCCCTCGCAATGTTCTTCAGATGGCTTAACCGGAGGAACAGGAGGTAGGAAATGAAAAACAAAGCACTTGGTTTCTCAATGGTAGGAAGTTCGGTCATAATTGCATTTATGGTGTTTGTTAATTACACGACATCTCCGGGTTTTCCCTGGTTCATATTTCCCGTATTTGCTGTACTATGGTGGCCCCTTTCTGTTATATTCAGTAAAAATACCAAAGTTTTCCCGGTTGTTTCATCAGTCTTGATCATAGGTTTTTTCCTGATTGTAAATATCTTTA
>Ga0180436_10001917_pt1 | contig 20046 bp, 14 predicted proteins | sample SS_ome_2_FD_132434 | JGI IMG/M metagenome (GOLD analysis project Ga0180436, IMG submission 132434) | Hypersaline lake sediment archaeal communities from the Salton Sea, California, USA - SS_3_S_2 metaG | ecosystem: Environmental > Aquatic > Non-marine Saline and Alkaline > Hypersaline >...
CAGGTTCAAACGAAATGAGCGCTGGCCTGGGAAAGCGATCTGCATATGGATCCTTCACCCTCACAGGGCTCGGGTTCAGGATGACAGGTTAGTGGATTGGGGGGATTGGCAATCAATATATCTGCTGAGGAAATTGCAGCCCATTCTTGATCTGCGTTGAAAGAAATGGAGGAGAAAACCTTTCTTGGAGTTCTAGTTCCTATTCAAAGGAAGCAACTCTCATCCCTTGATTTAATAGGGGGTGTTTTATTTTTTGTCCTGTTTGTGGGGTTCAATTCATCAACCGGCGGGTTTTACTTTATTTTCAAGTAAGATTTACAGATCGCGATCGATGATATAACCTCCCAACTTTTCCAGGGATTCTTTTTCGCGGCTGGAGGGGAAATCACTTAACTTCTTAACTGCTTTTTTGGCACATTCCCGGGCCTCATCCAGCGTTCTTTCGATCACACCGCTTTGATTGATGCGCTTGATCAATTCGTCAGCTTCGGATTCTGCGGCGCTCCCATCCAGGCAAGCCAGGAGGATTTCATCTTCCGGATGCTGCTCTCCGTAATAGATCGCAGGCAATGTCGGAGTACCCTGGCGCAAATCGTTTCCAATAGGCTTTCCTACTCGGGCCTGATCACCAGTGAAATCAAGGACGTCGTCCACGATCTGGAAGGCTTTCCCGATCTCCTTGCCGAATTCCTCAGCAGGCTGGATGTATTTTCTATCAGCAGGGCTGATCAAAGCAGCTGCTTTTGATGATAAAGCGAACAGCGAACCTGTCTTCTCATAGATACGATGATAATAATCATCCCTGCTTGGTAGCTGGTTGCGACCAAACAGCTGAGAGATCTCACCATTTACTATGATGCTCAATGTTTGAGCAAATAATCTCATCGCCTCGGAATTATCGAGTTCCGCGGCCAGTATAGCAGCCTGGGCAAAAATGTGGTCTCCAGTCAGCACTGTAGCAGCTGGGGTCCAATGTGAGTTCAGAGTAGGATTCCCACGCCTCAGCAGAGCCCCATCGATCAGGTCATCATGGACCAGTGTGGCTGTGTGAAGCATTTCAATTGAAGCAGACAGGGAAATCAGTTTTTCCTCTTCCGCACCCAGGAGCGATCCCATTAATAAAGTAACGATCGGACGGATCCGTTTCCCTCCTGATTTCATCAGATGTTCAAAAGCTGCCGTCAGATCAGGATGATAGCCATCTGACATCGATAACATTTTTTGATCAACCCTGATCAATCGATCTTCAAGGTAAGTTAAGAAACCAACATTAATCAACTTTCTACTCCCACTTAAATAAACCGGCAGCATTTGCAGCAGTCTGCCTGGCTGCCTCCTCGAACGGCAGCTCCTTCACTTCACATATTTTATCAATAATATACCGAACGTGGGCAGGTTCATTCCGTTTTCCACGAAATGGGTGAGGTGCCAGGAATGGACCATCCGTCTCTACCAGCAGCCTGGATATATCGATCCCCCGGACAACATTTCGGAGCTGATCTGCTTTCTTAAAAGTCACCGGTCCAGTAATACCAATATAAAATCCAGCTGCAAGGGCGCGCCGGCTCTCATCTAAATTCCCAGAGAAACTATGAATTACACCTGGAGGATGTTTCCGTTCTGAAAAAGAAGGGGTTGCATTTTCTACCCAATTCTCCAGAATAGCTAACAGATCCTCGATACAAGCCCTGTCTTCTTTTGATTCATTCCTGACGTGTAGGATCACGGGGAGATCCAGTTCTAGAGAAAGCTGCAGTTGATGGACAAGAATCTCTTGCTGGACAGCTCTGGGCGTTCTATCCCGATAATAATCCAACCCGATTTCACCGATCGCAACTACTTTAGGGTGATCTGCCAAGTCTTTCAGCGCATCAAGGGTATTCGAATCCCAGCTGGTTCCGCTGTTGGGATGTACACCGACCGAAGCAAATAGCATCGGTTCCTTTTCAACCAGAGAGATGATTTCGCGGCTGGATTCAAGGTCAATAGCCGGGACCAGGATCCTGGTAAGGCCAGCTGATCGCGCCCGATCCAAAATATCAGGCAGATCCTCTGTATAGTTATGAAAGTTCAGATGACAATGAGTATCCGTTAAGTTCACTAATCCTCATCATCGATGCCGGCAATCGACAGTCCGTCTTCTAAGATCGCTTCAACCCGATCACCAAAAGTTGTCTCACAATAAACCCTGATGATCGGTTCCGTGCCGGAAAAACGGATCAACAGCCAGCCTCCATCCTCAAGAACAAATTTATACCCATCAATAGTTACCAGTTCTTTCACTTTCAACCCACCGATTGTCTCCGGATTGGCAGTTTCGATCATATTGATCTTATCAGCCCGGTCTCCTTTGAAGGGAGTATCAATGCGGTCATAGTAATGAGCGCCTACCTTATCAAATAGAAGAGCCAGCAGTTCTGAGGGCTTTTTATCCATCTTGACCATGAAATCCAGGAAATACAGGCCGGCCAGAATGCCATCTCGCTCCGGAACGTTGCCTTTGAAAGCGTAGCCACCGGATTCCTCTCCGCCTATCATGGCATCCACTTCCAGCATTTTGGGAGCTACATATTTGAATCCTACACCTGTGTTGTAGACCGGAACATTATAGATCTCTCCCAGTTTTTCCAGCATGGTTGTGGTGGAAAGGGTTTTTACGATCGGACCTCGTTCTCCGCGAATCTCCAACAGGTAATATGCCAGCAATCCGTACACCCGAAGCTGATTCACAAATTCACCATTCTCATCACCGATCCCGACCCGATCAGCATCGCCGTCGTTGATCAATAACACATCTGCCTTGTATTCACGCGTAGCGGCAAGGCCGACATCAACATTGGGTGGAATAGGTTCGGGACGAGTCATTTCCGGGAAATTCGGGTTTCGATCCTGGTGGATCTCAAAAACCTCGGTTTTTCCGCCACCGATCAATTTCGGAAACCACCCTACTCCATTTCCCCACATCGGATCCACAAGCACCCTTAGTCCAGCATCTTTGATTGGCTGCAGGTCGATCAAGGTTTTGATATGTTCGATGTAATTCGGCGCGGCGTCAAAATACTTGACAAGTCCTTTTTCAATTGCGTCTGCTAAAGGTATCCTTTGAACTTCTCCCTCTGTAGCGGGGATATTCTCCTCAATCCGGGTCAGACCTTCCGGCTCAATTGCCCCGCCATTCTCATCCCTTACTTTGAAACCGTTATCTGTGAAAGGATTATGGGAAGCCGTGATATTGATAGCTGCGGATGCTTTCCTATCAACTACAGCATAGGAAATCACTGGGGTTGGTGTAGGTCCATCGGTCAAATACACTCTTAACCCATTTCCGGCTAAAACTTCAGCCACCGCAGCTGCAAAATGTTCCCCCCGGTAGCGGCGGTCGTGACCAACCACCACCCAACTATCCTGGAAACCTTCTTGTGTCAGATAGGTTGCAAATCCTTGAGTACAACGGCGTACATTGGCAAATGTATAATCCTCTCCTACATGCCCGCGCCATCCGTCTGTTCCAAACTTGATATCCTGAGCCATAAATCCTCCCCAAACTATCTTGAATAAAGCCAAGTTATTATAACAAGAGCTATTGGATTGGGGAAGTTACTTGAGGGCAGTAAGCAGGGTATGATAATAACAGTCAAGGTTTTTCATTATTTTCTGACATGCTATAATCGCTGAAGGTTAAGAATATGAAAAGAATCTATCTCGATTTCGCAGCAACCACACCTGTTGAACAACGTGTGATCGATGCCATGCTCCCGTATTTCAAGGAGAATTTTGGAAATCCATCATCTGTACACAGATTCGGACAGGTGAGTGAAAAAGCCCTCGACGAATCGCGCCGCAGCATCGCTGCCAACCTGGGAGCTGATCCCTCAGAGATCATCTTCACTTCCTGTGGTTCTGAAAGCGATAATCTGGCAATCAGGGGCGCTGCGCTCGCCAGGCGGGCAAAGTTTGGGCATAAACACATATTGATCTCACCCATCGAACATCCAGCTGTTCAGGTAACAGTCGATCAATTGGTAGAAATACACGGTTTTGAAGCGAGCTACTTGCCAGTAGACCAGCAAGGCCAGGCAGATCATAAAAACATTGATAAATATCTCAGGGAAGATACAGCCATCGTTTCTATCATGGCAGCCAATAATGAAATTGGGACAATAAATAATTTGCGCAAGATCGCCCAGGCTTGCACTGAACGGAAAATCCCTTTTCATACTGATGCTGTCCAATATGCAGCTCATCATGAGATCGATGTAAACACCCTAGGTGTAGACCTGGTCTCGCTGGGTGCCCATAAATTTTACGGGCCAAAGGGTGTAGGCGCTTTATATGTTCGGGCTGGAACAGATCTACTGCCAGCTCAAACAGGGGGATCCCAGGAATTTGGCTTAAGAGCTGCAACTGAGAACATCCCACTCATCGTCGGCATGGCGAAAGCTTTCCAGCTGGTTATTGAGGAAGGGGCTGAACGCCAGGAACGCTTGATCCCCCTCAGGGATAAGATCATTGATTTTGTCCTGGAAGAGATTCCCAACAGCCAGCTGACCGGTGCATTGCCTTCCAATAGATTACCCAACCATGCAAGCTTTGTATTTGAAGGAATCGATGGTAATTTGTTGATCCAGACATTGGATAGTGAAGGGTTTGCATGCTCCTCAGGATCAGCCTGCAAGACAGGTGATCCTAAACCATCTTCCGTTTTGACCCGTTTAGGATATCCACCGAAATGGGCTTTGGGCTCGCTGAGGGTGACTCTTGGCAAAGATACAACCCTGGCTGAAGTGGATCAATTTCTGAAGGGCCTGCCGGGGTGCATCCAGCGAGTCATGGAGGCATCTCAATGAATCCTCCACAGGGATCCAGGATCGTAGTGGGAATGAGCGGCGGTGTTGATAGTTCCGTTGCCGCTGCCCTGCTCAAGGATCAGGGATTTGATGTGATTGGCGTCATGCTGCGTTTGTGGAGCGACAGCGAGACAGATAACCGCTGCTGTGCACCAGATGCACAACTGGAAGCCAGGCGCATTGCTGCCCAGCTGGACATCTCTTTTTACGTGATGGATGCCCAGAAAGCTTTTTATCAGGAAGTTGTCCAGCCTTTTATCGATGGCTATGCAGGTGGAACCACACCAAATCCCTGCCTGAACTGCAACCGCCATATCCGCTGGCATTTCCTGCGATCCAGAGCCAGGGCTCTGGGTGCAGAGTATATTGCCACCGGACATTATGCCCGGATCGGTATTTCAGAAGACGGGAGTTTTCAGCTTCTAAAAAACCCCGATCCTGATAAAGACCAATCTTACTTTCTGCATGTCCTCTCTCAGGAAGATCTCAGCAGTACTGTTTTCCCACTGGCAGAATTCTCAAAACCTGAAGTGCGCCAATTAGCCAGGCAATATCAGCTTACTGTAGCAGAACGTCCGGACAGTCAGGATCTTTGTTTTGTAGGACAGGAAAACTATCGTGATTTCCTGAGAAAGATCGATCCAACCTTGCTACAACCCGGTCCAATTCTTGATCAGGATGGCAAAGTCCTTGGAGAGCATCAGGGATTGACTGCCTATACAATTGGGCAGCGAAAAGGTTTGGGTATTGCCGGTCCAGAACCTTATTATGTGATCGAAAAAGACATCACATCCAATACGCTCATCATTGGATTCAAAGCCGAACTCGGACGGACTGGATTCTCTGTAAAAGACATCAATTGGATCTCTGGTAAAGCTCCAACCGATCCATTGACCGCTGATATCAGGATCCGGTATAAATCAAGGGCAATCCCGGGGGTGATCCGACCCTCTAAGAATAATAAGGCCCAGATAGAACTTTCAGAACCCCTGCCAGATATCACACCCGGTCAGGCTGCAGTCTTTTATAAGGATCTCGTCTGCCTGGGAGGCGGTATCATAAAGAAGGAGGCCCTATGACCGCACCAGCTTTATTCTACAGCTTTCTGGTAGCCACTTTCCTGGGATCCGCTTTCCATTTTATACTGGGTGGCAGCGGAGGCAGGTTATTTTTACTATTGATCCTTTCCTGGACAGGCTTCTTTATCGGCCATTTTCTGGGAGAGCTGTGGGGGATCAGATTCCTGATGATCGGACCAGTCTCAGGTGGTTTTGGCATACTGGGGAGTATCATTTTCCTGTTTGTAGGAAACTGGTTCAGCCGGCTGGATCAATCATGATCATTGACCCCGAAATAATCAGATCTCAACTCAGAAATCTGGAGGCAGACAGCCCCCAGACCTGCCCGCCGCTTCCAGGTATGCAACCTGAGCGGTCTGTGCCGGCAGCTGTAATGATGCCCTTGATCCTCGATGGGAATACCTGGAAATTCCTCTTCATCAAACGCACTCATCATCTATATGACCGCCACAGCGGACAAATCGCTTTTCCCGGTGGACGGGCAGATCCCAATGACGCTTCCCTTCAATCCACCGCTCTCCGGGAAGCCCAGGAGGAGATCGGCATCAACCCCACTGATGTAGAGATATTGGGCAAATCCTGCTCGATCACAACCGTGACCGATTATGAAGTAAGCCCCTTTGTGTCTCTTATACCCTGGCCTTATGAACTTACTCTTTCAGCACAAGAAGTGGAAAAAACGATTCGGATCCCAATCGATTGGCTGGTAGATCCGGACAATCATCAAGTAAGGTCATGGCAATCACCTTTCAGTCCCGGAACAGAATTACCGGTAGTATTCTTTAACGAATTTGCGGGGGAGATTCTCTGGGGAGTTACAGCTCAAATAGTTGTCGATTTCCTGGACTTGATCCAAAACAAGCCTTTGTCCAATTCCTGATCAGGGTTCTCCGATCGTTCCAATCAATTGCACTGCATCGATCTCATTCCAACCCAAACCAAGCTGGGATTGATCGACTGTGATGCGTACCAGATTTGTTTTAAAGTCAATCCCTTCTACTGGGACAATCAATTGATAAGGACAGGGTCGATCTACCTGGACTGGATTTTTCTGCATCACTGCATAAAAACCACCAGTTTCTGGATTGAACACTTCGACTTTCACAACCTGATCCGGGTTATAACTCTCATAGATCACAATTTCCAGGGGATATACTGAAACAGAAAAATAAACCTCGAGGGTATCGATCGAATCACTGGCAGCAGAAGCCCAGGCGAATTGATAATCCCCGCAGCCAGGCGCATCTGGTTTTCCTGTTACCTGTTCAGCACCCCATTCAGGGCTGGCAAACTCTGAACTAGCTTCTCCACTGCTACTCCACTGATATAACACGCCAGTTGTCGGATAACGCACTGCTGCTATTTGGGTTGGATCAAGAGTCGGGGATAGTTCAACAGTAGCCGTCGGGGTTGGGTCCTTGGCAGCAGTTTGAGAAGTGCAGCTCGCAAGAAGGATAATTACGACGAGCATCGCAAGCAGAACTGGTCTCTTCATGAAATCTATCATACTCTATTTAACTGAAAAACCATCCCGACAGGAATTTCCAGCCGGGATGGTTGATCGCTACTTTTTATTGGATTACTCTTCTTCGACTTCTTCGACCTCAGCTTCTTCATCTTCCATAAGTTCAGCGTCAGTGAGTTCCTCAAAGAGTTCTGCGCCTTCCTCGACCTCATCCACAATTTCGTCCATCAAGGTCGGAGCGGTTGCTACGATCACGATTCCATCCGGGTCGTCAAGAATTTTGACATCACCAGAGATCACCAGATCTTTCACAAGGATATTGTCTCCAATTTCCACCAAACCCGAAACATCAACAGAAATCGTATCCGGCAGATCTTTCGCTTTAGCTTCAATTTGCAGCTCATCCATACCTACGATCAGCAGAGCGTCTAATTCCGCGACTGCTGGTGACTCGCCAACCATCACCACAGGCAGGACAGTTGTGATTGATTCTTCCAGCGAGACGGCCTGGAAATCCATATGAAGCAAATCTCGCATGATAACTTCGCGTTGAATATCCCGGACCAACGTCAGGAACTCTTCTTTACCAACTTTGATACTGATCAAAGTATTGGCTCCAACGACTTTCAACACCTGATGTACCTGCTTAGTATCCAGCGTAATTGGCATAGGCTCGATCTCTTGGCCGTAAATCACCGCCGGGAGTTTACCTTCCCGGCGCAGAGCTTTGACTTTTTTGCCGATTACTTCCCTTTTTTCTGCGTCTAAAACAAATTTTTCCATTTTTTCCATCCTCGAAGCGCCTCTCACCCCCCACAATGGGCAGTTACCTTCGCTTCTATAGAATAAAGATTAACAGCTAAAGTTCTTCATCTACCAATTTCAGTCTCCAAAAAAAAGACCGCCACACATCGGTGACGATGATTTTTTAGCCGGGGAAATTGTATCTTGCTGCCATAAATTCGTCAATAGCTGGTGTGAATGGGGATTCCAATGAAATTGATCCAATACCAGTGAATTTGGCGTAAATCTTGCATCATAGACACAAGATTATTCATTTTTAAGGATGGGAACAAACCATCCGGCCTCTTTGTGTAATCGGCATATAACTTGCACAAAGAGAAGAAACCAGTACAAAGGAGTTTTTACAATGACTATGACCGTTTTTGATATCGCCCGTGTCTTATCTGCGATGGCTTCAGGTTTATTCCTGATCGGTTTGATCACTTTTGCGATCGGTGTCGCAATTCTGATCATCCGTTCCATCGGCAGGGATACCAGAGCTATCAGCAAATCTATCATCCATATCACACAGAAAGGAATCGCGGATGATTTTTCAGGCATGATGGACAACGCCTCAAATTTGATGGCTGCCACTACCAACCTGATCCAGACCGCCAAAGGCATTGGGGTTTTCCTGATCATCAGTGGATCCCTCTTCATGATCTTAGGCATCGTCCTCACTCTCTATATCGGCATCAACTAACGGAACCACGATGGAACAACAGGAACTTCAACGACTCAATACACTTAAAAGTATCTTTCCTGAAGACACTTGGTCCTGGGCGATTACAGCTTTAAGACGGAATCCCGCCATTTGGAATGAATTCGACAATGCAGATTTTTCCCAGGCTCTGATCCAGGATATCGGTGCGGAAGCTCAGGAATGGACACCCGGCCGGATTGGCGCAGTTCTCTTCGCCAGGGAAAACGATGAAGAGATCCAATACCCGATTGATTCTTTTGATGATCTCCCGGCTGAAATGAAGGGTGTTGTCCATCAAAAATATCAGGATTTTGAAGAGAAAGATGACCAGACACCTGATCTGATCAATGGTTTTTTGCTGGCGTTGGCCCTGTTGGGGGAGAAAAGGGCTGGAAAAAATTGGTCCGAGATCATTAGCCAATACAAGGAAAGGATCAATTGGGAAACACCTCTGGTTATCTTGTATAACCTGGTGAAGGACCCGTTAGAATATCTGCGGCTTCTGGATCCTGAACTTGCTTTGCAAATCCTGCTTTCCAATCCTTTAACTCCAGATAACCTCATTGAAATCCTTGTTAAGGTTGTAGCTAACCTGGATATCGGCGATCTGGAAAAATGGTTCAAAGTGATCCAAAAAGAAGTTCCTGACCTGGTGGCAATGGTTGCCCAGGCTATTCTATCCAGACTGGATCTCAACAGTGGCAGCATCCAGGAAATTCTGCTCCTATCATTCTTGAATCAACTTGCAGGACATGATGACAAGGCACTAAAACTTCTAGAAAAAGCTGCCGATCAAAATCAAAAGCTGCATGGCAAGGTGACAGCTAATCTGACCAAGGTCAAATCCCACCTTGATGAATCTCGGGTGAACGATAAGGCCTGGCAGGATCTGAAAGGATCCCTCGCTAAAGACGATATCTCTGAAGAAAACCTCACCGAAGTGGCAGATATCATCAATTCTTTACTGATGAATAAGCAATATGCAGCGATAGGGGACCTGATTGAAAAACTGCCCGACCCGCTGCCAGAACATCCCCAGCTGCTTATCGCATTATCTGATTACGCGCTGGGACAGGACCAAAACATCCGGGCAGAGCAATTGGCCTTACAAGCCCTGAACCTATCCCTGGACAAGCCATTGGAAAACCTGAGCACGATCCTTCTCAAGACAGGTTTATACAGGGAGAGCACTCAGGCAGCAAAACAATATCTGGAAAAATATCCCAATCACCTGGTTTCCCATTTGAATACTATCGAGGCTATGAGATCCCAGGGAAATTATGGGGATGCTGCAGAGGCAGCTCAGATACTGACGGTCCTGTACCCCCACGATCTGGAACTGCAAAGAAAGCTGGCGGGATACCTGGAAGAAGCCGATGCCTGGCAAGAAGCCCTGGAAGTACGGGCTTCGATCTTGACCAAGCAGCAGACATCTACTGAACAGGATAACCCTTCCCTGCCGTTAAGGGACTTGATAGCATTTGCAAATTGCGCTTTTTCAGCTAAACAATATCGCCGGACAGTATCAGCGTGTGACCAGATCCTAGCTCAGGATCAAGAAAACAGCCCTGCCCTCTCCTTAAAAGGCAAAGCCCTTTTCAACCTTGGGCAGAATGAAGAAGGATTCGCCCATTTGAATCGAGCAGTAGAACTCACCCCTGCAGCAGAAAACGGCTGGCTTACACTGGCGGAGTGCCAAAAAGCTTCAGGACTGGATAACCAGGCCCGGCAAACGCTAAAGTCTGGATTAACTGCTGCCAGCAAACAAGCTTTGATCTACTATCAAATTGGGAAAACCGATTCTTATGAAAACAAACATTCCATGGCGCTGGAACAATATCAAAAAGCTTCGAAAGCTGCGGAAACAGAAGATATAGATCAGAAAGCTTCCTATGAGATCCACCTTGGTATCAGTAAATCATATTATGCCCTTGGTCACCATGACCAGGCCCGGGCGATTCTCAAAGATATCAACGACCGCTTCCCTGCTAATTTTGAAGCCAACCTGCTTTATGGGAAACTCCTCCTTGATACAAAGAATCCCCAATCAGCGCTGCCCTATTTGATCCAGGTTGTGGACCAGGATCCCGACAGCGCCGATGCCTTCCTCTCCTATGCAGATGCCCTGCTCCAAGTTGGTAGAGAGCCACAGGCAGCTACCGCTGCACTTGGCAAGGCGCTCAGACTCGAACCTGAAAATGAAATAGCCCTGGTATTAATGGGAGATGCCCAGGCCGCCAGCGGCGATTATAAGAAATCTGTTGTCTCCTTCCAGAAAGCAAGGGAAAGTCACCTGATGACTGATCCCAGTTGGTCACCAAGGATCAGTGCTGGTTTAGGCGAAGCTGCTCTGAAATTAGGAGAAACTGAAACTGCAATAGCAGCTTTAAAAGATGGGCATGACCGCTACCCCTCAGATTTGAACTTAACCCAGCGGTTGGCAAAGGCCTACCAGGCTGCTAATCTATCAGCAAATGCGCTTGAAACAGCCAAAGAAGCCGCTGATATTGCAGCCCAGGATCCTGATAACCTCGCCTGGGTAGCCTCATTTACATTAGAACTTGGCTCTCCTGAACAGGGAATCGCTTCATTAAAGAACTTAATTCGCATCAACCCCGACCATCCCGGAGCGTATATTTTGCTTGGTAAAGCTCAATCCTCAGCCGGAAATCATGAAGAGGCTGGAAACGCATTTACCATGCTATCGAATTTTGATGATATTCAGCCAGAAGATCTGCTTCTCGCTGGCGATGAACTGATCGCATTAGGAAAGATCGAAGCTGGCATGAAAAGTTTGGATAAGGCCATCAGCATTTGTGAAGCCAATCCAGAGCCCTCTCCTCTGTTACCAAAGATCTGGTCCCGCCAGGCAGCCGGTTTTGCATTGCTTGACGACCAGCAAAAGGCGCTTGAGTTATTGGACCAAGCTATCAGCGCAGAGCTCGACGAACCTGAATGGCGAATTCAAAAAGCAGACCTGCTAATTAAGGGCGACCGCCACCAGGCCGCTATTGCCAGCCTCTCCAACGCCCTGGATCTTTCTCCAGACCAACCTGCCCTCCATACCAAGATGGCCAAGGTGCAAAACCAGATCGGGGCTCACGAAGAAGCTTTTTATCATGCCCAGGAAGCGCTCTCCGAATACCAGGATCACGGCAGCTCTATTGACACCGTCGAGCCAGCTCTGGCTCTGGCTGCGGATCTGGCCTGCGGAACCCTCCGCACCGAAACCGCTTTAGAGCTTTTAGCAAACCTGGCTTCGGAATCAATCCCCCAGGGTGAGAAACTGTCAGATGACAAGATCAACAGCCTCTGCCTGGCTGCGGAAATGGCACTAGACCAAGCCCAGGAAGTGAAAGCGGCCGAGATCAGTAACCTGCTTGTCTCCCAGCATGCAGATCATTATAGAGTTGGTACTCTGCAAGCCCGAATCCTGAACCGACAGGGAAGCCTGAAAGAAGCCCAAGATATTTACGATGCGGCCCTGACGTCCTGGAAGAATATGAATGCTGACGAACGTTCATTCAGCACCGGCATGGAAATCGCTTTGGGTAAAACCGCCCTCGAACTGCAACGCTGGGACGAAGCCGCAGCCCATTTACAGCATGCAGTGGACCTCTCTCCTGTAGAAAAACGGGCATTATTTGAGTTAGCCAATGGCTATGTCCTCCTGGCAGAGAATCGACGTTTCTTTGAGAATTTCAAAGTCATACACAACACTCCCAATCAGATCGCACTTTCCTCTGATGTCTATCAGAGTTTCCAGAGCTGCCTGAAAGCTCTCCGCGAGCTAGAAGTGGACGAATCAATTATTAACAAACTGGAAACCCGAGGTGATGCTATATTTGCTCCCTCTCAGGAAACTGCCGAAAACTGGCAATCTTTGGCTGAAACTTCTCAAGAAAAAGCAGCTTTGATCGCTTCCTACCGCCACAGCAGACAAAAGGTATTTGCTTCTCAGACGGCGCTGGATCACATTAATGGACTTGGTGAAGATCCGGTCCTTGATGCCCAGATCGCACTGGCATTGATCAAAAGCAAACCTGATCAAGCTTTCAAGGCCGCCGCTTCTGCTTTGGAAGGAGCGAAAAGAACACTCCAGACGCAGATTCCACTTTACTTTGTCCTTCAAGCTCAGGCAGCCAAAGCTGTTGAGGATCGACTGACAGCAGAAGAATCTATGGCCAAAGCCCTTCAGATCTGGGATAACGAACCCCGTTGGTATGCGATCGCAGCAGAAATGGCTGTAGATTTTGAGAAGCGAGTTTCTTATTATCAAAAGGCAATAGAATTGGAACCGGAATATGTCGGCCATTATCTCGCCCTCGGCAAACAACAGCTGAGAGCCAAACAAGGCGTAACAGCAGTAAAATCGATCGATACTGCTTTATCCTTGAACCCTGAATATGTGGATAGCTGGATCCAACGAGCTCTCGCAAAACGCGCCTTGCAGCGCATGCCGGAGGCTTTGGCCAGCATCAACGAAGCTCTTACCCTGGCCCCCGAACATAAAGAAGCCCGGAAAACAGCTGCGCTTTTGACCTTTGAAAATGGAAACTACAGGGCTTCAGAAAAGCACCTGGTAACCTTGCTGGGCCAGGAACCCCATGATACCGAGTTATTAGCGTTATTTGCCAGAACTCTTACAGCTCAAAAGCAGAATGAAGAAGCCATGAGAGTGATTGACAAGGCAATCTCCCTTGATGAGGAATCTCTCGATCTGAAGTTACAGCGAGCAGCGATGATCAAACATATCGCAGGCCCCCAGGCAGCGATTGATGAATTGAGAATTATCGGCAGCCACTATCCTGACCAATATCCCCTGGTAATGGAGCTGGTTACAACTTTGGCTGAAGCTGGAGAGATGGATCAGGCAATCAGGACTGCCCTGGATGTTCTCCAAAATGACGAGATTGGCCATACAAAAGAAGAAAAAGCATTCCTGTACTTGACCACAGGCCGGCTGCTGCGAAAAACCGGTCAGTTGGACCAGGCAGTCCATCATCTTTACAAAGCCAAGAAGCTTATCGATCCGAATTATGAAGCAGTCCTAGAACTTGGACGGGTTCACCACGACCGCCGCCAGTACAACCTGGCCCTGGAGCAGATCCAGAAAGCAATTGATATCGAACCCAAAGAAGCCGAAGGTTATTATCAGGCAGGTCGAATTCTGAAAGATTTGAAACAATACAGTCAGGCTGAAAAAATGCTGCGCAACGCTTCAAAACTGGCACCAAACGATTTGAAGATCCACCGCCAGCTTGGTGTCCTGGTTACGTTGAACCTCGTACATGGAGAGAAACGTCAACAAGTAATGGCGTGATGAAAGGATGGATCTCTCAAACTCCATCACACATACTTCAATCCTTATCGGAATATGAGCTTATGAAGAAAACTCCCCCTAAACCACCCCGTCAGGGTCAGCCCTGGCAGCGGGAACAGCTGATCGAAATCCTCGGCGTCGCGGCTTCTGTGAATGAATTCAACTTCATCAGAAAAACCGCCCTGGCCTGGTTGGCAATTTACCCTGGCGATCTACCGATCCAGCTGATCCATGCCCAGTCCGCCTCACGAGTTACTAAGAATAATCAGTCTCTAGCGCTCCTTGAAAATATCTGCCGGACCGATCCGGATTATGCAGAAGCGCAGCAAGCTCGTTTCGAGACCAGCAAACCTGAGGACATGAAAGAGGAGATTGTTGGAGAGTTATTCGCAATTGCGCCCAATCAGCGCATCTTTCGCGACCCAGAAATCAAAAAAATGATTCCAGAGTGGGCCCGTCCTTTAGCCAAAGTACGAGCAAGTATAAAAAAGGGCAATCTCAAATCTGCAGCAAAAATTCTACCAGCCCTGCTGGGAATGGATCCAAACTCTGCTCTAGCAGCTTCCACTCATCTTGAGCTCCTGGTACTGGATCAGGAAACCCCAGACCTTGCGCTGCGCCAGCTGGCTGAATACTATCAAAACAAGTACCCTGATGCGCTATTGCCTTTGCTGGTACTTGCAGATACCCTGATCAATGGGGGGCAATCCGACCGCGGTGTGGGATTGATCCACAAAGCTGCTTCCCTGGATATTACCGGACAGGTAGCTCGCAGGCTTTGGGGAGATAATCATCCCTATCAGAACTTATGGCCGGAAAGCATAAGCACATATCTAGAAATTCCGGTTCCAGCTGCAGTCAATGGAGCCCTGGGCTGGAATCAACTACCATCAGGCTCAGCTGACGAGAAAAGCGCAGCCGAAGAAGTATTTCATAATTTCAGCGAAACCAGAGAGTCCAAAGGCGTAGCAGTTCCTGAAACCTTGATCAATATCGATGATGATCTGGAATTTGCCAATCAGAAAAAAGCCAAACGTTCTGGTGGTAATTTCCCAATGTACGTTGTTTTTTCAACCCGAAAAGGGCTGGAGAAAAAGTACGGTCCTGAAACCGCATCGATCCTCATCAGTGAGATGAGAAAAACGGCCTATGCTGTCCGATTAAAACCCGGCTGGGGTGCCATCATGCTGCTGGCAGATGACCCTTCCAGCATGGCAAACTTTGGCCTCAAACCCACTCTATCAGATGATCCCTGGGCTCTGAAACTAGCCCTGGCAGATACAGATCGGGTGCTCAACGAAAAAGGCCTGATGATCGGCGCCCTGCTGATCGTCGGTGGTCCGGATGTTGTCCCCTACCACAAGCTGCCAAACCCGGTAGCTGATGTGGATGCAGAAGTTCCATCCGACAATCCCTATGGAACGATTGATGACAATTATTTCATCCCGGAATGGCCAGTTGGCCGTCTTCCTGGCGGTGCTGATAATGATCCTGGATTATTGCTAGACATGCTGCGTCATATCTCGGAACATCATATGGGCAAGTATCAGGATAAGAGAAGCCTTTGGGAACGGTTCCTTGAATGGTTGGCTTCTCTGTTCAAAGGCACAGCCAAACACAACCAGAGTTTTGGTTATGTGGCAGAAGCCTGGAAATCCGCCTCACTGGATGTTTTCAAAACCATCCAGGAACGCGGTGATCTGGTCACTTCCCCTCCTTATGGCAAAGATACTGAGATACCAGTTCCTGTAACCCGTTACGGCTACTTCAATTTACACGGTGTAGAAGATTCTCCAGATTGGTTCGGTCAGAAAGATTTCACAAATGGCAGCGCGGGTCCAGATTATCCTGTCGCCCTCCGTCCCCAAGATATCAATGCCTTTGATGACGCACCGTTGTTTGTATTCTCAGAAGCCTGTTATGGAGCCCATTTGAAAGGACGGGAAATCGAGGATTCGATCTCATTGAAATATCTCTCACGCGGATCCCATGCTGTAATAGGCTCCTCTGTAACCGCCTACGGCTCCGTATCCGCTCCCCTGATTGCAGCTGACCTGCTGGCAGAACATTTCTGGAAATTCATTGACCAGGGACTTTCAAGCGGAATCGCTCTCCAAAAAGCAAAGATCGAGTTAGCCAGGGAAATGAACTCCCGCCAGGGTTATCTGGATGGGGAAGATCAAAAAACCCTGATATCCTTCCTGCACTTTGGCGATCCGTTAGCCAGCCCTTCAACCGCTGAAAGAAAACAATCCAAGGCTCCTGTTGCTGATTCCCGGCACAAACCAGCTGAAATAAAGACTGTCTGTGACCGGTCGAACCTGACCACTGATATTCCCTCGGCAACACTAATGCACGTTAAACATGTAGTTAAACGCTATCTCCCTGGCATGGAAGATGCTGAAATGGTGCTCAGTACTGAAAAGAAGAATTGCAGTGGGGATGGCCATGATTGTGCCACAGCTAATTTTGGAAGCAAAGTCCATGAGGAATCTCTTGGCCAGCGTCATGTTGTAACCTTGAGTAAGAAATTTGAGATCCCCCAGAACAGCGGAATGACAACTCACCGCCATTATGCCCGGGTAACCTTTAACAAAGCCGGGAAGATGGTGAAATTAGCAGTATCTCGCTAAAATAATAAAGGATACGGATTCTGGAAAGAGACCGTATCCTTCTCATTTCTTTTCTATCCAATTTTACTTATTTCTGAAGTTTCTCAAGCAGCTTCCATTCCTCGGCAGCAGCCAAACGAGCTTGTTTTTGCCAGAAAGCCGCTCCACTACTTGGAAGATTACGTTTCTTAAGGATCCGTTCTAATTTTTCCAGCTCCATCAAGCCTAGCTGTTCGTAGGAAAAGATACTGGCCTGATAGAGAGCAGCTGCACTCTTAGGGCCTATGCCTTTTAACTTTCGGAAGTCATCCTTCTTGACGGCTAGCCGTTTAGCCTCAGAACGAGGAGTATCAATAACTACTGCATCCGTTCGTTCGTCACAAGGCATAAAGAACCAACGCAGAAACCACCATATCATCAGGCCAAGAGGCACTCCTATAAAGGTGAACCAAAACCATCGTGGAATCAATCTTCCATTCTTTCCTGAGAACACCTGACCCTCCAACTGAATTTCTTTTTCTTGCTGCCTGATTTCATTATACAACACCAGCCAGTCGAAAACACACTCTATCCATCCTCTGTCATCATGATAAACAGTGGTTTCATAGCGAATTTTTTGTAATGGGGCCTCAAGCGGTCAACGTTATAGAAACGATCCACATCAACTACCTTGCTTTTGCCAGCCAGAACCTCAATTGGCATATTGTCATATCGGCCGTTCTTGAGGACTACAAGCCGACCATGGACACCCTGCAAAATCAGGTCCAGAGCCAAATTGCCGTAGGCCATTGGAACGATCGAGTCAATGGCATCCGGGCTTCCCCCTCGAACGAGGTATGCCAACTTCTGGTTGACGACATTGATCGTCTTCCCATTATTATATTTAGCTGAACGATTTTTCAGTTCCTCAGATACCAAATCACCAATGCCGCCCAATTTCTTATGACCATAAGCATCCTTGATGGAATCCTTGAAGACCATCTCACCACCTGAGAACATAGCACCTTCGGATACAAGAACGATTGAATACCGGCTGGGGTTCTTAAAGCGATCATCTGCCAGCAGTTCGGTCAGTCGTTCAATATCAAATTTATATTCCGGAATCACACAGCGATTAGCAGCGCCAGCCATTGTTGGCAGCATGGCTGTAAAACCAGCATATCGACCAAAGACTTCCAGTACCATGAAACGTTCGTGGGAACCAGCAGTTGTTCGCAAATTATTCACAATTTCAATCGTTCGGGTAACAGCGGTGCTGAAACCAATGCAGTAATCCGTTCCCGGTACGTCATTATCCATCGTTTTGGGAATACCAACGATATTCACGCCTTTCCTGTAAAGTTCTACCGCATAGCTCAGGGTGTCATCTCCGCCAATGGGGATCAAATAATCTACGCCTAGCCAATCCAGATTCTTGATCACTTCAGGCGTAAGATCGTTCATCTCTTGAGCATATTCTTCCCTCAAATGCAAAGGAACTGAGTCCTTGGGAACATTGCTGGGGCGGGTCCGGGATGTGTGTAAGAAAGTACCGCCTGTTCGGCCCATTTTATTGACCCGTTCCTCTGTCAGGACTTCAAAATTGAACTCATTATCTGCCTTCTTGTCACGGACAAGTTCCATGATACCTGCCCATCCCCGCCTCAAGCCAATCACCTGGTAACCTTCCCGAAGAGCCCTGATTGTCACCGCACGAATCGCCGGGTTTAAGCCAGGAACATCACCGCCGCCAGTTAAGATGCCTATCACACCTTTCTTCTTTTTGACTACTGCCATTGTCATTCCTCCAACTAAATAAAAATCACAATTTTTGCACAACCCATTATAGACGAGAATGAGGTTTTGTGAAGAATAAAAGTGATAAAGAAAAATCCCAGAGCATTGAAGTTCTCCGGGAAGTCTTGCAGTTAATTTACTACCTGTCCCATCTGAGAGACATCATAACCAGGTCGTTCTGCCACAGCTTTTCTAAATTTTGGGTCTTCCAATAAATCCAGAAGAGGTGCTAACAAATCAGATCGAGCATACTTCTCCGGAATCAATAGATCATATCGCTCAGAGTATAGTGGTAGAAAGTCCAGATCCAAAGCATAGGATGCCGCTTCTATTCCCAGAGCACAGTCTGCCCTACCAGACGCAACAACAGCCGCCGCTCCCAGGTGAGTATATTCCTCATGATCATACCCTTTGACACTACTTGCTGATATGCCTAGATCCCCCAAATGGTAATCAAACAACAAGCGAGTACCAGCGCCATGCTGCCGATTGACAAAACTGATCTCCTGTCGAACAAGATCCTCCAATCCCTGAATCCTTTTTGGATTACCCCTGGCAAGGAATAAACCCTGAGTGCGGCCCACTAGTGTGACTACACGCAAAGAAATCCCTGGAATATGCTGCTTAATGTACTTGAGATTATATTCACCACTTTCAGGATCCAGTAAGTGAGAACCCGCCAGATGGGTTTCTCCTCTCTTTAAAGCCATGATCCCACCCAGGCTGCCAACATTTACTGATGTCAAACGTCGCTGTGATACTGATAAGAATTGCGCCAGCAGGTCCAGGGATATATCATGGGACCCGATCGCAAATATCGTCTGCTCAAGTTGATCACGAGAACGATATAAACGCACCCTGACAGAGTCGCCGGCCTGCAGGCCTTGAACTCCCCGGGGAATGACAACTAATCCATCTGCCCGTACCAGTGAAGTGATCACACCTGATCCACGTGACAGCGGCGCTGCCAGGGCTTTATCACCCAGGTAGCCCACAGCTACTCGCAAAAATTCATCATCCCCTGCAGGTGAGTTAACCTTGCGTGTAATTGTAGCTGCCACTTCTTCAGGTTTTTCCGGGACCCGACCCAGCCATTTCGCCAGGAGAGGTTCTACAAATATCTCTGCGGTCAAGGCTGCAGAAACAGGGTAACCGGGCACACCAACGATAGGAGTATCCTTATCCTCGCCATTGACCATCCCCAGTATCACTGGATGGCCCGGGCGGACAGCTACTCCATGGACCAGCAGCTCTCCACATTCTTCCACTATGCGGGCTGAGTAATCCTCAGATCCAGCCGATGAACCAGCTACAAGCAGCACCAGGTCATATTCCTTGGCCGCTTTTTCAACTTCCGATTTGATCCGTTGATAATCATCTGGAATATTCTCGACCCGGTTTGCTTCACCACCCCATTCTTTGATCTGGGCTGCCAACACGATAGAGTTATATTCAATG
>Ga0180436_10001919_pt1 | contig 20043 bp, 19 predicted proteins | sample SS_ome_2_FD_132434 | JGI IMG/M metagenome (GOLD analysis project Ga0180436, IMG submission 132434) | Hypersaline lake sediment archaeal communities from the Salton Sea, California, USA - SS_3_S_2 metaG | ecosystem: Environmental > Aquatic > Non-marine Saline and Alkaline > Hypersaline >...
GACGGCGCCGGCTGACAGCGCCCCGGCGGCGGCGAGGGGCGAGCCCCGGCGGGGCGTCCCGTGTGGCTTCGGCAGCCAGCGAAGAACCGCCACCATGAGAACGAGGAGAATCGTCTCGGTGGGCAGCGGATCATGCGAAAAATACAGGGCGCTAAAATACGCCTCGAGGAGCGCAATCAGCAACACGGTGAACCCGAGCGAGACGAGAAGCGCGACCCGGGAGCGGGCGGTGGCCGCACCGGCCGCGGACAGGGCGGTCAGGAGCGCCAGAACGGCTGGGACGGTGTCGGCGGCGTCGACCCGCAGATCCGGCCGCGGCAAAGGGCCCGCCAGCAGGGGGGGGGCGATCAGGAGTCCGGCCGCGCCGAGGACCAGTCCGAGATGGGTTGCGAGGGGGCGGTCCTGCAGGGCGGAGGCCAGTTGGCGCGAGCCGCGGCCGAGGGCGTCCAGCAGGGTCTGATAGGTCGTGTCTCCGACGGAAGCGGGGGGGCGCGCCGCAGGCCGGGCGGCATGGAAGGCCACCACGCCTCCGATCAGGAGGGCCGCGAGCGACAGAACAAGGGAGGGGCCCCAGCCGGGCCACAGCTCGACGGAAGCGCCCGTCGTGCCGCCGACGGCCGCCGCGGCGGGTGTGAGAACGGACTGGGAGAGCCATGGGAAGGAGGCGGTGAGGGCGAGGGCGGCGGCCGCGGAGATCCATGGGAGCAGTTGCAGGGCGGTTCCGGGTGATTTGGCGGGCAGGTTGAGGTCTCCGCGGGCGAGGAGGGGGGCGAGACCGCGCAGCGCGAGGGCGATGACGGCCGCGAGGCTGAGGGCGGCGGCGATGGCGAGGGCGGGGCTCTGGGCCCATGCGGCCTTGAGGAAGTATTCCTTGCCGACGAAACCGGGCAGCGGGAAGAGGCCGAGGAGGGAGGCCATGGAGACCACCATGGCGGTCCCGACGATCGGGAGGCAGAAGACGGCCCCGCGGAGCCGGCGCAGGTCGCGGCTTCCGTAGGCTTTTTCGAGAGCGCCGGAGGACAGGAACATGGGGGCCTTGTAAAGGGCATGGGCGAGAAGGAAGACCACGAAGGCCTTGAGGGCGGCGGGGGTGCCGATCCCGGCAAGGATGGTCAGGTGGCCGAGGGCGGCGAGGGTGGTGGCGGCGAGCACCGCCTTCAGGTCGGTCTCGTTCCATGCCCGGCGGACCGCGGCCGCCACGGTGAGCATTCCGCAGGTCACGAGGAGGGGCGTCCAGAGGGGATGGGCGCCGAGGGCGGGCGCGGCGAGGGCCAGCAGGAACACGCCCGCCTTGACCATGGTGGCGGAATGCAGGAAGGCGCTGACCGGCGTGGGGCCCGCCATGGCGTTGGGCAGCCAGAAATGGAAGGGGACCTGGGCGGACTTGGCGAAGGCCCCGGCGGCAATCAGTACTATGATTGCAGTGGAGAGCGGGTGGGCGGAGAGGTCGGTTCCGAAGGCGGCGCCGAGGGATCCGGCGCCGGTGGCGAAGCGAAGCAGGACGAGGCCCGCGAGGAGGGCGAGCCCGCCGAGCCCGGTCACCAGCAAGGCCTGGGAGGCCTTCCGGCGGGCCTCGGCGCCGGCGTGGTTCCAGCCGATCAGCAGGAAGGAAAGGACGCTCGTTCCCTCCCAGAAGAGGAAGAAGAGCACGAGATCGTCCGCCAGAATCAATCCGATCATGCAGGCTGCGAAGAGGAGCAGCGTCGCGAGCAGCCCGGCAAGGCGGGGATCGTCCCGGAAGGCAAGGCCGGAATAGAGAATCACCGGGACCGTGGTCCCCCAGACGAGCCCGAGGAACAGCGAGCGAAAGGGATCGAGCCGGAGGGCGAAATCGACCCCCAGCGGCGCCACCCAAGGGTGGGAGAAGACCACCGAGGCCCCCTGCGCGGACGACCAGAGGGCGGCCCCGGCGGCGGCGGCCGCAAGGGCTGCAATCACGCCCGAGGCGGCCGAGGGGGACCACCGCCACCCGCGGCGGGAGGAGACGGCAGCGAGGGCGAGGAGGGCCGGGAGTAAGAGGTGGAAGAGGGGGGCCATCAGGATGGCGTGGGGGAGGGAGCGGTTTCGTGGCGTCCGAGCAGGCTGCGGAGCACGGAGAGCCCCTCACCCTTGGCCTTGACCGAGAGGACCGGGACGGATGCGCGCCGGATGACCTCGGCGGTATTGCTCCCGAGAAGGGCGCTTGACACGGCGTTGCGGCCCCGGGTGGCCATGACGACCAAGTCGTAGTCCTCGTCGCGCAGTTGAGCAAGGATTCCGGTGCTTGGGAGGGGCGCTTCCCGCGTCACGACCCGGAACGGGGCCAGGGGACGCGGGGACTTCCGAAGGAGGGCCTCGACGTGCGAGACGGCTGCCGCGGCGTATCCCTCGCGCACCGAGCCGCCCCCGGGTTCGATCCTCGTCACGTAGTCCGGAACGGCATAGCTGTGGAGGCAGTCCAACCGGGTCGAGCCGAACGCGCGCCCGAACGCGGAGGCCACCTCGAGCGCCATCAGCGAAGGCTCGGAGAGGTCGGTGGCCGCAAGGATCCGCCCGCAGCGATCGGCGGCGCCCGCCGGCACGCTCAGCACGCTGGCCGGACTCTTGCGCGCCAGCTTTTCGGCGAGGCGGCGGTCCGCCTCGGAGCCGGCCCCCACCACCACGAGGTCATCGCCGCCCCGCGCCAACCGATGCAGGATCGTCGGAAGGGCCGCTCCCACCCCCACCTCCGCCCGCAGCGAGAGGCCTTCAAGGCCTTGCAGCGCCTCGCTCACCTCCTCCGACAGGTCGATCCGGCGTTGCCGGCGCGCCTTCTCCGCCTCCCCCGGCCCGAACTCCGGAACCCAGTTCGCGGGATCGGGATCGACCAGCAGGACCTCCACTTCCCGCGCCTCGGCCGCCGCCGCCACCCGCCGCGCCCACGAGAGCGCGGCCCGGGCGGAATCGCCTTCCGTCAGCGCCGTCAGAATCTTCTTGAATCGCTTCATTTTTCCCTTGCCTTTTCGTTTCCGGAGCGCAATATAGACGCATCAATTTTCAGGAAAAGAAAAACACGAAAAATTTTTCGTTAAAACCCGGGGAGCCGGGGTGGACGTTTTTGACGAACTACACGCATGTGCTGGTGGTTTTGGCGCGGGCGCCGACGGCGCGGATTCGGGACATTGCGGAGGAGGTTGGGATCACGCAGCGGGCGGTGCAGCGTATTCTGGCGGAGTTGGTGTCGGACGGGGTGCTGCGGGTGACGAAGCGGGGGCGCCGCAACGCGTATCGGATCATTCGGAAGAAGCGCCTGCGGCATCATCTTGAGGCGGGGCGGACGATTGGGGAGCTGCTTGATTTCATCGGTTGAAGGGGGGGTGAGCCGGCCCTTGTGAGGGAGGTTTCGGCGGAGGCGGCGCACCTCGGGGGGCGATGCCGGACTTGCGGCGGAGCAGGCCGGAGGGGGGGACGCCCGTGACGGCCACGCGGGCTGCTTTGAGAGAAGCCGCGGACTGCGGGAAGCCGCGGCGGTTGCGGAAGCAGGGCAGGAAGGGCCGGATCTTGTGGCGGGGGATGGCGGCGACGTTGTGGCAGGGGAGCCACGCCTCATTCCCGGCCGCGCGTCGTTCAATGAGCGATGCGGAAGCCGCGGGCGTTTTCGAGCGGCGGGATGTCGTCGATGCGCATTTTGCGGATGTGGTGGGCGAGAGGGCTTTCCTCGGCGATGTGTTCGAGGAAGGCGTCGACTTCGTCGGGTTCGCCCATGGCTTGCAGTTCGACCGAGCCGTCGGGGAGGTTCCTGACCGAGCCGCAGATGTCGAAGCCTGTGGCGATCTCCCTGACGGTGAAGCGGAAGCCGACGCCCTGGACGCGGCCTTCATAGATGACGCGTTTTGCGATCATGTGCGGGAGGAGTGGATCACGGGGCGGGGGGTGGAGGCGAGTCCGGATGCGGCGCTTCGGCAAGGAGGGCGGCGAGAGTTTCGGGGTCGGCGCAGTTGGCGAAGACGGTGAGGGTCCCGCGGACGGCGAGAGTGCGGTGGCGCCGGTCGCCCCCGGCCGGGGCGTGGCGGGAGTTCAGGATGGCGGCGGCGGCGCGGGCGGTTTCGGGGCCGGTCCAGCGGCAGATCCAGAGCAGGTGCCGGCCGTGGGGGTTCGAGGAGAGGCGGTAGAGGTCGCCGCGCCATGCGGGGGCGAGGGCGGCGGCTTGGTCGTAATCGGCGAGCCACTCGAGGAGGATTCGGACGCCGAGGGCGCCGAGGGATTCTTCGAGGAGGATTTCCGGACGGGGCGGCAGTTGCGGGGCGGCGGCCACGCCGGGATCACCGCCGAGGAGTTCGAGGGTGGTGGCGGGCGGGTTGCGCACGAGGTCAGGCAAGGCCTCGGGATTCGCGGCGAGACGGGTCTCGAGGAAGTCGGGGACCTGGAAGTGGTGGAACTGGGCGAGGTTGTGGACGTAGACCGGGAGGCCGAGCAGCACCGCCTCGCGCTCGGTTTGGGCCGGGTCGGGCACGGCGAAGGATTCCGGCTCGGCCTCCCGGAGGCGGTCCTCGACGGCGGCGGCAATCGCCCGATGGAGCCCGAGGCGGGCCCGCCATGCGTCGTCCGGGAGAGCAGGCGCGAGGGGCGGCGCGTGTTGATGGAGGAGGTTCCGGGTCAGAAGGCGGTGCAGGACGGCGCGGTCGGGCGGGTGGTCCGGATCGAAGTCGTCGAGGAGGAGGATCGTTCCGTCGAAAGGGTCGAACCAGCCGCGGGCTCCGGCGGTGTGCGCGGTCAGAAGGGCGTCCCGAAGGTGGCGGTCCGGAGGCAGGAGGCCGAGGAGTTCGAGGGCGCGGGTGCGGTGATCGAGGCCGTGGGGGCCGAACCTCCGGTCGAGATGGGCGTCGATCCGGTCGAAGAGAGCGCCGGCGGGAACCCTTGCGGTCCGGGGCGGGGAGGCGAAGCGGAGCCCGACGGCGTTCTCGACGAAGGCCGCGGCCGCGGGGCGGGGGGAGGGGGCGGGCGCCGGGGAATTTTTACTACGCAAGCAGTAAATGAGGGCCCCGCCGCCGGCGGCGCAGAGGAGGAGGGCGGCGAGGGTGGGGAGGCCCTTCAAGGCCGGTTTCGGAACGGGTTGTCGTGGGGGAAGGTTCCGCCCTCGCGGCCGAAGGCTTCCTCGGCGCGCATGCCTTTGACGAAGGTGTAGACTTCCGGTTTGGTGAGGCGTCCCTGGGCGTCGTAGTTATAGTACATGACGCGGATGGGGGCTTCCTTGCCGGGGTTGTCGGGATCGATGCGGGGGGTGCGGGCGTCGAACATGCGCTCTCCGGCGAGGCGGCCGGTTTGCTTGTCGAAGGCGTAGGAGACCTTGTAGAGGAGGGTTTTGCTGCCGTCGAAGATCTTGCACGAGAGGGGGTCGCCATTGGGGCCGATCCAGTAGACGGAGATCATCTTGAGGACGCCGTTTGCTCCGAAGGTGCGTTTGATCTGCTTGGTGTCGTCGCGGGCGCGCTGGAAGACGGTGCGGGAGCCGTCCTGGTGGCGCTTGACGCGGACGTTGGGTCCGGCCTTTTCCCATTTTTCCTGGAACTGGTCGGGAAACGTTTTGGACTTGGGATTGGCGGCGTTGTTCTGGGGGAGGGACACGCCCGACCCCAGGAAGGTTCCGGCCATGATGAAAAGCGCGAGGGGGAGGGGATTTGTGGTAGGCATGGGGGCGGGAATTTAGGCAAGCTGGGCTCCGAAGGCAATGTTGAAACCGTCCGTGACCTGGGAGTTGAGGGGCCGCCGCCTCGATTTTTCGGGACGCGGCGCCATCATGGGCATCCTGAACATCACGCCCGATTCGTTCTCGGACGGCGGGAAGTTCGGCGACGAGGAGGCGGCCCTTTTCCACGCCCGCCGGATGATCTCGGAGGGCGCGGACCTGATCGACGTGGGCGGCGAGTCGACGCGGCCGGGAGCGGCGCCGGTTGAGGAGGCGGAAGAGCTGCGCCGGACGATCCCGGTGGTGCGGAGACTGCGGAGGGAATGGGACGGACCGATCTCGATCGACACCTCGAAAGCGGGAGTGGCGGAGGCGGCGATCGAGGCGGGGGCGGAGATCGTGAACGACGTGACCGGCTTGCGGGGGGATCCGCGGATGGCGGGAGTGTGCGGGGCGGCGCGCTGCGGAGTGGTGGTGATGCACATGCAGGGCGAGCCGCGGACGATGCAGGTTGACCCGCGCTACGAGGACGTGGTGGCGGAGGTGGGGGCGTTTTTCCGGGAGCGCCTTGCCGCCCTTGGCGGGGCGGGGATCGAGTGCGGACGGATCTGTTTCGATCCCGGCATCGGGTTCGGCAAGACGGTGGAGCACAACCTTGCCTTGCTGGCGCGGCTCGGGGAGTTGGTGGTGGGAGGCCGTCCTTTGCTGGTGGGGGTTTCGCGCAAGAGCTTCCTCGGGAGGATCGTATCGACGGGTGCGAGGGCGGGGGGGAGACCGGTCGCGGGGCGGCCGGAGCAGTCCGAGCCGCACTGGCCGACGGTGGCGCTGACGGCGTGGGCGCGCATGGAGGGCGCCCTTGTCCATCGCGTGCACGACGTGCGCCCGAACCGTGAGGCGATGCGGATGGTGGAAGCGATCATGGCGGGCGACGGGGAATGAGATTGCCTCTGCGCCGGGATGATGTTAACGTAGGGAAACAAATATGTTGCGCCTGATCGAGGAGCACTGGAGGAGCGTGGTGGAGATCCTGATCTTATGGGTCTTCATTTATCAGCTCTATCGGAATTTCCGGGCCACGCGGGGGGCGCGGATTCTGGTGGGTCTGGCGGTGATTCTGGTTGTTCTGACCCTTGCTTCGCAGTTGCTGCAACTGCAGGTGATCGGATTCCTGATTCGGGGGGCGGTGGTGGTGGCGGGGCTGGCGCTTCTGATCATTTTTCAACCGGAGTTGCGGAACGCGCTGGCGCGGATGGGGAGCACGCGGCTTTTCTCATTTTCGACCACCCAGCAGGAGCGTTTTCTGGCGCTGCTGGGGGACGCGGTGGTGAAGCTTTCGAAGAAGCGGTTCGGGGCGCTTTTTGCGATCGAGCGTTCGATCAGCCTGAAGAACCAGGTTGAGACGGGGGTATTGATCAACGGGGTCTTGAGTCCGGAACTGGCGTTGACGATTTTTCATCCCAAGACGGCGCTGCACGACGGGGGAGTGATCCTTTCGGGAGAGCGGTTGGTGGCGGCGGCGTGCGTTTTTCCGGTGAGCCAGAGCGAGATTCCGGACCGCTCGATGGGATTGCGGCACCGGGCCGGGATCGGGCTGACCGAGGAGACCGACGCGGTCACGATCGTGGTGAGCGAGGAGACCGGCGCGGTCTCGATCTGCGTCGATGGCCGGGTCGAGCGGAACCTTGAAGAGGCGGAATTCCGGAAGAGGCTGGACGAGATTTTCCTGAGCGATGAGCGCCCTGATGAAGAAATGGTTTCTGAGGAACTGGATAGCGAAAATCGCCTCGCTCCTGCTGGCGATCGCTCTCTGGTATCTGATTGACCAACATCTCCGGAAGAACCGGTTGTTCGAGCTGTTTCCCGCTGAAGGGGAGTCGCGGACTCCGACTGGTGAAACCGTCCCGCCGCGGGAGGATTTTTGAGGAGGAGGCCGGTGAAGGGGTGGATTGTGACCGGGACCGACACGGGGGTTGGGAAGACGCATTTTTGTTGTCTGTTGTTGAGGGCGTTGCGGGAAGCGGGACTGGATGCGGCGGGGTGCAAGCCGGTGTGTTGCGGGGGGCGGGACGACGTGGCACGGCTCGCGGAGGCGGGCGGGTCGCCGGGGGACCTCGACGAGGTGAACCCGGTCTGGTTCGAGGCGCCGGTGGCGCCGGCGGTGGGAGCCGAACTGGAAGGCCGGACCGTCGATCTGGATGGCCTGCGCGGGCACATCGAGGCCGTTGCGGCCCGTCGGGAGGTGGTGGTCCTCGAGGGAATCGGCGGGTGGGAGGTGCCGCTGACGCCGGAGGCGACGTTTGCGGACTTTGCGGCCACCCTCGGTTGGCCGGTGGTTCTGGTGGCGGCCAACCGGCTGGGGGTGTTGAATCATGCTCTGCTGACGCAGGGGGCGATCCGGGGCCGGGGGCTCATGCTCGCGGCGTTGGTGCTCAACCATCTCGACGAGGAGCGGGACGTGGCGATGGTGACCAACCGGGCCGTGCTGGCGGAACGGATGAAGGATGTGTTCCTGCTCGAGCTGATGCCGGACCAGGACCGGTTGGAGCCGCGGCAGAGGGACTTTTTTGCTGAAAATTCGGTTCGGGGTGGCAGGGTGGGGGCGTGAGCACAGCGGTCGATGTGGTTCCGGATGAAGCGGGGCATTTTGGGAAGTATGGCGGCATGTTCGTGCCGGAGACCCTCATGGCGGCGCTCCGGGAGTTGACGGAGGAGTATGAGTCGGCGCGGCGCGATCCGGCCTTCCGGGAGGAGATGGACGGCCTTCTTGCCGATTACTGCGGACGCCCCACCCCCCTGTATTTCGCGGAGCGATGGACGCGGCAACTGGGCGGGCCGAAAATCTACCTGAAACGGGAGGACCTGCTGCATACCGGCGCGCACAAGATCAACAACGCCGTCGGGCAGGCCCTGCTGGCGAGGCGCCTTGGGAAGAAGCGCATCATCGCCGAAACCGGAGCGGGCCAGCACGGGGTGGCGACCGCCACGGTTTGTGCGCGGTTCGGATTCGAGTGCGTGGTCTACATGGGCGAGGTTGACATGGAACGGCAGGCCCTCAACGTGGCCCGGATGCGCCTTCTTGGCGCCGAGGTGGTGCCCGTGACCGCCGGCCAGGCCACCCTGAAGGAGGCGGTGAGCGAGGCCTTGCGCGACTGGACGGCGACCGTCGGGGACACCCACTACCTGCTGGGCTCGGCGCTGGGGTCCCACCCGTTTCCGATGATGGTGCGGGATTTTCAGCGCGTCATCGGGGTCGAGGCGCGGGCCCAGATCATGGAGAAGGAGGGCCGGTTGCCCGACCTGCTGGTGGCGTGCGTGGGAGGCGGCTCGAACGCGATCGGGCTTTTTCATCCGTTTCTCGGCGAGGAGGCGGTTCGGATGGTGGGCGTCGAGGCGGGGGGTTCGGGGATTCGGCCCGAGCAGCATGCGGCTCGTTTTCAAGGGGGCAAGCTGGGGGTCCTGCAGGGGACCAAGACATGGCTGCTCGCGAACGACGACGGGCAGATCGAGTTGACCCATTCCGTGAGCGCGGGTCTCGACTACGCCGCGGTCGGTCCGGAACATGCATGGCTGCATGACCTCGGGCGGGTGGAGTATACCTATGCCACGGACGAGGAGGCGCTGGCGGCGTTCAGGGAACTTTCGGAGACCGAGGGTCTTCTGCCGGCCTTGGAAAGCGCGCACGCGGTGGCGTACGTGTCGAAGGTGGCGCCCGGCCTTCCGGAGAGCGATCTGATTGTCGTGAACCTTTCGGGGCGGGGTGACAAGGACGTCGAGCAGGCCGCGAGGCACCTGCTGGATGGCTGATCATTCCTCGCGCCACCAATTGGGGTCGCGTTCCCACGGGGCGCGGGGATCGCCGGATTGATCGCCGACTTCGGCGTTTTGTTGGGGCGGGTCCTGGTCGTCGAAGACGGAGTGCTGGTGCTCCCCGCGCCGGTGGCCGGACCTCGCAATGATGACGAGCAACGTCAGGACCATCCCCAGGGAGAAACTGAGGAGGGCCACGAGGGTGAGGGCCAGACCGTCGGTGGCGGAGAAGGCAAGACGGAGGGGTTCTTGCATGGGTCGGGAATTATTTCTGAGGCCTGTTCATCGATCACGCACCGCATCGGGATGAGGCGCGAGAATTCGAATCCGTGTCGTTTGAAAAAGCCCTTGGACTCCGCACTGAGCTTGACGGTGAGCAGCGTGATCCGCTTGAAACCTCTTTGACGGGCGAAGTCAAACACATGTTGCACGAGCATCGACCCGCAGCCCTGCCCGCGATGATCGGAATGGGCGATAACCTCCTACAGGAGAATCACAAAGCCCCCCGTGGGGGTCGAGATGGGGAATAGAAGATTCGCCATCCCGATGATGCGCTGATCGTTTGGAAAGGAGAGAATTCATTTCCGGTTAGGTTATTTGCGGATGAGCGGCGGGGGTTTTTTGTGACTTGCCCGGTCCGTGATGAAGTCTTTCTGCTCTTGCATGAGGTCGGGGACGAGGACCGCGAGTGCCGGATGGTGGCGGGCTGCGATTGGGAGGGCAGCAGGATCCGGGAGATCACGGGGGGTTGGGAGCGGACCCCATTCGGCCCCCCTGACATGCCGGGCCGCAAGGTTCGGAAGGAAACTTCACTTTTCGGAGGGATCGCGTCGTGACGCGTTGACAAATCGGGCGCGGCCGTTAGGCTCCCCGCCCCGCGGCGCGCAGCGAGGCGCCGGAACGACTCAACCCACGATCGACCGATGAAGCGCACCTACCAGCCGTCGAAGCGAGTCCGCAAGCGTCAGCACGGCTTCCGGGCCCGGATGAGCACGAAGGCGGGCCGCAGGATTCTGAAAAAGCGCCGGGCTCGCGGCCGCAAGCGCCTCCTTCCCAAGGGTGCCGAGCTTCATTACAAGCGGCATACTGTCCAGCACGGCGGGTAAACGCCTGGGACAGGCGGAGCAACCGGGTGGGACGAAGGCAGGTGGACGCCGCCGTCCCGGCGGTGTCGGGCTGGAGGGACGTGGCCGGGAAGCGCGGGGGCGACCCGACGGCGCCGGGGACGGGTCGGGGGATCATTGGAGGAAAGCGTTGCTGAGGCTGTCTCTTCCGGGGATGATGAGCGGTGATGCGAATGCCGCGCGCCATGAGCATGAAGCGGCGGAGCGAATTCGCTCGCGTGCGCAAGGAGGGCCGGTCGGTTGCGGGCCGCTTCATGGTTCTGGCGGCCATGGCAGACCCGGAGTTGGAGGGGCTGAAGACGGGGCTGATCACATCGCGCAAGGTGGGCAACGCCGTCACGCGCAACCGGGTCCGGCGGCGTTTGCGGGCCATTCTCAGCAGGCATGGCGAGCGGGTGCCCTCCCGGCATTACGTGGTGGTGGTGGCGCGGGTGCGGGCGGGGAAGGCGGATTTTCATGAACTGGAGGATGAGTGGTTGCACCTCGCCCGGCGCCTTGGCATTCTCGAGGCGGCGCATGAAAGGGGCAATTCGTCTCGTGATCCGCGGGTATCAACTGATGGTGGCGCCGGTGCTGAAGACGCTGGCGGGCCCGGGGGCGGGATGCCGGTTTGAGCCGAGTTGCTCGAACTATTTCCTCGAGGCGGTCGAGCGGCACGGAGTGCTGAAAGGGGGCTGGCTGGGAACTCGCCGGATTTTCCGCTGTCATCCGTGGGGGGGGTTTGGTTATGACCCCGTTCCGCCCGCCAAGGGGGCCGACGAACGTGGGCCCGGGGCGCAGGCCTGAGGGGGTTGCGCGACATCTGACGCAAGGCGATCCGTGTCGAGGCCGCCCCGACGGCAATCCCCAGTCCCTGAAATTCCACCCAATTATCGATTTTGGACCGTACGGCTTGGATCGTTCTGATCGTATGCGGAGGGCTTCTTGCCCTCAACTTGCACTTCATGCAGAAGGAAGCGGCGCGCGAGCGGCGGGAACGGGCGGAATCCCCGCAGCAGGAGGAACCAGCGGCGTCGGACCGCGCGGAAGGCGAGAGGCCTCCCGGCGGCGAGGGGCCCGAGGGAAGTCCGGAAGAAGCCCCGGCCGCCGAGCCTCGCCCGGAGGAGAAACTCGTCACCGTGAAAAGCGAGGCGGTCGATTTCGTGTTCACCACCTACGGGGGCGGGATCAAGTATGCCGAGTTTCGTGAACAGGAGGCCGTCGGCGAGCACGACCGGAAGGTGCGCATCAATCGGTTTGGCGCACATCCGATCGGGACGCTCACGGCCGGGGTGGACCGATACCTTGATGTGGTTTACGAGATCGAGGAAGCCGAGGGCGGCGAGGCGGGCCGCCGCGAGGTGACCTTCCGGGGCCGGACCGCGGAGGGTCTCTGGATCCGCAAGGAGTGGTCGTTGGTCCCGGCGGAGGAGGTGGGCAGCGCGTATCGCTTCCGCCTCGTCGTCAGCTTCCAGAACGAGAGCGAAACGTCGCTGAACCTTTCGGACTTCGGGATCTTCGCCGGCTCGATCGCTCCCTTGTGGAAGGGCGAGTGGGAGAACCATCAGGGAGTGTTCTTTCTTGAAGACAACAACTTCGAGTTCCGGAACGTGAAGTGGTTCAAGGGGGGCAAGCGGGGACCATACGAGGCGCAGGTCGGAATGATGGGCTACGCCGGAGTGGGCAGCCAGTTCTACGCGAGCGTGGTGGCGCCCTTCGAGCCGCACGACGGATCGATCTGGTCCGAGGTGCGGCCGGTGACCCTCCGGGAAGCGGCCGGGGGCAACCCGGCCCTCGCGGTGCGGCTTGCCATGAGCCTTCCGGGGGAGACCCTCGCCCCGGGAGGGGACAAGGAAGCCGTCTCGTATGAGGTCTTCGTCGGCCCCAAGCGGAACACCATGTTACGGGCGATCGGGATGCGCCGCGGGAAGGTGATGAACTACGGCTGGTTCGGCATCGTGAGCTGGCCGTTGAACTGGCTTCTGAACGTCCTGCACGACCACCTGTTTGACCCGATCTCGCGGAAGTGGTCATGGGGGCTGGCGATCGTGGCGCTCACGTTGGTCATCCGGAGCGCCATGTGGCCGTTGCAGAACAAGTCGACGCGGGCCATGAAGCGCATGGCGAAGCTGCAGCCCGAGATGCAGAAACTGAAGGAGAAGTATCCGGACGATCCCCACAAGATGAACCAGGAGATGATGAAGATGTACCGCGAGTACGGGATCAACCCGATCGGTGGTTGTCTTCCGCTGGTGGTGCAGATTCCGATCTTTTTCGGCTTTTACCGGATGCTTCAGTTTGCGGTCGAGCTGCGGCAGGCGGAGTTTCTGTGGGTTGACGATCTTTCGCAGCCGGACACGGTGGCGAGGCTGCCGTTTTCGCTGCCGTTTTTGGGGGACGGCGTAAATCTTCTGCCGATTCTGATGGCGGTGACGATGGTGGTGCAAATGATGATGACCCCCAAGACGGGGGACAAGATGCAGCGGCGCATCTTCATGATCATGCCGTTCATGTTCTTCTTCTTCTGTTACAACTTCGCCTCGGCGCTGGCCCTTTACTGGACCACCTCGAACCTGTTTGCGATCGCGCAGACCCTGATCACGAAGCGCCTGCCGGAACCGGAACTGAAGAAGAAGTCGGCGAAGAAAAAGGGAATCTGGCAACGCATGCAGGAACAGGCCGAGGCCGCGCAGCGCGCCCAGAAGGCCCGCCAGAGCGAATTGATGGGCGCCCCGCAGAAAAAACCGAGGAAGCGCCCTCCCCGGACCGGGGGGTAGGCAAGGTGGGAGGTGTCGGGGAGCGGGTGTCCGGGAGCGCGGTTGGCGGGCCAGCTTTTGTCTTGGCGGCTCCAGCCCTCCGGGGGCGCGTGTCGTGGGCGGGCGCGGGGCTGGCCGGTCAGCCCGGTTCCGGGTCATGGATCGCTGGAGGTCCTGGATGGGGTTGACCGGGGGGACGGGGCGTCTAGAATTTCCGCATGCAAGCGTTGAGTGCGGCGCACCAGATTCTGGACACCATCCTCGGGCACCTTGGTTTCAGCGCCACCATCGAGGAACAGGAGAGCGGGGAAGGGCCGTGCCTCCAGATCATCACCTCGGACAGCCGTTTCCTGATCGGAAAGCACGGCGACCGTCTCGATGATCTCCAGTATATCGTCAACCGCATCCTCCAGAAGAAGATGGAGGATGCGCCGCGGGTGAGGATTGACTGCGACCATTTTCGGGTGCGGCAGGAGGAGCGGCTCGCCGAGAAGGCCCGCGAACTCGCCGCCGAGGCCAAGGCCAGCGGCAAGCCGGTCCGCATGCGCCCCCTGAATTCCTACCATCGTCGTATCGTCCACAACGCCTTGCTTGACGACGAGGAGATCGAGACCGTCTCGCCGAAGGGCAGCGACCGGTTGAAGCGCATCCTGATTCGCCCCCGGTGAGAAGCTTGCAGGGGCCGGGGGCTGTTTGAGAAATGATGTCTGGGGAGCTGCGAGGGACTTCCGGGGACGGCGATGGGAGCAGGGCGCGGGAAACCCACCGGCTGGTCCTGCCGGAGCACATGAACCAGGACGGGTTCCTGTTCGGGGGCCGGTTGCTGGCATGGATCGATGAGGCGAGCTGGATCGCGGCCAGCCTTGACTATCCACACTGTCATTTCGTGACGGTGGCGATGGACCGCGTCGAGTTTCACCACAGCGTGCGCGAGGGGACGATCCTTGCGATCAGCTCCCGGCGGGTGCGTGAAGGAACGACCTCGGTGACCTACGAGGTGAACGTCAGGCATGGGCGTTCCGAAGGCGGCCGGCCCATTTTCTCGACCTGCGTGACCTTCGTGAACGTCGACGCCGCGGGGCGGAAACAGAAGGTGCGTTGAGCGATGGAGTCCGAGGTCGAGGTGGAGGTCACGCTGCCGGTCGGGGAGGTCGACAACCGGCTGGCGTGGCGGAAGGCGGCGGCCCGCGCCCTTGGAATCGCTCCCGGCCGCATCGCCGAGACGCGCTTGCGGCGGAGATCGATTGATGCCCGCCGGCCCCCGGTGCGCTTCCGCTTGCGCCTGTGGGTGGGGGTCGACGCCGCCCTTCCGCCGGAGCCGGAGCTGCGCTACGAGTGTCCGGCGCTTCCGGAGCGCGCGCCACGGGTCGTGATCGTGGGGAGCGGGCCGGCGGGCCTCTTTGCGGCGCTGCGCTGCATCGAGCTGGGGGTGAGGCCGGTGGTGGTCGAACGGGGCAAGGACGTGGCGCGGCGCCGCTTTGATCTCGCGCCGCTTTTGAGGAAAGGGCGGGTGGTCGAGGACTCGAACTACTGTTTCGGGGAAGGGGGAGCGGGGACCTTCTCGGACGGGAAGCTCTACACGCGGGCCAACAAGCGGGGGCCGGTGCGGACCGTCTACGAGATCCTCGTGATACACGGCGCCCCGGGTGCGATTCTGACCGACGCCCATCCGCACATCGGCTCGAACCTTCTGCCGAGGGTGGTGCGCGCGCTGCGGGAATCCATCCTTGGGGCCGGAGGGGAGGTGCATTTTGAAGCGCGGGTCGACGAACTCTTGGCCAGCCGCGAGAGGCGTCGCATCGCGGGCGTCGCCACGGCCGACGGGCGGGAGTTTCGCGGGAAGGCCGTCATTCTGGCGACGGGGCATTCGGCGCGGGACGTGCTGCGCCTGCTTTTGCGTCACGGGCTCCGGCTCGAAGCGAAGCCGTTCGCGATGGGGGTGCGGGTCGAGCACCCGCAGCCGGTCGTCGACGCCATTCAGTACCACCTCCCGCGGGGAGGCGAGCGTCCGCGGCAGTTGCCCGCGGCGCGCTACCGGCTCGCCACCGTGGTCGAGCGCCGCAGTGTCCATTCATTCTGCATGTGCCCTGGCGGGTTCATCGTCCCCTGTGCCACCGGGAACGACGAAGTGGTCGTCAACGGCATGTCGCTCTCGCGGCGCGATTCGCCGTTCGCCAACAGCGGCATCGTGGTGGGGCTCGAACCCGAAGACACGAACCCATGGCAGGCTGAATACGGTGTGCTGGCGGGAGTCGCCATGCAAAAGGAGCTGGAGCGCGCCGCCAAAAGCGCCGGAGGGGGCGGACAACGCGCCCCGGCGCAACGCCTCATGGATTACCTCCGCGGGCGAGGCTCGGGACCCCTTCCCGCAACCAGTTATTTCCCGGGAGTCCGCGAGGCGGACCTCGACGAGTTGCTGCCCGCGGGCCTCTCCACGCGCCTTCGGGAGGGACTGAAGCGATTCGGGCGATCCATGCCGGGCTTCCTCTGCGAAGAAGCGCTTCTGGTCGGGTTTGAAACCCGCACCAGTTCGCCGGTGCGCGTGCCGCGCCATCCGGAGACCCTCGAGCACCCGGACCTCGGGGGGCTTTTTCCCTGCGGCGAGGGCGCGGGTTTCGCGGGCGGGATCGTCTCGGCCGCCCTCGACGGGAGGAACTGCGCCGAGGCGGCGGCCGGCTTCCTTGGCGTCAGAGCACCTCGACCTTCACCGGGACCACGCCCGCCTTGATGAAGCCGAGCTTGTGGGCGACTCCCTTGGTGACGTCGATGATGCGGCCCTTGATGTAGGGACCGCGGTCGTTGATGCGCACCACGAGCGAGCGTCCGTTGCGGAGATTGGTGACGCGCACCCTGGTTCCCATCGGGAGCGTCTTGTGGGCCGCCGTCCGGGCCCAGTTGTCGAGGGTCTCGCCGCTCGCGGTGTGCGTGCCGCCGTTGCACTTGATGCTGTACCACGAGGCCCTGCCCCAGTGGACCCGGTCGTGCTGCGATCGTTTCGCCGCTGCCGCGCCCGTCGCGCTGCTGGCGGCGAGAGCCGGAATCATCATGAACCCCACGGCGCAGATCAGAGTCAAACGAATCAGTCTCATAGGCGCTCCCCCGAAAAGGGAGCCGCGGGGCGTGGACGTTCAGGGCCTCATGTGCAAGCCCAAATGTGAACTCTTTTCCGCAATCAGGCAAAGAAGGGGGTCCTCGAAGGGGCGATGGGACAACCTGACGCAGGGGCGTTTCCTTTGGGATGCTTGAGCTTTTGGCGCGAAACGATCATGTGATAGTCTTCCCCGTCGTGCGCTACTGGTTGATCAAGTCCGAACCCGACGTCTTCTCGATCGGGGATCTGAAGAAGCGGGGCATCGAGAAATGGGACGGCATCCGCAACTACCAGGCCCGCAACATGATGCGGGACGAGATGACGCCCGGCGACCTCGCCTTGTTCTACCATTCGAACTGCAAGCAGCCCGGAGTGGTGGGCGCGGCCCGCGTGGCCGGCGCGCCCTATCCGGATCCCACCCAGTTCGACAAGCGCTCGAAATACCATGACGAGAAATCGCAGCGAGAAGACCCGCGCTGGATCCTCGTCGATTTCGAGTTCGTTGCAGAGTTCCCGAAAGCGGTTCCCCTCGCCGCCATGAAGGACGACCCGGCGCTGGACGGGCTGCTCGTCCTGCGCCGGGGCAATCGTCTCTCCATCACGCCGGTCGAGGCTCGCCACTTCCGGAGGATCTGCATGCTTGGTGGGTGGGATCCGAGGGCCGCCGCGTAGCGCGGAAAATCGCCGCCCCCGGGCAAGCCACCGGCGCCGGGCGCCGAAAGTCCGGCGTCATCCGCCGCTGCCGAACGGGTCTGCTGCCGGAACGTCAATCTCATGACTCGCGAGGGTGCTGAACCCGGCCGGCACTACAGGCCGGCCAGGATGCGTTCGGCGTGGTTGCGGTGCAGCTTGTAGAGCACCGCCGCCAGCTTCAGCCAGTGACCGGCGTCCAGTTCGCCAAAATACGGATGGCGGTGGGTCGGACGCGACGGGATGTTGCAGTGCGTCTCGTAAAGCGCGGTGAACCGCTCGATGAACCGTCCGTATTCCTCACGGGTGCGCAACCCGCGCCCCCCGCGGGGTTCGAATTCCGACCGTTGAAACTTCCGCAGCGGCCGCACCCCGTTGCCCAGTTGCCGCACCGCCTCCCGGATGTGAACCCCAACCAGAATCAGATGCTCCATCAGCATCTCGACCGACCAGTTGCATGCGCTCTCTTCGATCCCCAGCGGACGACTCACCAGCACCCGGCGCTCGAGGTCCTCTTCGGTCAAATCCTGTGCCAGATACAAAATCCGTTGCCCTTCCCGGCTGAACAGCCCCCCGGCGGCCCGATGCCCAAGCGCCCGCGCTATCAGCGGAAAGCCCAAATGCCTGAAAACCCAACACTCGAAGACCGACAACCCCGCCTCATATCCCTCACCAGGTCCGCCCGCTCCAATTTTTCGTTCGCTTAATGCAATATTCATAACTCCGAGACAGTCAAAATTTCCTTATAAAATTGCCGAACAGTCAATCAAAACTTCAAAAAAAATACGCCTCTTGCCGAAAAATGCGGCCCCTCAAGGTGAAAAACAGATCATTCCAAGCGTCCCTGACTGGTGGACGCCGCCGGTGGGCGGTCGTTTGTTTTTCTGCCAAAGCGCCGTCGCCGCTCGCGGGGGCTCGCTCTGTCGGCGCACCTCCAGAGGGGCCCCGAATGGAATGCGGTGGCAAGCGCAGGGCGACACCGCTTTTGGGGATGCCGGCCTGATTCTTTCAGCGCGCAAACCTCAATCCCGATCCCGCTCCGGGTCGTTGTCGTCCTCCGGCCAAGGATCGCTGACGTCCTCTTCCTCGTCCTGCTCGGTGAGGTATGGGTCGTGAGCGCCGGGGTTGTCGTCGTCATTGTCCCCGGCGGGAGCCGATTCGGCATGTTCCTCCTCGTCGTGTCCGGGGGGCGGAGCGGCATGGGAGTCGTCGTCCTTGCGGACGGGGAGGCGCTCGCGACGTTCCGCTTCTCCGGCCGCTTCCTTCTGGCGCTCCTTGCGTTCCAGGAAGAGGGCGAGCCAGATGCAGATTTCGTAGAGGAGGACCATCGGCAGGGCGAGGAGGAGAAGGGTGAAGGCGTCGGGGGTGGGGGTGATGATGGCCGCGATGACGAAGATGGAGAGGATGGCGTAGGAGCGCGTGCGGCGCATCATCTCGGAGTTGAGAATACCGAGTTTCACGAGGGTCATGACGACCACCGGCAGTTCGAAGGAAAGGCCGAAGATCAGCGTGAACTGGGTGGCGAAGGAGATGTAGTAACCGATCCGCCAGACGTTCTCGATCTTCATCTCGGAGCTGTAATGGTAGAAGAACTCGAGGACGCGCGGGAGCACCACGAGGTATGCGAAGAAGACGCCGGCGAGAAAAAGACCGAAACCGACCGCCATGGCCGGCCAAAGGGCGCGGCGCTCGGTCTCATGCATGCCCGGCAGCACGAACTGCAGGAGAAAATAGAGCAGGAACGGAAAGGAAACCACCAGTCCGGCGTAGAGCGCCAGCTTCAGCGAGAGCATGAATCCCTCGGTCGGCTTGAGAGCCTGCATGAGGACGATCTTGCCCCGGGCGTCGATCTCGGCGTTGGGCAGCCCCACCATCAGGCCGAGGACCTTTTTGCGGACCTTCTCGTCGAGGTTGGGGAGTTTCTCGACGAACTCGCGCCGGGCCTCCTTGTCGTCGATGGAGAGGGCGGCGCGGAAGTAGTAGACGGCGAGAACGTTTTCGCGCAGGGCGTCATCCCCGCCGGACTTCTTGTCGAAGAAGAGTTCGCGTTGTTCGGGGTCGAGGAGGTAAGCGACCTCCGCGGCCTGTTTGGCGATTTCCCATTGTTCGGGGGAGATGCCGCTTTGGCCCTTGTCGAGTGCGTCCCGCTGGCTGTCGATCCAGACTTGCTCGACCGGGCGGCGAATGATCTCCATCAACTCGGCGCGGAAGATGAAGCAGGTCACGGTGGCGATGATCAAAGCCACCATCATGCGGGTGATGCAGATGCGGAGGTCTTCGAGGTGTTCGAGAAATGGTTTTTCCGCCTCGGGGTTGGTCTGGTCCCGGAGTTGGAAGACTTTCTGAAGGAAATACATCCGCGGCGGGGCTCTGTAAGGCCGGAACCGCCTTTGGTCGAGCGCCTTCTTGGTGTGGTGGCAAGCGAGGAACGAGCGCGAAACCGGTTTGGGGGCACGCGGTCCGACCGCGCCAAAGCGCGGTCGCCGCGCGCTGGGGCTCGCTCTGCCGGCGCCCTCAAAAAAAAGTCGCTGCTCGTGTCGGGGCGGGGCGAAAATCGCTGAAATCGCGAGAATCGGCCCAAGAGTATCGTTTTATGAGTGTCTTACCCTCGAAAGGATGCTGTCAGGTGGCGAATTGGAGCGCAGAGTGCGGGTCCGGGAGCGGGGCCGCGGTTGCCGTCATGCCCCCGCAACCCTCCACTGAGGCCGGGAGGGCGTCGAAGCCCTCGCTGCAGGCCGTGTTTGAAGCGGAGGAATCTCCGCTTTTGCGCTACGCGTCCGGCCTTGTGGGACGGCGGGAAGTGGCGGAGGAGCTCGTGCAGGATGCCTTTCTGCGGCTTCATCAGCATTGGGAGGACGTCGAGCATCCGCGGGCGTGGCTGTTCCGCTGCGTCCGCAACCGGGCTTACAACCACCTGCGGGACCACCGGCGTGAAACGCTGGCCGATCCCGC
>Ga0180436_10001921_pt1 | contig 20038 bp, 9 predicted proteins | sample SS_ome_2_FD_132434 | JGI IMG/M metagenome (GOLD analysis project Ga0180436, IMG submission 132434) | Hypersaline lake sediment archaeal communities from the Salton Sea, California, USA - SS_3_S_2 metaG | ecosystem: Environmental > Aquatic > Non-marine Saline and Alkaline > Hypersaline > Sediment...
CGAGCTCCTCGATCAGCGCATAGTCGACGGCCGCCGCGTAGGCTTCCAGATCCTCCTGGCCGACGTTGTTCCCGTCGATCGTCACGAGGACGGCATCGGCGACGACGAGCTTGATGTTTCCGGAGCGATCGCCCCCGTCGAACTCGATCAGCGCCTTGTAGCCTGCGATGCGCTTCACCTGCGCGCCACTGCCCGAGATCATCATCGGGTTCTTGAGCATCATCAGCACCGCCTGCAGCATCGGCGCTTCGCCGATGAGCTCGACGTCCACCGCGGCATCGCCCCGGGTGTATGCGCGTCCGGCCGCGATGCCGCCGCCCATGAAAGCGCCGCCCATGGCGGTCGACTCGACCTCCTCGGCCTCCCAGCCGGAGAGCGGTGCGGGGAGCGCATCGGCGATGCGTCCCGCCTGAAGCTGGCGAATCTGCTGGGCGGCGAACTCGAGGCCCTCGACCGCCTCAGAGTAGTCGCCGGCCTCATAGGCCTTCCGGGCGGCGGCGATCTCGTCCAGGATCTCGTCGGCCTGAGCCGGTGCCGCCGACAGCAACAAGATCAGAACCAGGCTCTTGACGATCGCGATTCGATACAGCATGGCGTTTTCCTTTCATGTAACTGACTGTGAGATCATTAGTTCGAGATCCGAAGCGACCAGTGTACTAGGCAACCTAGCCCAGCGCGTGGGGTTCCGTGCGAAGTGCGCCAAACCTCTCCCAGACCAGCACTGCCGGAGCCGGTCGGAAGAACAGGTCGCCGAATCCCCGTTTCGGCGACACATTGACGCGAACACGCCACCTGCCGCGATACGCCGGCCTCCCGCTGCTGTTGGCCGCTTGCGGGATCGCTAGCCCGCCAGACCAAACCGCTCAGCATACTCTTTCTCGAGCTTCTTGAGCTGCTTGCCCGAGAGCCCGCCGAGCGCCTGAATGCCGCGGCGCAGGCGCATGCGCGTCAGATCGGGCCCAAGAATCGCCATTGAGTCAAAGAGCGGCGTCCAGGCGGTGCGCCCGCTCAAGACGACGAAGAGCGGCTGCAGGAGCTGGCGCAGTTTCAGCTCGAGCCGCTCTGCGGTGTCGCGCAAGAGCTGGTCGAGCGCCGCGGCCGAGAAGTCCTGCTGCTGCTCGAGACGCCAGAGCGTCATCTGCAGCAGCGGCAGCATCTCCTCGGTCGTCTTGCCCTTCATCTTGATCATCTCGGGGTCGAGCGGCACTTCGTCGGCGAAGAAGGGAGCGGTCAAGAACCCCCAGTCGGAGAGCTTCTCGAGCCGCGGCTGGACGAGCGGGATGATCCGGCGCATCCGCTCCGGGTTCAGCGCCCAGGTCTCGAGCGCGCCCGCCAGTCGGTCCGTGTCGTAGTCCTCGCGCAGATAGCGCCCGTTGAGCCACTTCAGCTTGTCGACGTCGAAGACCGGCCCCCCGAGCGAGATCTTCTCGAGCTCGAGGTTGGCGATCATCTCCTTGAGCGTGAACTTCTCTTCGCCGTTGGGCATCAGCCAGCCCATCATGCCGAGGAAGTTCAGCAGCGCCTCGGGCAGGAAGCCGGCCTCGCGGTAGTAGTTGATCGACGTGGGGTTTTTGCGCTTCGAGAGCTTCGTCTTGGTCGCGTCGCTGTTGCGCAAGAGCGGCAGGTGGCAGAAGACGGGCGGCTCCCAGCCGAAGTGCGCGTAGAGCTGAACGTGTTTCGGCAGCGAGTTGATCCACTCCTCGCCGCGAATGACGTGGGTCACGCCCATCAAGTGATCGTCGACGACGTTGGCGAGGTGATAGGTGGGGAAGCCGTCCGACTTGAGCAGGATCTGGTCGTCAACCGAGGCCCAGTCCTTTGTGAATCGCCCGCGCAGCAGATCCTGCAGCTCGCACTCGCCCCCGAGCGGCACCTTCATACGCACGACGAACGTCTCGCCGGCCTGGGCCCGCGCGGCCGACTCCGCGGGATCGATGTCGCGACAGTGGCGGTCGTACCCTGTGTCGGCGCCCTGGCGGCGGCGCATCTCGTCGAGCCGCTCCTTGGTGCAGAAGCACCGGTAGGCGTGGCCGTCGTCTAGCAGCCGCTCGGCGTGCTCACGGTAGATCTCGGTTCGCTCGCTCTGACGATAGGGAGCGTGCGGGCCGCCGACGTCGGGGCCTTCGTCCCACTGCAGCCCAAGCCACTCGAGCGACTCGAGGATCGCCGCCTCCGACGCCTGCGTCGAGCGCGCCTGGTCGGTGTCCTCGATGCGCAGGATGAAGGTGCCTCCGCGGCTCTTGGCGAAGGCGTAGTTGAAGAGTGCCTGGTAGGCCGTCCCGACGTGGGGGTCGCCCGTGGGGGATGGGGCGATGCGCGTGCGTACGGCTCCGTTCTCGGTCATCGATACCTCGTCGTTGGGGTGCCTTCCGTTCGTCCGGGGATCGTTACGGTTGGGGCGGGGGTGAGTCAAGCGCGGGGGTGCGTGGGGGCGCGGCTCGAAAAGACATCCCGGTCCCACTGCTGGGACCGGGACGTCACGGAGGGGTCGCGGTCGCGTTGTTCACGGCCGCGACCGTGATGACAGCGAGGCAGCTAACGCTGCACGATCACCTTCTGCGAGGCGTCGAACCCGGGCGTCTGCATGCGGACGTAGTAAACGCCGGTTGCCGCCGCCTGGCCGCGGTCGTCGCGACCGTCCCACTCGACCGCATGGCGGCCGGCGGAGAAGGTCTCGCCCGCCAGCGTGCGAATGCTCCGTCCGGTGACGTCGAAGACGCTCAACCGCACGGCACTCGGTGCCGGGAGCTCGAAGGCGATCTCGGTCGGACCGGAGATCGGGTTCGTGCGGCTGCCGAAGAGGGCCAAGCGGGGCTGGCCGGCAAAGCCGTCGGGTGCGGCTGACGCGTCGATCAGGGCGCGCAGGATGAACTCATCCAGCGCCGCTTCGAGCAGCGTGCCGTCGCCGAGGTCGCTCGCCAGGAAGCGCAACTGCACCTCGCCCAGCGGTTCCCCGATCACGGCCAGCAAGTCGGCCTCGCGCTGCGTCCAGGTGTTCTGCTCATCTTCGGCGTTCTCGATGTCGATCCAGTCGCCGCCGTTGTTGCGGACCTGCACGACCCAGTTGTCGGCATGCTTGTCGCCGCCGAGGTTGTTGGAGAACCAGCGGGCATACTTGACCTCCGCCAGCGGAGCGCCGGACAGATTGTAGACCGGGCTGTAGAGCGAGGTCGTACCACCGTCGACATCGGCCTCGCCGGCGACGCCCCCCGGGGTCCCCTGGCCGGTTACCCAGCATTGCGTGCCGTACGGGCCGGGCGTGAAGTCATCCTCCGGCGCGGCAACAGTGCCGATCGGATCGACGCGCTCCCAGGTCCCGCTGGTCGCATCGTCGCTGCCTTCCAGGTCGACCGTCCAGCCACTCTCGGACTCGAACGCATCGTAGTTCCAGGCGTAGTCGACCGAGCAAAGCCGCAGAGGCGCCAGCGATGGGTAGTTGGTCGCATTGCCCGAGAAATCGACGCCGCGGATGTAGTACTCGACCTCGCTCGGCAGCGCGAGGCCACTGATGGTGCCCACGTACTCGTCCGGCGTGCCGGAGGGCGTCAGGACGAGGTTCTGGAAAGCGCCGCCATTGACGCGGTAGCAGGCGAGCAGCGAGTCGGGGTCGAGATTCCCCTCCGATGAGGTGATCGTTGCGCGCAGCTCGACGTCCTGCGGCGTCGTGAAGCTGACCGGCACCGTGTGCGCAATGAAGACGCCTTCGCTGATCGTCGGGCAGTCGAAGTTGTGGTTCGACGCCGCTTCGCAGATCAGTTCGTAGTGGGGCGTGCCGTTGTCGAGGTTTCCGTCGTCGTCGTCGGCGATGAAGGTTGCCAGCACCTGGTCGGGCTGGGTCCACGGGTCTTCGAGCACGCGGCCGTAGTGCCACAGGCTCGCTGCCTCGATCGTCCCCGCCTCATCACCGTAGAGCTCCTGCAGGCGGATCATCAGGTCCCAGTGGAACCCGGCGATCACGCGCCCGGCGGAGTGGATCTGGATCCCGATCACGTCGTCGGGATAGATCAGTGCGTTTTCGCTGCTGCGAATGCCGACATCACACTGGTTGGTATAGAAGCCGCGGCCCATCTCGGCCTCCTGCGTGATCAGGTTGGCGAGGATGTCGGAGTTGCCCTCGCCGAGGCCCTGGTCGCCCTGCCAGCCGAGGATCGCGTTCTGCACCCCGTGGCCGTATTCGTGCGTGATCACGCTCTGGATCTGCCCCGTGTTGGCGCACGTGCCGCCGGCGCGGAAGAAGTTGATGTTGCCGTTCCAGTAGGCGTTGCAGACGTCGTCGATGTTGACGTTGGCGGTCATGCGCGTGTTCGGCAGCCCGAAGCCGGGGGCGAAGAGCTGGAAGAAGTCGTGGATCTGGCTCACCGCGTCAAAGACGTCGCGCTCATCGGCGCGTGAGTTGCGGTCATTGAAGACGAACTCGTGCGGCGTGCCGGGCGTGATCGACTCGACGATCTCGGACTCCGACTCGGCATAGACGAGCACGCGGCAGTAGGGCCCGTAGAAACGGAACGTCATGTCGAACGGCTCACTGCCCATTTCCGACAGAAGCCAGTCGCCATTGCTGTCGCACTGCGGGTTGTCGACACCGGGACCATCAAGCAGGAAGTGGGCGCCCGGGGCGGTGATCACCCCGTCGCACCAAGAAACGCGTTCGGTATGAATGTCGACGTGGCCACTCGCGTCGGCGAAGTGCACGTCGTTGTAGCGCCAGACGATCTCGCCCGTATGCGCATCGACGTGGGTCACCCAGATGCCGAGCGGCTGGTCGGTATGGACCCGCACGCGCCAGACGAGATGGTGCGCGACCGCGGTCGGGCTGAGCGGCTCGGGCAGAACGAGCAGCATCGTGCCATCCTCGATCGAGTCGGTCGCCGGGTCGAAGGGCAGGTCGCCGCGGGCGATCGCCTCGGCCTGCGCCGCGTCGAGCGCCGGGCGAGGATCGAGATCGATGTCGCTGTAGTAGTCGGAGCCGAGCGCGAAGAGGCGACCCTCTTCGGTGAAGGTCAAGGTCACGCGAGCGCCCCAGACGTCGAGTCCGGCGTAGGTCTGCTGGAAACGGACGGCGCGCTTGCCGAGGCCGACCGGCATCTCCAGCAGGCGCAAGTCGGCAACGTCGGCCTTGAAGACCTCGTGATTGGCGGCAATCACCTGCCGCGCCGTCGCTTCGATCTCGGCCGCCGTGCCGAACGGGGCCGAGAGCTTGACACCGCTGCCGGTCAACGCGTGCGGCGTGCCCGTTTGCGGGTTCCAGCTATAGACGTCCCAGACGCCGCCGTAGCGCTCGGTCACGGCCGTGACTGCGGCTTCGCGCCCGGCGCCGGTGGCCGGATTGCGGTAGCCGTGCAGATCGAACTCCTGCAGCGGGATGTCGTACGTCGCATGGTCGTGCGTCGGCTGGAAGGCATACGAATCAGAGGCACTGCCGGCGAGCAGAAGCAAAGCAGCGAAGAAGCAGCCGGCAGCACGAAACGGAGTGCTGCGCATGGTGGAAGTCTCCTTTCCAGGTCTGGAATCCGAGCGTCCAGTGGTCGGCTCGGTTGGCAGGCGTGGCGGATGGCGGCCAATGCCAAGCGACCCCGAGAACGGGGTCGCCGCGATCCCTCGTCGAGCCGTCCCGCAAATTGTAACATGTTTCCAGCTGGTTGGGTTCGGCGATAGATGGAACGAATTGCCATTTGTGGAGATGGCGGCTAATCAGTTGCGTTTGCCGGCCGCCGGAAAGCCATTGCGTTGCGCCTGGCGCCGGCAGATCGGATCCCTTTGCTCCGGCGGCTTTGGTACTCTGCGCGCAGGTGAGCGACCGCCGGAAAGGAGCGCCGTTCAATGCAAGGATTCTGGACCCGATTCGTGGTGACCTTCTTCGCGCTCGGCTTCACGACCGCCATCGTGCCGGGCATCGAGCTGCGCGGGGAGACGAGCATCGGCTCGGCGCTGGCGCTGGGCGCGGCCGCGCTCATTCTCGGCGTGCTCAATGCCGTCGTCCGCCCGATCCTGATCTTCTTCACGCTTCCGCTGACGATCATGTCGCTCGGGCTGTCGGTGCTCTTCCTCAACGGCCTCCTGCTCTGGCTGACCTCGGCGATCGTGCACGGCTTTCACGTGAGCGGCTTCTGGTCGGCCTTCCTCGGGACGCTCCTGATGGCACTCATCTCGGCCCTGCTCAACGCGCTCGTGCGCGATCGGCGCGAGCGCAAGATCCTGCGTGAGATCGACTAGGGGCCAGTCAGTCACCCAGCAGCACGACCGTCTCGCGCGCGGTCCGGTAGCCGGCGTGTACCTGCAGGTAGTAGACGCCGGGCGGCAGTCTCCGGCCGGCGTCGTCGCGCCCGTTCCACTGCCCTTCGTAGAGCGTGCCGGCGCCGCGCGCCCGACCGGCCGCCACGCGGCGGCCGAGGGGATCGTAGATGCTCCAGCGCGGCGGCGCGGCCTCATCCGCCAGGCTTGCGGATGACTCGATGCGAAACGCGAGCGGGCCGCGGAAGGGGTTGCTCGCGGGTCGCACCCTCAGCGGCGAGGGCACCCGCAGCGACCCCGCGGCGACGTCCGACGCCGGGGGTTCGAAGTAGAACGTGAACCGCTCGCGTGAGAAGCGGCGGTTGGCCGCGGCGTCTTCGGCGGTCACCTCCCAGGCGTATTCCTGATTGGGCTCCAGAGCAAAGGGAAGTACGAGCGCCGTGTCGCCGGCGGCCGGTACGCTCCACGTGGCGGAGGTGCCCGTCTGGATCAGGACGAGCTCGTAGAGCAGCGGTTCTCCGCCATCCGGATCCTGCGAAGCCTGCCAGCGAAACGTGGGGCGGTAGTCGGTCAGCGTCGCGCCCTCGGCCGGCGCGAGCAGTGAGAAGGGGCGTGGATAGGTAAGCGGGGTCCAGCCTAGCGCCGCGCTGACGTTGATGCGTCCGTAGCCGTAGGAGTTGTCGGGCGTCGCGGAGCGGTCGGCTGTCTCGATCAGCGCCTGGCGCACCTCCAGCGCCGACCACTCGGGGTGCGCCTCGCGCAGCACCGCCGCGCTGCCGCCGACGAGCGGGGCGGCGAACGAGGTGCCGCTGCCGGGGCCGTAGGTGTCGACCGTGTCGGCGCCGGCCACGTAATTGTAGACTCCCCGCGCCACGACTTCGGGTTTGATGCGGCCGTCGTAGGTTGGCCCGCAGGCGGAGAAGGAGGCGATCACGTTGGCGCTGTCGACCGCGCCGACAGCGATCATGCTATCGGCGTCGGCTGGCGTGCCGAGCGTCGTCGCCGCGGAGCAGCCGTAGTTGCCGAGCGAGTTGACGCAGAGAATGCCCCGCGCCGCCGCGATGTCGACCGCCACCGTGATCACCGCCGTATCGCCGTCCTTGTCTGCGATCTCGTAGCAGAAGTCATCGTCGAAGCAGAGATAGTTCAGACTGGCGCTCGTCACCTCGACCCCGAGCGAATCGGCCCATTCGAGCGCGGCAACGTAGTGGTCCTCTTCCACCCGTGTCTCGCTCAAGGCGTCCTCGGTCTTGGCCAGGACGAACGTGGCGCCATACGCGGGGCCGACCAGGTTGCCTGGGGCATAGCCGCCGGCGTTGCTCCAGCAGGCGGTGCCATGGTGATGCTGGTAGGCCCAGTCCTCCGGCTCGTTCTGGGTCTCGCCATCGTCGAAGACGAAGTCGTATTCGGCGAGCAGGTCGAGCGGTGCCAGCGCCTGGTGCGCTTTGTAGAACCCGGTGTCGAGCATCATCATGCGCACGCGGCTGCCGCGGTAGCCGAGCGTGTGGACCGGTGGCACGTTGATCTCATGCATCTGTGCCCAGCTCGGACCGTAGAACGTGGAATCGTAGCGCGCGGCGGCCCGCGGCGGGCGAGCCAGCGCGTCAAGCGGGCGGCGCTCGCTCCAGAGCAGGCGCTCGAGCGGACGCCCCTCGCGATCGTGCGACGGCCCGAACCCGGCCCGCTCGGCGCGGGCGACCGGGCGCACGGCGGCGACGAACGGCAGCGCGGCGATGCGTTCGACGACGCCGGTGGCGAGATCCAGGCTGACGGCGTTCAGCCAGCGACTCGCGTGCCGCAGGCGACCCTCCCGGGCGACGCGCTCGACGTAGGGCCGGTAGGGAGCGAGGTCGTGGGCGTCGGGTTGCGCGCGGCCCTGGGTGCGCAGGCGGCGCGCCCAGTGCTCGGGCGGGAAGGCGCGCGCGACGGCGAGCTGGTGGGCCGGATCGCACAGCGGGCGGGCGGCAAGCGCGGCGGCGGACCAACTCGTCGAGGCCGCCGTGCCAGGGCCCTGATCGGCGAAGAAGACCCAGTAGGCGCCGGCGGGAGAAGCGCTCGCGGGAGGGGCGCCGGCTGCCGTGGAATCCAGCGGGGCGACAGGCCCTGGAGCGCACAGCGCGGCGGTCGCTCCGAGCAGGAACGAAGCGATGGCGCAGCACGCGCTCGAGCGGGCGATGAACACCGTCTCCTCCTCCTTCTCGATCGTCCGGCCCCGAGGCGCGGCCAGACGTGCTCCGCTGCCGTTCGGGCCCACGGAGATGCTTAAGTATGACACATTCGCTGCGCGGTGGTTGCGAGAAGGGGCTCGCCGAGGGAAATCGGACAGCCCGTCGGGGGCGCGCCGGCCGCTGCCCGGTTGCTTCCGCGCGCCGCCGCGCCTAGAATGCGGTCCGCGCACGGGAAGCCAGCGTATCGGGGAACTGTATGTCAGACATTCACTTGCAATGAGAAAGGGTGCTCATGGCAGCCGAGATCTTCGACATCGTGATCCTCAACGGGCGCCCCGCGGCGGGTAAGTCCGAGATCATCGACTACTTGAAGCAGGTGCCGGTCGACGAACGCCGCCGCCGATTCCACATCGGTGAGTTCGAGGAGTTCGACGACTTCCCGATTCTCTGGGAGCGGTTCGAGGACGATGACATCTGGGAGCGGCTCGGCCGGCCGCGACTGATCTCGGAGACGCACTTCGAGTACGAGGGGCGCCGGCTGCCGGGCTACGTCTTCAAGGATCGCATGTTCTGGCACTTCCTGATCGAGCGCCTGTGCAGCGACTACGCCAAGCGCCTGCGCGACCGGCCCGACTATCACGCCCGCCACACGGCGATCTTCGAGTTCGCCCGCGGCGCCGAGCATGGCGGTTTCGCCGCCGCCTACGAGCACCTTTCGCCCGACGTGCTGGCGCGGGCCAATGCGATCTACATTGACGTTACCTGGGAAGAGTCGCTGCGCAAGAACCGGCGCCGCTACAACCCTGAGAAGCCGGACAGCATTCTCGAGCATGCGCTCGAGGACAAGAAGCTCGAGTTCCTCTACCGCGATTCCGACTGGAGCGCATTCTCCGCGGGCGATGCGGAGTATCTCCAGGTTCAAGGGGTGCGGATCCCTTACGCCGTCTTCGAGAACATGCCCGAGAAGACCGATCGCCCGGACGTTCTCGGCGCCCACCTGGAAGAGGTCTGTGCGTCGCTCTGGTCGCGGCGCCAGCGGCTCGGGTAGCCCCTGCCCACCACGCGCGGCGCGCGCGGTCCGCGTGCTGCGCGAGCGAGCGGCGTCAGGGTTCGCCGCCAGCTCCTAGCGACAGGCGTTGATCCGAAACGTTCCCGCGCTCTCGGAGAAGCGCCAGCTCGAGATGTCGGTCACACGAATCCGGTAGCCGGTCGCGAAATCGCCGCAGCGCGCGGCGGTCCAGGGAAAGAGGCCGGTGTTGGCGGCTGACTCGGCAATCGTCAGGCACACGGCGCCGTTGCGCACCAGGTCGAGCTTGACCTGCGCGCCGCAGCAGGCCGACGCGTCCCACGCGATCTGTACCGGGTCGCCGACGCAGTAGACGGCGTCGGCGGCCGGCGTGTCGATCGTGAAGTCGCAGGGCGGCAGAATCGAGAAGCCGGATTGGCTGACGTCGGCCCGGTTGCTGGCGAGATCGGTGATGCGGATCTGATACCCGTCGGTCTCGCCTGCGCAGCGCTCCGGTTGCCAGGCGAGCTCGCCCGAGTTGGCGGTCGCGGGTGCGATCGTCTTACATGCGAGTCCGTCGCGCAGCAACTCGACCTTGACCTGATGGCCACAGCAGACCGAAGCCTGCCAGACGATCGTTGCCAACTCGCCCTCGCAGTAGGATTCCCCGCCGTCGGGCTGCTCGATCTCCAGGCGGCATTCCTTCTCGATCGCGAAGGGCTCTGGCGTGGTGGCCGCAGAGCCGCTTTCCTCATCGACGATCCGCACCTGGTAGCCGGTCGTTTCGTTGCCGCAGCCGGCGACTTCCCAGTTGTGGCTCCCCACGTTGGCAACGCCCGTAGCGATCGTGGCGCACAGCTCGCCGTCGAGCAGCAACTCGAGTCGCACGGTGTCGCTGCAGGCAGCGGAGTCGTCCCAGGTGAGATCGATCTTGTCACCAAAGCAGAGCGTCTCCCCGCCGGCGGGATAGGTCGGGGTCAGCAGGCAGTCGCTCTCGATCGCGAACTCGGCATCGCTTTCGTCATAGTGGTCGCTGCCGAGGTCGGTCACGCGCAGGCGGTAGCCGGTCGCCGCGCCGTCGCACTGGGCGGCGGTCCAGCTGTAGCTCCCGCTGTTCGCGGCCGGGGAGGCGATCGTCGCGCAGGGGGCGCCGGCGCGCACGAGTTCCAGGGCGACCGAGCGCGCGCAACCGCCGGTGAACTCCCAGGTGAGCTCGAACGGCTCACCGGTGCGCAGCGTCTCGCCGCCGTTGGGGGATGTGACCAGGATCAGGCAGCCGGGTGCGATCGTAAACGCCGCCGCGCTCGAGTCCGCAGCGCCGGTCGTGGGATCGGTGGTGCGCAGGGTGTAGTCGCTGTCGAGCTCGTCGCAGCGCTGTACGGTCCAGCCGAAGGCGCCGATGTTGGGGGCGGCCGGCGCGATCGTCCGGCACACGGTCCCCCCCTGCAGGAGCTCGAGGCGCACCGCTTCGCCGCAGCCGCCGGCCGCGATCCAGAGGATCTCGGCATGCGCTCCGACCGACCAGGCTTCGCCGCCGGTCGGAGCGAGCAGGGCCAGCGAGCAGGGCGCGGTGCGTAGCGTGAAGGCGGCGTCGCTCTCGTCGCGGGCCGCCCCCGAGCGCTCGCTGACGCGCACCCGGTAGCCGCTCGAGTCGGCGCCGCAGGCAGCCGCGGTCCAGGCGTAGCTGCCATCGTTGGCCGTGGAATCGGTGATCGTGGCGCAGGGCGTGTCGGCCTGCAGCAGCTCGATCGCGACCGCGCCGTCGCAGGCGCCAGCGAGGTCCCAGGTGATTGCATAGGTGGAGTCGACCGACCAGACCTCGCCCCCGTTGGGCGAGTGCAGGGCGAGTTCGCAGACCGGCGCCGACCCGTCGTCATCGCCGCAGGATGCGGCCGCGAGCAGAAGCGGCACGAGGGTCAGCAGCCGCAGGGCGCGATCGAGCTGAGCGCGACAAAGCATTGGAGCACCTCCCGAGCGTTACGCCGCGAGAGTGTCGCCCGCGCCCTGCGGTCAGTCAAGCTGCCGACTTACTCTCCTTCCGGCCCCGGAGGGCAGACCTCGATCGAGAAGGTCCAGGCCATGTCGTGCGCGAAGCCGGTCGAGAGCTCCGTGATGCGCAGCGAGTAGTTGTCCGGTCCGCCGCCACACTGCTCCGCGGTCCAGACGAACTCGCCGTCGTTGAGCGTTTCGTCGGTGATCTCGAGGCACGGCGTGCCACCCTGCATCAGCTCGATCTGCAGACGCGTGGCGCAGCACTCTGAACCAACCCATTCGATCGAGATCGGATCGCCGACGCAGAAGACCTGATCGTTGCGCGGGGCAGTGAAGTCGAGCACGCATGAGGGCAACATCTGGAACATGTTGTCGCTCACATCGGTCGTGCCGGTCTCCAGATCGGTGATGCGGATCGCATAGCCGTCGGGCGGCGGGCAGGGGTCGCCCTGGCCCAGCGGATCATCGTCGCTGCAAGGATCGATCTCCCACAGGAAGTTGCCGTCGTTCTCCGTCGCCACCGCGAGCGTGTCGACCGGCCGACCTTCGCGCAGCAGCTCGATCATGACCTCGGCGCCGCAGCAGGCGGAGGGAGCCCAGCGGATCGTGTAGTTCGTGCCGTGGCAGATTGGGCGCCCCTCGTTCGGCCGGAAGAGGTCGAGCTCACAGCCGTCGTAGATCGCGAACTCGCGCTCGCTCTCGCCGACGACGTCGGTCTCCAGATCGATTACGCGCAGCCGGTAGCGGTCCGGGTTGGTGAAGCCGAACGGACAGGCCTCGACCTGCCAGACGAAGCTGCCGTCATTCTCGGTCTCTTCGATGATCGTCTTGCACGGCTCGTCCATGTTGAGCAGCTCGAGTCGCACGGTCTCGCCGCAGCAGGGCGAGACGGCCCAGGTCAGCTCGGCGTCCTCACCCTCGCAGAGCACCTCGCCGCCGTCGGGGTAGGCGACGTTCAGGTCGCACGGCGGGCCGATCGTGAAGGGTCCCGGGTTTTCATCGCTGAAGCCGCTCTCGAGGTCGGAGATGCGGATTGTATACCCCTCGCTCTCCCCGCCCTGCTGCTCGGCGGGCCAGGTGAAGCTGCCGTCGTTCTCCGTCTCCGCGGCGATCGTCAGCACCGGCGCGCCCTCGCGCAGCAGCTCGATCGCGACCGTCGCGCCGCAGCAGGTGCTCGGCGCCCAGGCGATCGGCACGTCGTCGCCCTCGCAGTAGATCTCACCCGCGTCGGGCGCGGTGACGTCGATCTCGCACGGCGCCTCGATCATGAACATCGTCGGGTCTGCGATCTCGAAGCCGGTGCCGAGATCGGTGATGCGGATCCCGTACTCGCCGGGCCCGTCGCAGGCTTCGACGGTCCATTCGAAGACGCCGTCGTTGTCCGTCTCGTTCGCCAGCGTGAGGCACGGCATGCCGTCGACGAGGAGCTCGAGGCGCACGGCCTCGCCGCAGCAGAAGGCGGTCGTCCAGGTGATCTCCGTTTCCTCGCCCGGGCAGAACGTGCCGGTCGGTCCGGTCAGGCCGAGCGCGCACTCGCCCTCGAGCGCGAACGTGCCGCTCTCGCTCTCGCCGCTGCTGGTCAGGTCAACGACGCGCACCGAGTAACCGGCGGCGATGCCGTCGAACTGCTCGGCCGGCCAGGAGAAGACGCCGTCGTTCTCGGTTTCCTCGGCGAGCAGGGTGACGAGCGAGCCGTCGCGCAGCAGCTCGATCGCGACCGTTTCGCCGCAGCACTCGCCGCCGGCGGCCCAGGAGATCGCGACTTCGTCCCCCGGGCAGTACGTCTCGCCACCGGCCGGGCTGGCGACCGCGACCGTGCACGGCGGCAGGATCGGGAAGGCGACGTTGCTGTCGTCGTAGTTTCCGGTGCTCGTGTCGGTCACGCGCACCGTATAGCCCTCGGTCTCGCCGTCGCACTGCTCGGCCGGCCATTCGTAGAGGCCGTCATTGGCGGTCGAGGAGACGATCGTCTTGCAGATCTCACCGTCGAGGAGCAGCTCGATCTTGGCCGTCGTGCCCTTGCAGGGCGACGGGGTCCAGGTGATCGGAATCAGCTCGCCCGAGCAGTAGGGGGTCGGCTCAGTGCTCATCGTGACCGTGACGTCGCCCTCCCAGATGCTGAACTCGCCTTCGCCGCGGCTTGCCGTGCCCGACTCGAGGTCGGTGATCACGACGTGGTAGCCGTTGGGGAAGTCGTTGTACTGCGTCGCGGCGGGCCAGACGTGCTCGCCGTCGTTCTCGGTCGAGGAAGCGATCGTCGTGGCGAGGTCGTCGTAATGGTAGAGCTGGATCTTGACCGTCTCGCCACAGCAGGGCGAGTTCGGCGCCCACTGGATCGTCACCTCGTCGTCGATGCAGGCCAGATCGCCGTGGGTCGGATAGAGCACGTCGATCAAGCACGCGGGGTGAATCGTCATCGCCGCCGGACTCGTGTCGCTGGCGCCGCTGGCGAGATCGGTCACGCGCACCGTGTAGCCTTCCGCGAACTCGCCGAACGGGGCCGCCGGCCAGTCATAGCTGCCGTCGTTCTCGGTCTCTTCGGCAATCGTCATCCGCGGCACGCCGTTGCGCAGCAACTCGATCGAGACTTGATCGCCGCAGCAGGCGCCGCTGTTCCAGGCGATCGAGATCGTCTCGCCGGCGCAGTAGACGCCGTCACCGCCGGGAGCGGTGAGCACGAGGGCGCAGCTCGGCTGAATCTGGAACGGGTCGTCGCTGACATCCGTCGCGCCGCTGGCAAGCTCGGTCACCCGAATCGTGTAGCCGTCGGCTTCCTCTTCACAGCGCTGCGCGATCCAGGGATGGAGACCGTCGTTGGCCGTTTCCTCGGCGATCACGTCGCAGACCGTGCCCTGGAAGAGCAGTTCGATCCTCACCGTCGGGCCGTCGCAGCAAGTCGAGCGATCCCAGGCGATGTCGATCTCCTGGTTCTGGCAGAAGGGCTCGTCGCCGTTGGGCGTGGTAACCGTCAGGCCACAGGGCGGGTGGATCTTGAACGGGGCGGCGAGCTCGGCGGTTGCCCCGCTGGCGAGATCGGTGACGCGGATCGAGTAGTCTTCGACGTGATCGTCGCTCTGCTCCGCCGCCCAGATGAGCGTGCCGTCGTTTTCCGTCGTCGCCGCGATCGGCCGCACGACCTCACCGTCGTGCAGCAGGTCGAGCGCGACCTCGCTGCCGCAGCAGGTCGAGCTGCTCCAGGCGATCTCGATCGCGTCGCCGGTGCAATACTCCTCGGCGGCCAGCGCCGTCAGGGCGACGTTGCAGGCGGGGTAGATCGCAAAGGCGGCCGTCGTTTCATCGTAGACATCGTTGGCAAGATCGGTGACGCGGACCGTGAAGCCCTCCGTCTCCGTCCCGCTCAAGGCGGCATCCCAGGTGAAGGCGCCGTCGTTCTCAGTCGTTTCAGCGAGGGTCGTGTAGAGCTCGCCGTCGCGGTAGAGGTCGATCCTGACCGTCGCCCCGCAGCAGGTCGAGGCCTCCCAGAGGATCTCGAGCGCGTCGCCGGTGCAATAGCTGCCGCCGCCGGCCGGAGCGGTCACGTTGACGCCGCAGGCCGGGTAGATCTGGAACGGGGCGGCGCTCGCGACGGTCATGCCCGTGCCGGGGTCCGTCAGGCGCACCGTGTACCCATCGGTCGCGCCCGCGCATTGGGCGGCCGTCCAGGCCAGCAAGCCGTCGTTCTCGGTGCCGTCGGCCAAGAGGGCACACGGTTCGCCGTCGTGCAGCAGCTCGACGGTGACCGTTTCGCCGCAGCAGACGCTCGCTTCCCACTGCACCTCGATCGTCGACTCGGCGCAGTAGACCTCCCCGCCAGTGGGACTCGTAAGCTCGAGGCTGCAGGCGGGATAGATGCTGAAGGTCGTCGTGCCCGCGGCGACCGTCTCGTTCTCGAGTTCGGTGAGGCGGATCGTATAGCCGGCCGTCAGGCCGTCACAGGCGGCCGCCGGCCACTCGTAGCTGCCGTCGTTCTCCGTCTCGGCGGCGATCGTCGCGCACGGCTCGCCGTCGTGGAGCAGTTCGATGCGGAGGTCCCCGCCGCACTCGCCGCTCTGAGTCCAGGTGATCACGACCGGGTCGCCCGGGCAGTAGGTTTCGCCGCCGGCGGGACCGGTGTAGGTGAGATCGCACTCGGGGATCACCGTCGCGTCGATGATCACGAACTCGGCATCGCTCTCATCGCTCGCCTCTCCCTCGGGATCGGAGACGCGCACCATGTAGCCGGCGACCTCATCGCTGCACTGCGCGGCCGCCGGCCACTCGTAGCTGCCGCTGTTCGGCACGCGCGCGGCGATCACGGCGCACTGCGCCTGGGCCTGCAGGAGGACGATCTCGACGCTGTCGGCGCAAGCGCCGGTGCTCGTCCAGGTGATCGTCGCCGGCTCACCCTCGATCCACTGCTCATCGCCGTTGGGGGCGGTGACGGTGATCGCGCACGGCTCGACCGGTTCCATGATCATGAAGGCGTTGTCGCTCGCATCGCTGGCGCCCGTGCCGCTCGCGGTGACGCGGATGCGATAGTCATCGTGCTCGGCGGTGGCGAGCTCCTTCTCGGGCGGATCGGAGCAGCGCTCGGCGATCCAGTTCAGGCTGCCGTCGATCGGCAGGTCGGTGCCGAGCGTGCTGCAGACGTCCTCACCGCGCAGCAAGTCGACCTGCGCCGTCGTGCCGCAGTCGCCCTCGTAGCTCCATGTGATCTCGACGTTGTCACCGGCCGCAAAGGGCTGTCCGTCGTTCGGTGTGAGCAGCGTGATCGTACAGCTCGGCGGCACTTCCGGGTATACGATGCGGAAGGTCGTCGAGGTCGCCGTCGCGGCGCCCGTGCAGCGGTCGCTGACGCGGATCGCATAGCTGCTCGAGTCTTCGGCGCACACGTCGGCGACCCAAAGGTGCGTGCCGGTGCGCGGCGCGGCGGCGAGCAGGGTTTCGCACGCCTCGCCCTCGTGGAGCAGCTCCACGTCGATCGAATCGCAGCAGGCGGCCGAGCCGTCCCACTCGATTGTGACTTCCTCGTCGACCTCGAAGCGCTCGCCGCCGACAGGGGAGATCAGCGTCAGAATGCACTCCTCCTCGGGCAGCGGCGAGATCATGAACTCCTCATCGCTGGTGTCAGAGCGTTCCGTATCGAGGGCGGTGATACGCATCTGGTAGGCGGTCGAATCGTTGCCGCAGGCCTGGGCGACCCAGGTGTATTCGCCGTCGTTGGCGGTCGAATCGGCAACCGTCGCGCAGACCTCGCCGGCGCGCAGCAGCTCGATGCGCACACTTGTGCCGCACGGGCCCTGCATGCACCAGGAAATCGCGTAGTCCTCCCCGGCCGTCCAATGCTCGCCGCCGTTGGGGGAGGTGACACAGACCTTGCAACACGGCTGGGTGGAATCGTCGCTGCAGCCCGGCAACAACATGGCAGCGGCGACGATCGCCAGGAAAAGGCCGAACCCCGTCAGGCGTGACATGGCGAACCTCCTACGCTTCGGCACAAACGCCCCCCAGGCGGCAAACACACGCCCCGGTTCGCGGACTCAGCGGGGGGATTCCCGAAGAGCACACAAACAGAGCGCGTACCCGGGGGGTACCCGCAATCGTATGGCACTTGCTTGAGCATAAGCTGGCGCTTCCTCAGCGGTTCTGTCAAGCGCAACCCACCGCCTCGGCCCCGTCCCAGCAACGCTCCGACCCGTCGTATCTTCAACTGGTAACTATTTTACCGCATTTCGGGCCTCCGCCGACCGGCAATCTTGCTCGTGGGGGACGAAGCTGGTAATATGCCGCGTTCTTGTCGGTTACCGGTCCTTGACCCCGCGTGGAGACAGGAGGTGGCATGAAGATCCATGAGTTCCAGGCCAAGGAGCTCTTCCGCACCTACAACATCCCGGTCCCGCGCGGGAAGACGGCGGGTTCGAAGGAAGAAGCGCAGGCGGCGGCACGCGAGCTGGGGGGGGACCTTTTCGCGGTCAAGGCGCAGGTGCACGCCGGTGGACGCGGCAAGGGGGGCGGCGTGCGTCTGGCGCACAGCAGCGAGGAGGTCGGCGAGGCGGCGGCCGCAATCCTGAGCGCGCCGCTGGTGACACCCCAGACCACGCCGGGCGGGATCACCGTGCACACGCTGTTGATCGAGGAGGGTTGCCCCTTCGAACGCCAGTTCTACGTCGGCATCGTTCTCGACCGGGCCGCGGAACAGCCAGCCATGATGGTCTCGGCCGAGGGGGGTGTGGAGATCGAGGAGGTCGCGCGCGAGCGGCCGGAGGCGATCCGCAGGGCGCACTTCGACGCGGCGGTCGGTCTCTCGGCCGAGGCGGCGCGCGATCTCGCCCACGCGCTCGAGCTGAGCGGCAATCAAGCCGCCGAGGCGGCGGCGGTGATGCAGGCGCTGGCGCAGATCTTCGTCGAACGCGATTGCTCGCTGATCGAGATCAACCCGCTCGTCGTCACGCGCGCGGGGCGCGTGCTGGCGCTCGACGCCAAGTGCAACTTTGACGACAACGCCCTCTTCCGGCATGGCGAGCAGGCGGCGCTGCGCGATCGTTCCGAGGAAGATGCGCGGGAAGCGGAGGCGTCCGACTACGGATTCTCCTACGTCTCGCTTGAGGGCGACATCGGCTGCATGGTCAACGGCGCCGGACTGGCGATGGCGACCAACGACATCATCACGCTTGCCGGCGGCGCGCCGGCCAACTTCCTCGACGTCGGCGGCGCCGCCGATCCCGAGCGCGTGACGGCCGCCTTCAAGCTCCTGCTGGGTGATGAGCGCGTGAAAACGGTCCTGGTGAATATCTTCGGCGGCATCGTGCGCTGCGACGTGATCGCGCAGGGGATTCTGCAAGCGTTGGAGACACTCGACTTGAAGGTTCCCCTCGTCGTGCGCCTGGAGGGGACGAACGTCACCGAGGGCCGGCGCATGCTGCGTGAGAGCCAGGTCGCGATCATCGAAGCCGACGGCTTCCACGATGCCGCCGACAAAGCAGTGGCCGCCGCGAAGGGAGGTGCGGCATGAGCATTCTCGTAGGCGCCGAGACGCGCGTGCTGGTGCAGGGACTCGGACGCGTGGGGCAGTTCTACACCGACCTGATGGTCGAGTACGGGACCCAGATCGTCGCCGGCACCCGTCCCGGCAAAGGGGGCACCGACTACCACGGCATCCCGATCTACGACACCGCTCAGGCGGCGGCCGCCGACGTCGCCTTCAATACGAGTGTCGTTTTCGTCCCTGCCGCGGCGGCGGCCGAGGCGATTCTCGAGGGCGCCGAAGCGGGCGCGCGCCTGATCGTCGCGATCACCGAAGGCGTTCCGGCGCTCGACATGGTGCGCACCAAGGCGGCGCTGCGCGCGCGGTTTCCCGGGACGCGCCTGATCGGGCCCAACTGCCCGGGGATCATCTCGCCTGGGGCGTGCAAGATCGGGATCATGCCCGGCTACATCCACCAGCCGGGACCGGTCGGGATCATCTCGCGCTCCGGCACGCTGACGTACGAGGGCGTGCACCAGTGCAGCGTGCTCGGGATCGGGCAGTCGACCTGCATCGGGATCGGCGGTGATCCGGTCGTCGGTATGAGCTTCACCGACCTCTTGCCGCTCTACCGCGACGATCCGCAGACGAAGGCGGTGCTTATGATTGGCGAGATCGGCGGCTCGGCCGAGGAGGAGGCGGCGGCCTATATCCGGCGGGAGTTCGACAAGCCGGTCGTCGCCTTCATTGCCGGGCGCAATGCGCCGCCCGGGAAGCGGATGGGGCATGCGGGGGCGATCATCGCCGGCGGCAAGGGGACCGCGGCGGAGAAGATTGCCGCCCTGCGTGACGCCGGCGTGGCGATTTCGAACAGCCCGGCCGAGTTGGGCTCGACCGTCGCCGGGGTGCTCGGCTAGTCTCCTTGGCACGTTCGCCGCGGGGGCGGCGGACGATTCCTGGACGGGGCGCCGGAGGCGATGCGGACCGGCGTCGGGAAAGAGAGGAGTAGAATGGCACGCACCGTGGTTTCGATGCCGGGCGACGGCATCGGCAAGGTTGTCCTTCCCGAGGCGCTGCGCGTTCTCGAGAAGGTCGGGTTCGAGGCGAACTACGTCGAGGGCGACATCGGCTGGGAGTTCTGGTGTCAGGAAGGCAATCCGCTGCCCGAGCGCACGATTGACCTCTTGCAGGAACACAAGGTCGGTCTCTTCGGGGCGATTACGTCGAAACCGAAGAGCGAGGCGGCCAATGAGCTCGCGCCCGAGCTGCAGGACAAGGGCCACGTCTACTACAGCCCGATCGTCGGCCTACGCCAGCGCTTCAATCTCGACGTCTGCATGCGGCCGTGCCGCTCCTTCATCGGCAATCCGCTCAACTTCGTGCGCAAAGGCCCGGAGGATACGATCGAGGAGCCCGAGGTCGATGTCGTCATTTTCCGGCAGAACACCGAGGGGCTTTACTCCGGCGTCGAGTGGACCGACCCGCCCGAAAACGTCCGCGCCGCGCTGGCGACGCACCCGCGCTTCAAGGCCTACGCCGATGTGCCGCCGGCCGATCTGGCGGTTTCGTGCCGCATGTTCACGCGCGGCGCCTGCGAGCGGATCGTGACCGCCGCTTTCGAGCACGCGCGCCAGTTCGGCTACAAGTCGGTCACCGTGTGCGAGAAGCCGAACGTGATCCGCGAGACTTCGGGCATGA
>Ga0180436_10001922_pt1 | contig 20034 bp, 11 predicted proteins | sample SS_ome_2_FD_132434 | JGI IMG/M metagenome (GOLD analysis project Ga0180436, IMG submission 132434) | Hypersaline lake sediment archaeal communities from the Salton Sea, California, USA - SS_3_S_2 metaG | ecosystem: Environmental > Aquatic > Non-marine Saline and Alkaline > Hypersaline >...
ACCGATGGAGCAGCACGTCGTACGGTGAAAACATATCCGTCCTTTTCACGAATCACTTCCAACTCGGGATAGCGTTTCAGGTAAACTTCCTTTCGATTGGCTTTAATCAGGAAGTAGGCGTCTTTCTTCAATTCCCCAAACATCAGGTGCTCCAGGCTGTCATCTTCCTCCGGAGGAGGTTTTTCAAAATAGAAGAGATGGGCATAACTTTCATATCCCAGGGTATTTACATGCACATCCTGTCCCTTTAAACTCTGGTAGAACTTGATGGCTACCCTCTGGGAATAGCCTTCGATCCTGCCTGTAAAAACGGAAAGGGAAACAGCTACGTAGAGCAGGATTACCAGGTGCAGGACCAGCATTCCCCGCCGGTCTCTCCGAAGTATCTGAATCACAGCGATGCTTACTCCCACAAGAAGAAATACCCCCACAAACATTTCATATCCACTCCAGTGGACATCCCTTTGAAGAGCCTCCCTGGTAAAGGGGCCCAGAAACTTAAAATCCCTGTCAAGCAGCCACTCGTAATGATCGGTAAGCAAGGGAAAGAAAAAGGCCAGTGCAGAAAAGAGGAGCGCAATGAGGAAAATAAACGCAAGCTGCCATCCGCCGATTTCCATTTTCCGGTCGATCCATTTATCCCAGACCCAGGCCGCCAGAAAGGTCAGTGGAAAATAGGCCAGGGAAGAGTAATGCAGCAATTTGGTATGTATCAGCGAAAACAGGACTATGACCACTCCCAGCAAAAGATACATCCAGTGCCTGAACAGCCGCTGCAACTCTGTGCTTTCCGATTTTTTGGTGATGCTTTTCAGGGCGATTACCGAAGCAGGAAATACGCCCAGCATCAGTACCACCACGTGGTAGGCAAAAAACCCATCGTGCGCACTGTTGCCTGAAGAAAAAAGCATAAGCTGGTGGGAGATAAAATCTTTCACAAGGTTGGTATTCCCCTGAAGGGCCTGATAAAAGTACCAGCTGCCTCCCACCAGCGTTAGTATCAGGGTAAAAACCAGGGCATGCGGGGCAGAAACCGGAACTACTTTTCGTTTTTGAACCAAAAACAATAAGAGGCAAATAAGGAAAATTAAAGCGGCGACCGGACCCTTGGTAAGGATAGCCAGCCCGAAAAACAAGGCAGAGAAAATCAGGTTGGCCATACGTCTTTTCTCACGCAAGGGATCCAGATAAAAAACGAACCTGGCAATGCCCATGAAAATAAAAAGGTTGAACCAGGGATCGATGATGCCCGACTTAAAAAAGAAAAAGGGTATGATGGCTGAGCCGTAGCTCAGGATCCATAATAAGCCGAAGCGGTGACTGTAAATCTGCCTGCCCAGGTAATAAAGCATCACCATGGATAAAATCCCGCATATCAGGTTGGGAAACCTGGCTGCAAATTCATTGATCCCGAACAGCTTCATGGATAGGACCTGAAGCCAGAAAAAAAGCGGAGGGGTTTCATGCAAGGGTTCATAATCCAGCTGAACACTTGAATAATCGCCGGTGACAATCATCTCCCTGGCCGCTTCCGCATATTTGGTTTCATTGCTATCGAAGAGGTTTACCGATCCCAGGAAGGGTAATAGAAGAAGGGCGGTGATTACCACGATCGCGGCATAAACCCATGCCCTTCTATATGGTGTGTCGGGGGACATGGCCCTAATGTAGCAAAAATTGGTTCAGAGAATCCTGAACAGATAATTTTTTCTACATTTGGCAGTCGAAAACTAACATGCATGAATAAGGAACAACTAAAAGAAACCTTCCTCAGCTTATATGGTGAGCAGGAGGGTGAGATCAGCATCTTCTTTTCGCCCGGCAGGGTAAATTTAATCGGAGAACACACCGATTATAACGGGGGATATGTTTTTCCCTGTGCACTCTCGTTTGGCACCTATCTGCTTGCAAGACTTAATAATAGCCGACAGCTTCGTTTTGCCACGACCAATTTCGACCACCGGGGCGAAGTGAATCTGGATACACCCTTCGAAAAGGAAGGCAAATCCTGGTTTAACTATCCGGTGGGTGTCCTGAACGAATTAAGAAAATCCACCCGGGAAGTGGAAGGTCTCGATCTTCTCTATTCGGGAGATATTCCCAACGGAGCAGGACTCTCCTCTTCGGCTTCCATCGAGATGGTAACCGCCTATGCCATGAACCAGCTTTTCGGATTTGGAATGGATCGCATGGAACTGGTACATCTGTCGCAGAAAGCCGAAAATATCTTTGTTGGAGTAAATTGTGGAATCATGGACCAGTTTGCTTCGGGGATGGGAGCAGCGGGTCATGCACTTTTTCTGAATTGTGATACACTGGATTACGAGAGGGTTCCCTTAAATCTGGAGGGCATGAAAATAGTCATCGCCAATACCAATAAAAGAAGGGGGCTGGCCGACTCAAAATACAACGAGCGAAGGGCGCAGTGCGAGGCAGCCGTTGAGGCTCTTCGCAGCCACAAAAACATAGCAAATCTGAGTGCATTAAGCCTGGATGAGTTTCAGACTCTAGCCCACCTCATTGAAGACGAAGTTGTTCGAGGAAGAGCCAGGCATGTGATCTCAGAAAATCACCGCACCCTCAGTGCCATAGAAGCGCTGAACCAGGGCAATCTGGTAAGCTTCGGTCAGCTCATGAATCAATCTCACGATTCACTCAGGGACGATTACGAAGTGACCGGCAAGGAACTGGATACCCTGGTGGAGGAGGCCAGAAAAATTGAAGGAACACTGGGCAGCAGAATGACCGGTGCAGGTTTCGGTGGTTGTACGGTCAGTATTGTCAAAGAAGAGGCAGTAGAATCCTTCATCCGTGAGGTGGGTAAGGCATATCAGGAACGTACAGGTTTAAAAGCCGATTTTTACGTAGCCGAGATTGGGGACGGTTCCAAACAGATCCAGTAGAGCCCTCAGCCTACCTGACCCGCACCGAAGTTTTTAAGAGGTCCTCGTCCGCAGAGGAAGGCCCTACCATAATTTCGTAGCTGCCCGATTCCACCACATAATCACCCAGTTCCGGGTCATAGATGGATAATTCCTCAGGTCCGAGCTCCATGGTAAGTACTACGCTTTGTCCGGCCTGTACGGCTATTCGTTCAAAACCTTGCAGTTCTTTCAAGGGACGCCTGAATCGGGAATCCGTGTGCCGCAGGTACAACTGGACCACCTCTTCCCCATCGTGTGTACCTGAATTTGTCAGGTCCACACTTACCGTAAGCTTTTCATTATCTCCGATCTCTTTCTTATCCAGGATCAGGTTATCGTAAGCAAAGGTGGTGTAACTTAAGCCAAATCCAAAGGGATAGAGTACCTCCCCTTCAAAATACCTGTATGTCCTGCCCTCCATGTCATAATCTTCAAAGGGCGGCAGGTCTTGCACCGACCTGTAAAAGGTTAAGGGAAGCCGGCCGGCCGGATTGTAGTCCCCAAAGAGGACGTCAGCAACAGCTTCTCCGGCAGCTTCTCCGCCATACCAGGCCTGCAGGATGGAAGGAACTAAATCATGTTCCCGTGTAATGGAAACCGATGAGCCGGTCATCAGAACCAGAGTCACCGGCTTGCCTGTGGCTGCAATCCGTCGGATCAGGTTACGCTGAACTGCAGGAAGATCCAGGGAAGTCCGGTCGCCCGCGTCAAATCCTTCCAGTTCCAAACCCCGCATCTCCTCCCCTTCCAGGCGGGCTGTCAGCCCCATAACCAGTACCACATGATCGGCCCAGCTGGCAGCCTGCACTGCTTCCCAGGACAAAGGCAAGCCGGGTTCTTCCCAGTGCAGGGTACAGTTGACATCTCCATGCCGGTCCTGCACAAACACCTCCACCCGGTAAGCCCTGCCAGCCACCAGATCCAGGCTCCTGTAGGTTTTGTTGGTTTCATGAATATTGCTGTTCCTGATAAGGGTATCCCCTTCAAAAACAAAGGTAAAATACCTCCCGTCCACACCCACTTCATGGCTTCCGTTTCGCCTGGGAACCAGCACGCCGCTCCAGACGGCTGAATAATTATCATCCCTTAGCCCTTCCACAGGAGCTTCTCCGTCCCACCAATGTATATCCACCAGGCTGTCTACCCTCTCCAGTATCGGATCGCCGTAACTCTCCAGATTATCGTAGAAAGCCAGATTCAGTCCCGGCTGACTCTGGTCCCTGTCCCTGAATAGTACCTCAGCGGGTACAGGGACCAGGTATGGTAAACCCGCATGGTGGGGGCTCCCGAGTGCATACCTGACCTCAGCCTGGTCACCCAGTTTATTCCTGATTCCATCATATACACTCACCGGATCCACGGGAATTCCGTTGTAATTTCCATTCTGTACATACACGTTGTGCGCATTGGGTCCGATCACTGCCACTTTTTTCAATTCCCTGGACAGAGGCAGGGAAGAGTTATCATTTTTCAGTAATACCATACTCTTACGCGCCATCTTCCTGGCCAGCTCCTTATGGGTATCACCGGCCACCTCCTCCAGGGAAAAATCTGACCAGGGAACCAGTTCATCCGGATCGAACATGCCCAGTTTCATTCTGGCCAGCATCAGGCGCCTCACCGAAACGTCTATGTCCTCCTCCGCTATTAAGCCCTGCTCAACAGCCTTTACCAGACCCTTGTATTGTGTTCCGCAATTCAGATCGGTCCCTGAAAGCACACCCATGGCCGCAGCCTCTTCCCGAGTATCCACCACATTGTGTCCCGAGTGGAAATCACCAATGGCTCCGCAATCCGAAACGATGTAGCCCTGAAATCCCAGTTCACCGCGTAGCAATTCTTCCTGGAGGGGAATGCTGCCGCAGCAGGGCTCACCAAGGTATCGGTTGTAAGCACACATAACAGATCCTACCTGTCCCTCTTCCACAGTCTTTTTAAAGGCTGGCAGGTAGGTATCCCGGAAATCTCTCTGGCTGACCACCGCATCAAATTCGTGTCGCAGGGGTTCCGGACCGCTGTGGACCACATAGTGTTTGGAAGTTGCCACCGTCTTCAGGTAGCGGGGATCATCACCCTGCAGGCCCCTGATGAACTGCACTGCCATCTCCCCACTCAGATAGGGATCCTCTCCATAGGTTTCGTGTCCTCTTCCCCAACGGGGATCTCTGAAGATATTGATGTTGGGCGACCAAAAGGTGAGCCCCTGGTACATTCCGCGTTTATCCCTGGAGATATAGTCGTGGTACTTGGCTCTTGCCTCGGTGCTGGTAACATCAGCCATCCGGAACATCATATCCCGGTCAAATGTGGCCGCCATTCCGATGGCCTGAGGGAAAACAGTTGCCTTCCCCGAGCGGGCCACCCCGTGCAAACACTCGTTCCACCAGTTGTATTCGGGAACATCCAAACGCTCAACAGCTTCGGCATAATGGGTCAGCTGACCCACTTTTTCTTCCAGCGTCATCCGTGAGACCAGATCTTCCGCCCGGCTTTCAAAATCGAGATCGGTATTCTGATAGGGATAACGCGAGGCATTCTCGCAGGAGCATAGCAAAGAGAAAAGGCCTAAAAAAACCAGGTGGCGTATACTAAGAATCATGCTTATAGGTTTTTAGCTGCTGAATCGATACATGGTATGCTCTGAATATTCCTCACCGGGGATTAATACCGTAGACGGAAAGGAACTCTGGTTAGCCGAATCAGGGAAATACTGTGTTTCCAGGCAGAGGGCAGAATGTTTCTCATATACTTTTCCTCCCTTACCCCGGATCCCGTTCACATAATTTGAGGTATAAAGCTGTATTCCCGGGGTGGTGGTTAATACCTCCATGTACCTTCCGGATTCAGGATGGCTGACAGCAGCCACCTTGGTGAGTTCCCTCGATTCCATGGCAAGCACATAGTTGATATCGTAACCCGGATCCACTTCGGTGATCCTGTCACCGATGGGAGTGGCAAGCCTGAAATCGTAGGCGGTGTTCGCAAGCGGAAGTATTTTCCCCGTGGGAATACTCTCTTCGTCCAGCTCGGTGTATCGGTCCGCATCGATCATGAGTTCATGTGAATGGATGCTGCCTTCGCAATTATTCAGGTTGAAATAACTATGATTGGTCAGGTTCACATGGGTAGGTTTATCGGTCTTGGCCCTGCAGGATATGATCAATTCATTATTGTCGTTCAGGCTGTATTCCACTTCCACCATAAGAGCACCCGGATAACCCTCCTCGCCATCGGCACTCTCGTAAGCCATTTTGAGACTCACCTGTTCCGTGGTCTTTTGGGAATAGGGAGTCCACAGCTGCCTGTCAAATCCGCGGGCACCCCCATGCAGATGGTTCTTTCCTTCATTGGCTGTGATGTGATATATCCTGCCTTCCAGTTCAAAGCGCGATTTTCCTATTCTGTTGCACACCCTTCCCACCATGGCTCCAATGTAGGGATGGTCGCCCATATACTCCTCCAGGCTGTCAAATCCGAGCACAACATCACCCGGCATTTTATCTTTATCAGGTATACGTATGGCGGTGATAATTGCGCCGTAGGTAATCACATCCACTTCCATACCCCGGTTGTTTTTCAGGATATACTTGTATACTTCCTTTCCTTCTGGCCCCAGGCCAAATAGCTGTTTTTCTATGTTCATAGCATGTTGAGTTGTGCGTTTTAAAGATAAAAAGAATCCTTACCTGTTTATAACTGGTTGAAAAAAGCGAAACGTCCGGGTAGATTCTTTGGAGAAGTTCCTTAATTTTAAGAGAAGCTAATTAAAAATCTTTCCTTGGGGTTAGCACAAGACTCTAAACTACAAACTCCAAACTACTCAGGGAGGCTGCCCTAGCAAAAGCAGCCTCCTTTTTTCAATCCATTATTTTGATCCCAATTCCCTGGCAGTCCTGTCTTCCCTGGCAGGTGTCGGTGTCCTTTTTGGCGGAGCACTTTCAAGAAGTTTCATCAGTTCTTCCACCAGACGTTCCACCTGGGGATCACGACCCTGCATCAATACATTGGGATCATCCCAAACCTCGATATCGGGCGCTACACCCTCTCCTTCCCAGAACCAATGACCGTCGTTGTCATAGAGCCTGGCTCCGGGAACAGTAATGCCTCCCCCGTCGATCAGCTGGTGACCGGTGGCCGGTCCCACAAGGATTCCCAGAGTGCGTTCACCCACGATGGGGCCTGCCTCAAGTTCCTGGAAAGCCCAGGGCAAACCATCACCGCCGGAACCTGCCCAGCCGTTGATCAGCATGCCCACCGGTCCGTTATTGGTGCTTGTGGGATGGGTATGATCCTTGCCATGCCGCCAGTGGAGATTATAGACCACCGGACGTTTCAGGAGCTCAAGGAAACGATCAGCAAGCTGTCCGCCCCCGTTAAAGCGTTCGTCAATCACAAAGCCGTCCTTCTCCAGCTGACCGTAAAACATTCTGACCAGTTCCTGCTGTCCCTGTCCGGCCGTATTGGACATGTAGATGTAGCCCAGCCTTCCACCACTTAGCTTATCAACCATAAGCCGGTTGTTTTCGATCCATTCCAGGTACCTGAGCTGGGTCTCTTCTCCCTGACTAAGGCACTTGACCACAAGCTGGGTGGCATCCGAAGGATTGCCCGATGCGGAGGTGGACAGGGATACAGTTTTTCCTGCCAGTCCCTCAAAGGCTGCATAGGGGTCTATTTTTGGATCCAGAGCCACTCCATTCACCGAATGAATATAATGCCCTGTCCTGACCTTGATACCCGGCTTATCGAAGGGAGAACGAACCTGGGTATCCCAGGCAGCTGGCCGGACGATTCTTTCAATGCGGTAGCCATTCTCAGTCAGTTCCCAGTCAATGCCCAGAAAACCTGTCTGAACACGTTTTACCTCATCCGGTCCTCCACCAAAGGTGTAGGTGTGACCGGCACTAAGCTCACCGGCCAGATTGGAAGCTACAAAAGTCACATCCCATCTGGATCGCGCATCTTCAATAAGGGCTCCGTATTGCACCCTTAAAGCTTCCCAGTCCACCCCGTGCATCTGAGGATCGTAAAAGAAATCACGGTGTCTTCTCCAGGTGTCCTGGAAGATTTGTCTCCACTCTTCCCTGGGAACCAGATCCATGGCCAGATGTCCGGTGGGAATGGCTTTGTCCAGTTTCTGCTTTTCCGCAGCTTTGATGATGCCGTACTTGCCATTGCTGCTAACCAGGATCATTTTTCCATCGGCTGTAAGTTTGGCACGACCCACATCCGACATGATGCTTTTATCCTCCCTCTCTTTCAGGTCGTAGTAATGCAGTGAAGCACTCCGTGAACCCGAACCTGTGTTGGGAGATCTGCGGTAGACCAGTTTGCCTTCAAAAGCAGCCAGCCAGCCTATGTTCCCGGCCTTGGGAGGCAGAACTTCCAGACGGGCTTCCATGTTGTTCAGGTCTATTTTCACCTGGGTTTCCTTGGGCTTTTCTTCCTCATTTTCTTCAGCTTTTTTCTTTTTGGCCTTCTTTTCTCCTTTGTCGTCCTCCTTCTTCTCCTCCTTCTTTTCTTCAGCTTTCAGCTCATCGTTCTTAGGACCCAGCAAAGAGGGTATGTCCGAATTAAGGGGCAATGCCACGATCTGGGTAGAATTGGGATAAATCCAGGTGCCATCCCCCATATCGGAATAGGCGGCATTCATGGCCCTGTCGCTCAGGTAAAAGAGGTATTTCCCGTCCACGCTGAATACGGGTCCGGCATCTGCATAAAATCCACTGCTTACCTGGCTGGCCTTTTGAGTTTCCAGCTCGTAGAGAAAGATAGCTGAATGGCTGTTATCCAGTCCCTGGGTGAAAGCGATCCACTTGGAATCGGGCGACCAGGCTATGGAATATCCGTATCTGCTTCCATGCCCTATGTTCCAGCGGTAATTGCCGGCCACCACCGAGCTACGACTTTCCACATCCAACACAGTGATGTCATTGCTTTCATCCACATAAGCAATCTTCTTGCTATCGGGTGACCAGAAGAGCTGATAACCGAATCCCTTGCCCCGCTGGGTCAGTTTCACCGCATCCTTTTTCATGTCCGGATCCTGCATGTAAAGCTCATACTCCCCGGAACGATCGCTCCAGAAAGCTATATTTTTTCCATCGGGCGACCAGGAAGGCATCATGTCAAAGGCTCCGCTGGAGCGGGTTAGATTCAGGGTATAACCTTCCTTCACCGGCACATTAAACAATTCCCCCCGGGCTTCAAATACGATGCGTTTCCCTTCGGGTGAAGCCGTCATGTTACGGATGCCCTTACTTACGTTCACACTGCGCGGCATCTCCAGTGAAAGGTCGCTAACCACCTGTACATTCACAGCTTCATAGGATTTGCTTTCCGCATCCATTAAATAGAGCTTTCCGCCGGCTTCGAAGATCAGTTCATTGTTACTGGCAGACAGCGATGATATATCAAAATCCTCCAGGAATGTAATCTGTGTGGCTTTCCTGGCCTCTCTGTCATATTCCCAAACATTGAGCCTCATATGTTCGCCCCGGTCCGAAAGAAAAAAGATCTTCTCTCCTACCCAGGCCGGTTTTCCTTCAATGGCCAAGGTATTGGTAATGTTTTCAGCCTCCTGCTTCTCCAAATCAAAAATCAGCACATCTGAAGTTAGTCCTCCACGATAGCGTTTAAAAGGATAGTTTTCGGTGATCTTGGTGATGTAGGCCAGGAATTTGCCATCGGGTGAATACGAGGCCAGCTCTCCATAGGGTATTTTTTGCTTTTGTGGCAAACCACCTTCCTTGTCCACGAGGTAAAATTGAGAGAAGGACTGCCTGCCGCTTTCCCGTTTAGAAGCGATTAACAATTGCTCTCCACCGGGGTGCCAGTCCACCAGACGGTCGCCAAATGAATTATAAGTCACCCGGGTAGGAACTCCACCCGTTACAGGCAAAACATACACATCCTGGTTACCATGATAGCTGGCTGTAAAGGCCAGTTCTTTGCCATCGGGCGAAAATTTGGGCCAGGACTCCTCTCCCGGTGAACGGGTTAGCTGAAGGGCCGTGCCACCCTCCTTGGGCATTATCCAGATATCACCTCCGTATACGAAAGAGATTTGCTGCTCCGAAACATCAGAGTAACGCATCAACCGGGCGCTGATTTGAGCAAATGAAAACTGCACTGCAAAGAGGCAGACGATTATTACCAGTAATTTTTTCATATTCTGTTTTGTTGTATAAATAGTTTGGGATTAGGGGATAGGAGTTAGGGGGTTTGGCCTTCAATCCAGGGTGCTCCAGCTTCCCTGAGCTCAGCCTCCAGTTTGGGTAAAAGATCTCCGGTGATCCTTTCCAGGTAGGCCTTAATAGGCTCCAGTTCCTCTCTGGCCAGTACCAGGCTTTCCCTGTGCATCCCTGTGGGACCGTAAAAGGTGCTCAGTCCCCTGGCGGCCGTATAATATCGGCTGCGTGGAGTGGGTGCCTGTTTTTCGCCAATTTCGCTCTTTGAGGGGTGACCGTTTGCCCGTACCTCCAGTTTCTTCAGGAGGGCATCCAGCTCGTAGATACGCTGTAACAGTTCCGGGGTCTGTGAATCCAGGCTGAGGCAGGCCCTTTTCATGGCAGTAACTTTTTTAGCAGAATGCTGCAGACCTTCATTCACTTTCCCAAGTGCCTGGCCCAGAGCCTCCACTTCCAGTCTGAACTGATCAATCTCTGAATGGGATGCGGCTTCCAGCGAACCTTCCTGCAGCTGCTTAACTGTAAATGATTGGGATCCTGCCAGGGCTTTTACCGTACCCTTCCGGACAGCATACATTTTTACTTCGTACTCTCCGGGCATTACATAAAATCCCGAACCCGGAGAAGGACTCCCCTTGGGCTGCTCCAGTCGAATGTTGTTTTTCGAAGCATGTCTCAGATTCCAGCTTACCCTGTGGATTCCTTTCTTGGCAGAGGCTTTCACATGATTTACAATCTTTCCGTCCCTGTCCGTAACGGTAAAGAGCAGGTAAGGCGCGTCTTCAGCCATTTCCTCATCCAGTTTCTCCCATCCGGGGAAGGGAACCGGAGCACCGCTTTCAAGACTCTTTTCAGCCTTCTTTCTCTGGGCTTTCAGTGAAGGAATGTCCTCCTTCAGATAATAGGTGAAAACTGCACCGTAGGGAGGGTTCTTGGCCCTGTAATCAGAAGCCCCCTGATCACCTGCTACCCTTCTGGGCTGATACAACCACGGATCTTTGACAGGAAAGAATATGGCCTCCTGCTGAAGGGCTTCGGGACTTACCTCCCTCAGGGGACTCAGATCGTCCAGTACGTAAAAACCTCTTCCAAAGGAGGCTCCCACCAGATCGTTCTCCCTTCTCTGAATGGTCAGGTCGCGGAAGGAGATGGTGGGGACCCCTCCTTTTAGCTGAATCCAATGTGACCCCCCATCCACTGTAAAGTAAATACCGAATTCCGTGGCTGCAAAGAGCAGGTCCTTTTTCACATGATCCTGCACCAGTCGCCATATGAGGGTCCGGCCAGGGATGTTTCCGGCTATGCTTTTCCAGCTCTTGCCTGCATCTGTACTTTTGATCAGATAGGGAGAGAGATCACCGAACTTATGATTATCCAGTGCTACATATACTGTTCTGGCATCAAAGAGGTCGGCTTTAATGTCATTGACAAAGGCAGTAGCAGGGATCCCTTTGATGGAACCCACCTCAATCTTTTTCCAGTTTTCACCACCGTCCTCGCTCACCTGGATAATTCCATCGTCGGTACCAGCATAAAGTATTCCTTGCTGCACAGGCGACTCGGCCAGTGATGTAATGGTGTTGTAGGTAGACATGGCATTCAGATCCCAGGCATTATCCCAGCTCTGCTTCTTCCCCATGATGGGAAGTTCCAGTCGTTCCTGGTCCCTGGTCAGGTCGCCCGATATGCTTGTCCAGCTGTCACCCCGGTTCTCCGATCGCCATACGCGGTACGATCCGGTATAGATCCTGGCCGGATTGTGCGGGCTAACCAGAATGGGAGTGTCCCAGTTAAAACGCTCGAAAGGATCGCCGCTCCCTGCCTGGGGCTGAATATAGACAGCCTCTCCGGTCCGGCGGTCTGTCCGGTACATAACTCCCTGCTGAGATTCGGCATAAACGATATTGGGATTCCCGGGTTCGGTGGCCGGCTGGTGACCGTCGGCGCCCAGGATGAAATACCACTCGGCATTCCTTATGCCGTGTCGATATACAGTTCGGGAAGGTCCGCCATGGGAGCCGTTGTCCTGGGTACCCCCGTAAATATTGTAAAATGGCAAGGCATCATCCACGGCCACTTTGTAGTATTGTGTCAGGGGCAGATTGGCTACAAAACGCCAGTTTTCAGCCAGGTCGAAACTCTCATACACACCGGCATCGGTGCCCACCAGCAGGTAGTTGGGATCGTCTTTCCTGAAGGTGATACTATGATTGTCGGAATGTTTGAATTGCTCTTTCATCCTGCGAAAAGTCTTTCCGTGATCGTCCGATACCTGTATCCTCACATCCATCAGGTAAAGGGTTCCTTCATGGTGTGGGGAGGCGTAGAGTTCCTGGTAATAATGCGGTCCGGTTGCACCGGATACGGTATTGGACTGTTTTTTCCAGCTCTTCCCTTTGTCCTCTGACATAAATACTCCTCCGGATGTCCGGTCCAGTTCTATGGCTGCATAGATCACATCGCTGTTGAAGGGCGACATGGTCAGACCGATTTTACCCAGGTTGGATCCTGGAATACCCGAAGTCATTTTTTCCCAGCTACTGCCTCCGTCTGTACTTCTGTGAATTCCTGATCCGGGTCCACCTCCCATGTAGGCAGCCACGTTGCGATGCCGCTGCCAGGTAGCCGCATAAAGCCACTCGGGATTGTCAGGATCCATCAAAAGATCGGTAACCCCGGTCCATTCGTTGACTCCGAGAACCTTATGCCAGGTCTTCCCTCCATCTATGGTTTTATATAAACCTCTATCGCCTCCCTGCTTCCACAGCGGACCCTGAACGGCTGCAAATACCACCTGCGAATTTTCAGGATGTACAATAATCTTGGAAATATGCTCCGATTCTTTCAGACCCATGTTCTTCCAGCTCTTACCCCCATCCTGGCTCCGGTAGATTCCATCCCCGTAGGCCACATGGCGTCCTCCCACATTTTCTCCGGTACCTACCCAGACTGTATGGGGATTGCTGGGATCGATGGTCACACAGCCGGTGGAATAGGATGCCTGCTTGTCAAATATGGGCGTCCAGGTGATACCTGAATTGGTGGTCTTCCAAACCCCACCGGAGCCCACTGCCACATACCAGATGTTTTCGTTTTCCGGATGGATGGCAATGTCGGCAATGCGTCCGGAGGTAAATGCCGGACCCAGGTTGCGGAACTCCAGTCCGCCGAAAGCGGATTCGTTAATCAGATTTTCTGTTTTCTGTGCAAACAGCGTGGCAGAAACTGCCAGCAAAAGAATCGAAAGGTATTTCATGGGATTAGCTAATTGAAAGTTTAATGAACTGACTAATATACAAAATCGGGCTGTTTTATGTATTTTCGGAGGCATGAAAACCCCCTTGAATTTTCAGTTGAACCCTCTCCCATGATCCATGAACTAGTTGTAGCCTGCATGCTGGGTCTTATCGGAGGCTTAATTCCCGGTCCGGTAATTACCGCTGTTTTCACCGAAGTATTGCAATCGGGATATCCCAGGAGCCTGAGAATTATTTTCATCGCCTTAATTACGGAATCTGTGGTGGCAGTAATCAGCCTTCTGATACTTGCCTCCCTGGGTTTTAACGAAGCATTTTTCAGGGGCCTCTCCCTGGCAGGGGCTGCCATCCTGATCTGGATATCCATATCCCTCTGGAAAGTTAAAACCCTGGATACCGGGGAGAAAGTCCACTTCGGATTTTGGAAAATTATCCTGATGATCCTGTCCAACGGGGTACTGTGGACCTACTGGATCACCATCTGCATACCCAAAGCCGTCCTCCTTGGCAGCCAGGTACATCTGGGGGAATACCTGTTTATGGCCCTGGTTCAGCTGGGTTGGCTCCTCTCCACCCTGCTGGTGGCCTACCTGTTTTCCAGATTCAGAAAACTTCTGTCCAGGCCCAGGGTCATCCCCGTGCTGTTTAAGCTTTTTTCTCTGGCTTTTGCCTATTTTGCCGGTGATATGATTTATAAGTCCATCAACTTCTTTATTCGCTGAACAAGGATTAATTTCTAACTTTAAATAAGCATGCTGGATCCCAAGAACTTTAAAATACAAGCAGATCCCATTGTCGACTGGATCGACCATTACCTGAAGCATATCACCGATTACCCGGTCAAGTCAAAGGTGGCCCCGGGCGAAATATACCAGGCCATTCCGGCGGAGGCACCCCTGCAAGGCGAAGGCCTGGAGCGTATTATGAAGGATCTGGATCAGACCATCCTGCCTGGCATCACTCACTGGCAGCACCCGGGTTTCCACGCCTATTTTCCGGCCAACTCTTCGGTGGAATCTGTGCTCGCCGAGAGTATCACTTCAGCCATTGGGGCACAGTGCATGATCTGGGACACTTCACCTGCCGCAGCCGAGCTGGAACAGAGAATGATGGAGTGGCTGAGCCAGGCCATGGGCTTTCCTTCCGGTTTTGAAGGGGTTATCCAGGACAGTGCATCCTCTGCTACCCTGGTGGCATTGATCACTGCCCGGGAAGTAGCCACCGGATTTCGCTCCAACGAAGAAGGAGTGCCCAACAATTTGAGGGTATACTGTTCCACTGAAACCCATTCTTCCATTGAAAAAGCAGTGGGTGTATGTGGCATTGGCAAGCGGAACCTGGTTAAGGTGGCGACAGATAATAAGCTTGCCATGGATCCCCAACTTTTAGAAGAAGCCATCAGGAAGGATCTGAAGAAAGGATTGAAACCCTGTGCGGTGGTGGCTACCCTGGGTACCACCGGTACGCTGGCAGTGGATCCCCTGAAGGAAATAGCCACCTTGTGCAAAAACATGGGAATCTGGCTTCATGTGGATGCTGCTTACGCAGGTACTGCCCTGTTGCTACCCGAGTACAGATGGATGAGCGAAGGTATGGAACTGGCCGATAGCTTTGTATTCAATCCGCATAAATGGATGTTTACCAATTTCGATTGCTCGGTCTACTTCATCAGGGACGCGGCAAGCCTGATTAAAACCTTTGAGGTCCTCCCCGAATACCTGAAAACCAAGTCCAGGGGCCTGGTAAACGACTATCGCGACTGGAGTGTGCCCCTGGGAAGAAGGTTCAGGGCCTTGAAGTTGTGGTTTGTTTTGCGGAGCTTCGGACTGGAAGGTATTAGAGGCAAGCTAAGGGATCACATCGAACTCAACCAGGAATTCTGCCAGGCCCTTGAATCCATCGATTTTTTAATTATGCCGGCAGAACCCTTCCTTAACTTTTCCTGTTTCAGGTTGCAAGCTGAAGGACTTACGGATCTGGAGGATTTAAATAGTCTCAATGAGGCCTTCCTGGAAGAAATCAACCGTTCGGGAGAATTGTTCCTCACCCATACCAAGGTAGACGGTTTCTACACCATCAGGATGCTTATCGGACAGACCTACGTGGACAGAACGCATATGGAACTGGCAGTGAAGCGGATCAAAGAGGCGGCCCATTCGGTACTTATTAAATTCAATCACCTTGGCTAAAAAAATGCTGAGCATTTCCCTGCTGGTCTTCCTTTGGCTCAACTGCCCGGGGCAATCCGGTTTCAAGGAGTCCCAGCTTAGCTATCCGAGGGTTCGGGAAGCCTACCAGCAGGAAGGGGAAAAAATCGACCGGATTTTACAGAGCCAGGGGCTTTCTGCCACCGATCTGGAACTATATCTGCTGGCCTTCAAGGAGGAGAAGAAGCTGGAAGTATGGGCAAGAGACAAAGAAAGTGCAAAATTTAATTTACTGCACAGCTTTGATATATGCAGGACTTCCGGGGTACCCGGACCCAAAAGAAAACAGGGCGACCTTCAGATTCCCGAAGGATTTTACCACATCTCTGCCTACAATCCCTGGAGCAGATTTCATCTCTCCATGTGCATAAACTATCCCAACCCATCGGATCGGATCCTTGGGGTTCAGGGCAGGCTGGGTGGAGATATCTGCATTCATGGAGCCTGTGTGACCATTGGCTGCCTTCCGCTCACCGATGTAAAAATCAAGCAGCTCTACCTGCTCTGTGTGCAAGCAAAGAACAATGGACAAAGCAAGATTCCCATCACCATTTATCCAGCCAGGCTAAATCCGGATAATTATCGCCGGCTAACTGAAACATACAGGGAAAACGAAGATCGACTTAATCTCTGGGCCGATCTGCGCACTGCTTATGAGATTTTTCAAACGGAACAACGATTCCCGGAGATAACTTTTCTTACCAATGGACTTCATAGCATCAGATAGTTATTGTATATTTATTATATGACACAGGCTTATCATAATAATATCTACCTGCTTAAGGGTGCTGTACAGGGCGGTAAAACTGCCTTTCTTTCCAAAATGACAGAATTGTTTCAAAAAGAGGGAATTACTGTAGGAGGTTTTCTGAGTCCCGGCAAAGTCTCAAATGGGAAAAGATCCGGATTTGACCTCAGACAAATTGGAACCGGGACCCAGGTGAACATGGCCGGTTTGCAGGAAAAGGAACACTGGTTCAAATATCGCCGCTTCTGGTTTAATCCCATGGCCTTCGCTCAAGGAGAAATGTGGATGGAGGAAAGCCTGAAGAATAAAAGCAGGGTATTGGTCATCGATGAAGTGGGCCCCATGGAGCTGGAAGGAAGAGGATGGGCAGGCCTCCTTGACAGGCTCGTGACGCATGATAAAATGTTGCAATTATGGAGTGTCAGAGAACAGCTGGCATCTCAGGTACTGGAGCAATGGTTTATTGGCAGTTCGCAGGTAATCGATATGGATATCGATACACCCTTAAGTGCCCATAAGAAACTGATGACATCCTGGCTGATTAAAAATACTGCCGGAACAGAATGACTGTAGCCTCAATTTCCATACCCGACCGAATGTTTGCCATCAGGCAAAAGGAAGCGGGAGGTCCCCTGAGCTACGAAGAAATTGAAGTACCCCGTCCATCAAAGGGAGAAGTCCTGGTTAAGATGGACTCTGCTCCCATTAATCCCTCCGACCTGGCACTGATTAAAGGGGGCTACCTGGAGCGCAACTATCCCTTTACACCCGGACTGGAAGGAAGCGGAATCGTGGTAATGTCGGGAGGAGGAATCCTGGCTGGTATGAGGAAAGGCTCCCGGGTGGCTTGTTCGCCAAAGCCAGGAGGAGATGGCACCTGGGCGGAATTTATGCTTACTTCTGCGATGCACACGGCTCCCCTCCCTAAAGGTGTAAGCATGGAGCAGGGATCCATGATGCTTGTAAATCCCATGACCACCATGGCCTTCGTCCTGATGGCCAAAAAGGAAAAGCACAAAGCCCTGGTTAACAACGCAGCAGCCAGTTCGCTGGGAAAAATGCTTATCAGAATGTGTCAGCTGCAAAATATCCCGCTGATTAATATTGTTCGGCGGGAAAATCAGGTTGAGGAGCTAAAAAAACTGGGTGCCACCTATGTTCTAAACAGCAGTAAAAGCAGCTTTGAATCCGAACTGAAAGAACTGGCCAGACAAAAAAGTGCCACCTTATTTCTGGATGCAATTAGCGGCCGGCAGACATCCCTCCTGCTGCGCACTGCCCCATCGGGCAGCAAGGTGGTGACTTATGCCAGGCTCTCAGGAGAAGACATACAGGCCGACCCGACCGAACTGATCAACCAGGGCAAAAAGATTGAGGGATTTCAGCTGGGCTCTTGGTTGCAGAAGCAAAAACTGCTCTTCAAACTACGCTTTATTTCGAAGGTTAAAAGGCTCCTGGAAAAGGAATTAAGCTCGAATATACGCCGTACCCACCCAATGGCAGAAGTAGATAAGGCATTGGCTGAGTACCAGAATAATATGTCTGAAGGAAAAATCCTGTTAAAAGCATAATACTATGAAACAAGTATCTGTATACCTGGTATTAATCGCATTGTTTGTATTGGGCTCAGGCACCTCCTGCAGCAGGGTGCAGGGTCAGGGAGATCCGCATTCCACCCCTTCCTTCACCTGGAAGGGCGCCAATGTGTATTTCCTGCTCACCGACCGCTTTTTCAACGGCGATCCCGGCAACGATGTGAATTTCGACAGAACCCTGGAAACCGGTAAGCTTCGGGGATTTGAAGGGGGTGATATTAAGGGAGTGATCCGGAAGCTTGAAGAAGGCTACTTCGACAAGCTGGGTATCAATGCCCTCTGGCTTACCCCCTGGTTTGAACAGATCCACGGAGGAACCGATGAGGGGACCGGACTTACCTATGCCTTTCATGGATACTGGCCCAGCGACTGGACCAGTCTGGAACCCAACGTGGGTACCGAGGCCGATTTGGAAAAGCTGGTGGAGACTGCTCATGCTAAGGGGATACGCATAGTCATGGACGTGATCATCAACCATACCGGTCCGGTCACAGAAGCGGATCCGGTATGGCCCGACGAATGGGTGAGGACCAGTCCCCAGTGCACCTATCAGGATTATGAAAGCACAGTTACCTGCACACTGGTGAGGAATCTTCCCGATATCCGAACCGAATCGGATCAGCCTGTGGACCTTCCTTCCACCCTCCTTAAGAAATGGGAAGAAGAAGGGAGGCTGGAACAGGAGCTGGCAGAACTGGATGCTTTTTTCGAACGTACAGGTTATCCCAGGGCACCCCGGTACTACCTCATCAAATGGCTTACCGACTATGTCCGGAAATATGGCATTGATGCTTACAGGCTGGATACTGCCAAACACATTGAAGAAGGTATCTGGGCTGAGCTGGGCAAAGAAGCTGAACTGGCCTTTCAGGAATGGAAAAAGGCGCACCCCGATAAGGTGCTGGATAACAAGCGTTTTTTCATGGTGGGAGAAGTATACGGATACGGTATCTCGGGGGGAAGGTTGTTTAATTTCGGCGACCGGGAAGTGGATTTCTTTGATCACGGTATTCACTCCATGATTAATTTTGAGTTTAAGGCCAGTGCCCATATGTCCTATGAAAAACTGTTCTCCTCCTATTCTGAGAAACTCAACGGTGATCTGGAAGGCCTGAGTGTCATGAACTATATCAGCTCCCACGACGATGGCGGACCTTTTGACAAGGAAAGGGAAAAAGCACTGGAAGCGGGCAGCAAGTTGTTGCTATGTCCCGGTGCATCCCAGGTATATTATGGAGACGAAAGCAGCCGTAAGCTGAACATCCCGGGTACGGAGGGAGATGCTACTCTGAGAAGCAAAATGAACTGGGAGGAAATTGCCACCAGCGAGCTAAGAAAGGGTGTGCCGGTGACCGAGGTGTTGGAACATTACCAGAAACTGGGCCGATTCCGCAGGGATCATCCCGCTGTGGGAGCAGGCATTCACCGGATGATATCCGGGGAACCCTACTTCTTCTCCAGGAGCTATGAGAAAGACGGAGCGATCGACCGGGTGGTGGCCGGACTGGATCTGGAACCCGGAAAGCACAGCATTGCTGTGGGAGGAATATTTGAGGATGGAAGCGAACTAATCGATTATTATTCAGGCCTCGAGTTTCGGGTTAAAAATGGTAAGGTGGAAGTAGATTCCGAATTTGAGACTGTATTGCTGGCAGTAAATTAAAAAAGCAATGATTAGCTATACCCTTGACCCTGACCAAATCAGCCTGGATCGCTTTCAACAGTTGACCCGGGAACGTCAGATAATACCCAGCCGCGTGGAACTCCAGGAAGATATGGAGGAACGTTTCGAAGCTCTCAGGAGCGCGGGAATATCCCGGCTTGGGGAGCTGATAAGCACTCTTGGGTCCAGGTCCAAAGTGGAAGCATTTTCTAAAAAATCAGGATTGACTGCGGATTACCTGGTGCTGCTGAAGCGCGAAGCAGGCTCCTACCTGGCCAGGCCGTTTCCACTATCCAAATTTCCGGGAATTCCTTTTGAATACACAGAGGTGCTCAAATCGAAGGGCATTAAAACCTGCAGGGGCTTCTTTGAACGGGTGCAGACTCCGGCTCAACAAACTCAGATATCGGGAGAATGCGGAATACCGGCGGCCCGCCTGAAGGAATTATG
>Ga0180436_10001923_pt1 | contig 20033 bp, 13 predicted proteins | sample SS_ome_2_FD_132434 | JGI IMG/M metagenome (GOLD analysis project Ga0180436, IMG submission 132434) | Hypersaline lake sediment archaeal communities from the Salton Sea, California, USA - SS_3_S_2 metaG | ecosystem: Environmental > Aquatic > Non-marine Saline and Alkaline > Hypersaline >...
CCGTAGGTTTCCTGCGACTGCAGTTCCCAGTCGTCGGGATCGAAGTCCTCGTCCGGGTAGCTCGTCAGCGTGACGCTGCCCGCTTCGAAGTCCTCCCAGACACTTGGGCGCCCGCCGGCCCGTGCGTGGGCCTGCGCATCCGTCCCCGTGTCGGCATGCGAGTCAGCCCGCACGTCCGCCCCCGCGACTAGCGGGCAACAACAGAGCCACAGAACGGCACAGATCCCGGCAGCGGCAAAGGCGCCGGCAAGCGCCGGGCGGGGGGTCGGATCGGGCATGGGTTCTCATCCTCGCTGGGCGGGCGCCGCGCGCTGCGCTTCTCCGCGCCGGACGGCGACGGTGCAACGCACTGAAAAGCGTCCGTATCTAATTGTACCTTAGATCGTTACTCGCCTCAAGTTCGGAGGCTGATCCGATCCCGAAGCGCGTGCTATACTGCTGCGCTTCATGATCAGTTGCTTCGGGATCGCCTGGCGCGCGCGCCGTGGCTGGATTCGACCTGCGGGAGGTGGGGCGGATGCGGATCGGGATTCGACGCGAGGACAAGAACGAATGGGAGCGGCGGGCGCCGCTAACCCCTGCCGACGTCAGCTGGTTGCACCGTGAGCAAGGACTGCGATTTCGTGTCCAGCCCGCTGCGGGGCGCATCTTTCCCGACGCCGACTACGCCGCCGCGGGAGCCGAGATCGCCGAAGACCTCGCGCCTTGCGACCTCGTGCTCGCGGTCAAGGAAATCCCGGCGCGGCTCTTGCGCCCCGGCGGGCACTACCTCTTCTTCTCGCATACGATGAAATGCCAACCCTACAACATGCCGATGCTGGCCCATCTCCTTGAGCTCGGCGCCACCCTCTTCGACTACGAGCTGATCGCCGATGAGCGCGGCCGGCGCCTCGTCTTCTTCGGCAATTTCGCCGGCCTGGCCGGCATGATCGACACGCTCCACGGGCTCGGATGCCGCCTGTCGGAAGAGGGCATCCCCAACCCCTTCACTGCGATCCGCATGGCGCATGCCTATCCGAGCCTCGCAGCGGCCAAGGAGGAAATCGCCGTCATCGGCGCGCGCATCGCCCGCGACGGCCTCGACCCCCGCTTGCAGCCGCTCGTCATCGGGTTCGCGGGATACGGCAACGTCTCGCGCGGAGCGCAGGAGATCCTCGACCTGCTCCCGGTCACGGCCCTGGCGCCGGAGGAGCTTCCGGCGCTGCGCGGCCGCGACGATCTCTCGCCCCACACACTCTACAAGGTTGTCTTCAAGGAGGAACACCTCGTCGAGCCGCGCGCCGCGGGTGCCGCCTTCGATCTGCAGGACTATTACGACCATCCTGAACACTACGCCGCGACCTTCGATCGCTACCTCCCGCATCTGAACGTGCTCGTCAACTGCATCTACTGGACCGAGCAGTACCCGCGGCTGATCACCCACGAGCAGGCGGCGGCGCTCTTCGCCGGCGGGAAGCAGCCGCACTTGCGCATCATCGGGGACATTTCGTGCGACATCGACGGCAGCATTCAGATGACGCGCAAGGTGACTGCGCCCGACAACCCCTGCTACGTCTACGAGCCGGCGACCGGTGACGTGCGCGACGGCTACGCCGGCTATGGGCCGGTCGTGATGGCGGTCGACAATTTGCCGTGTGAGCTGGCGGCGGAATCGAGTACCTTCTTCAGCCGCGCGCTGCGCGACTTCGTCGCCGAGTTCGCGCACGTCGACCTGACGGCGCCCGACGGTCTCGCGGCGCTGTCGGCGCCCCTGCGCGGGGCGATCATCGCGCAGCGAGGCGAACTGACGCCCCGCTTCGCCTACATCAAGGAGTGTCTCGCCGCGGACGGAGCGCCGGGCACGTAGCGCCGGCGCCGGGCGAGCAAGAAAGGAGCAAGGCATGGCACGCGTTCTCCTGCTCGGCGCGGGGCTCGTCACGCGCCCCCTGGTTCGCTACCTGCTCGAGCAGCCCGACCTGGAACTGACGATCGCTTCGCGCACGGTCTCCAAGGCGGAGCGCTTGCTTGAAGGCCATGAACGCGGCCGCGCGCTGGCCCTGCTCGTCGATGATCAAGAAGCGCTTGCGCGGCTGGTCGGCGAGCATGACTTGACGATCAGTCTGCTGCCTTACACCTATCACGTCCGCGTTGCCAAGCTCTGTCTCGCGGCGGGCAAGCAGATGGTGACGACCTCGTACATCAGCCCGGCGATGCGCGAGCTCGACGGCGAAGCGCGCGAGAAGGGCTTGACGATCCTCAACGAGATCGGCGTCGACCCAGGCATCGACCACATGTCGGCGATGCGTGTGATCGACGATGTCCGCGCCCGCGGCGGCGAGGTGACCGCCTTCTCCTCCTGCACCGGCGGCCTGCCGGCGCCGGAGGCGAACACGAACCCCTGGGGCTACAAGTTCTCCTGGAGCCCGCGCGGCGTCCTGATGGCGGGCAAGAACCCGGGCCGCTTCCTGCGTGACGGTGAGGTGGTCGATATCCCGGGGCCGGAGCTCTTCGCGCACTACAATCTGCTCGAGGTGCCGGGCGCGGGGACGTTCGAGGCCTACACCAATCGCGACAGCCTCGGCTACATCGACCTCTATGGGCTGCAGGGCATCCCCAACATGTTCCGCGGCACGCTGCGCTACCCCGGCTGGTGCGATACCCTCAAGGCGCTGGTCGCGCTCGGCTATCTGGATGACACGGAGCGCACGGACCTGGCCGGCAAGACGTTCGCCGACCTCGCGCGCCTGCTCGTCCCGAGCGCCGCCCAGGCTGGCAACGCTGAGGAGGTGGCAGCCGCGGTCGCAGGGCACCTCGGACTCGAGCCGGAGGCCGAGCCGATCCGCCGCTTTGCCTGGCTCGGGCTCTTCTCCGATGAGCCGCTGCCCGAAGCGCCGTCGATCATGGACGTGCTCGTGGCCCGCATGCTCGCCAAGATGTCGTATGAGCCGGGCGAGCGCGACATGCTCGTCATGCACCATGAGTTCAAGGCGCGCTTCGACGACCACGGGGAGCGCATCACGTCGACGATGGTCGACTTCGGCATCCCCGGCGGCGACAGCTCGATGGCGCGCACCGTCAGCCTGCCGGCGGCGATCGCAACGCGATTGATCCTGGAGGGCAAGATCACGCGGCGCGGCGTGCTCGCCCCGGTCCATCGCGACATCTACGCGCCGGTGCTTGACGAGCTCGAGAAGCTGGAGATCGTCTGCCGCGAACAGAGCGAACGCATCTAGACCTGGCGAGCGCATCCAGACCGAAGGGAGGCATCCGATGCAGGAGGAAGCGATCTATGCGGCGATCGAGCCGCACATCCGCGACGGCCACCTCGCCTGCCGCGACGCGCTGGCAGCCGCCGAGCGCTTGAACGTCAAGCCGATCGAGATCGGGCGACTCTGCGATGCGCGCGACATCCGCATTGTCAACTGCCAGCTCGGCTGCTTCGGCACGCAGCGCAAGCGCGACCGATGACCTCGGAGCCGCTCCCCCCCGCGCAGGGACCGAAGCGATCCGCGCGGAAGCCGGCACGCTCCGCGCAGGGACCGACGCCATGCGCGCCGGAGTCATCGCCGCGCGGGACGCGGCCGCCCGTGCCGGCGACGGACAAGCTCGGCGGCGCGCGGCTGCGGCTGCACGCCTGGCTGGAAAACGCAGAGGGACTCGTCCTCTTCGGGGCCGGCCGACTGCAGATCCTGGAGGCGATCGGCCGCGAGGGATCCCTCGCGGCGGCGGCCGAGGCGCTCGGCATGTCCTATCGCGGGCTCTGGGCGAAGATCCGCTTCTCGGAGCGGCGGCTCGGATTCGCGCTGATTGAGACCCACGCCGGGCGCGGCCCCGACTCGGGCACCGTCCTCACCCCGGCGGCCCGACGCCTGATGGCCCGCTTCGCGCGGCTGCAGGAGCAGGTGCAGGCCGCCGGACGCCACGCGTTCGCCGAGACCTTCCCCGAACCGCCCCCTGAGTAACATGCCAAGCATGGCATCTTACTGCCCGGCAAGCACCTAGCGCGGCTTGCCCCTTGACATTCGCCGGCCCGCTACCGATAGTGGCGACGCTGTGCGTGGCGGTGCGACGCGCCGTGCAGCATGCGGGTCGACCAGGGGGGAGTCGGTGTCAGACGAGCGCGGAGTGGGGTCGTTTGCAGAGGTCTTGGAGCGGCCCGGGGTCTCTCCCGACCTCGTTGCGCTGCAGGAAACGCTCTGGCACTACGTGCGTGCTGCACAAGACGTCCTCGCCGGGCATTACCCCACCGATCCCCCACCCCCGGCCGCAGTCCAAGAGGGGCTCATCGGCGGCCGCACGGTAACCGACGCCTGGGACCCGACGCCACCCGACGATCTCCTCGCCGCGACCGCGCGCCTGCTTCACGCTGTGTTGACGGCCGCGGCGTGTGAGGCACCGGGGCCGCTGCGCTTGCTGGCTCGCGGCGCAGCGGCGGCCGGCGCGTCAGGTGCGGGGGACGCGCGGGCCGCGCGAGACGCTCGGCAAACGGATGACGCGGAGGCGGCGGGAGCCGCGGCGGACGCACCCGCGGCTGACGGGGCGGAGGTTCCAAGCACCGCCGCGCAGGACGCACCCGGGGGCGGGTCGCCGGATGCGCCCGTGCCGCGCGAGACGTTGGCGCGCTGGTTTCACGCCGCGTGGCGCGCGGATCGCCGCGCGCTGCAGGAGCTGGCCGAACCTTACGCCTGCGATGCGGACTTACTCGCCTTCTTCGGCCGCCAGCTCGCCCGCCCCTTCTTTCAGCGCCTCGGCGCCACCCTCCAGCTCGATCCCGGCGCGTGGCGCCCTGAGCAACTTCACGCCGGCTGCCCGCTTTGCGGCGGCGCACCGCGCATCGGGCGCTACTGGCCCGAAGAAGGGGGGCGCACACTCTGGTGCGATCTATGCGACATCGAATGGCGCTTCCCGCGCGTCACCTGTCCTTTCTGTCTCAATCGCGATCACGAGACGCTCGGCTTTCTGAGCATCGCCGAGCATGAGAACTACCGCATCGATGTCTGTGATTCATGCCAGGGCTACCTGCGGGCGATCGACGACCGGTCGACCGGCCGCACGGCGGCCCTGGATTATCTGGTCGAGGATGTCGGGACCGTGCATCTCGGCCTGGCCGCGGAACGGGAAGGCTATCGCCCGGGACGCGTCGCCGGGTCCGGCCCCGTGGGATGAACCTGAGGAGAGGAGTGCTCGAGATGAAGCTCTCGCGAAGAGGATTCCTGGCCGCCGCCGGGACGACCGCCGCGGGCGGTGTCCTCGGCAAGCTGGGAATCGACCTGGGCCCATCCGTAGCGCACGCCGCGGCGCTGAAGACGCGCTACGCACGCGAATCGACGACGATTTGCCCCTATTGCGGCGTCGGTTGCAGTTTGATCGTCGCGACGATGAACCGCAACGTGATCAACGTCGAGGGGGACCCGGATCATCCGATCAACGAGGGATCGCTCTGCTGCAAGGGCCAGTCGCTCTATCAGGTCGCGACGAGCGACCGGCGATTGAAGAAGGTGCTCTACCGGGCGCCGCGCAGCACCGAGTGGGAAGAGGTCTCCTGGGAGTGGGCGATCGAGCGGATCGCCGACCGCGCCAAGCGCGCGCGCGATGCCAGCTTCACCGAGCAGGACGAGCGCGGCCGCACCGTCAACCGCACGCATGCGATCGCCGCCCTGGGCGGCGCGGCGCTCGACAACGAGGAGTGCTACCTCTACGGGAAGCTGATGCGCGCCCTCGGCCTGGTGTTCATCGAACACCAGGCACGCATATGACACTCGGCCACTGTCGCCGGTCTGGCGCAGAGTTTCGGCCGCGGTGCGATGACGAACCACTGGAACGACATCGCCAACTCCAACTGCATCATGATCATCGGCTCGAACGCGGCGGAAAACCATCCGCTCTCGTTCAAGTGGGTGATGAAGGCGGTCGCGGACGGCGCGACGTTGATTCACGTCGACCCCCGCTTCACGCGCACGTCGTCGAAGGCCCACTTGTATGCCCCGATTCGCTCGGGCAGCGACATCGCCTTCATCGGCGGCCTGATTCGCTACGTGCTCGAGAACAAGCTCTATCATGAGGAGTACGTCCGCGAGTACACCGACGCGACGATGATCGTCAACGACGGTTTTGACTTCGACGACGGACTCTTCAGCGGCTTCGACGCCTCCAAGCGCAAGTACGACAAGGCGACCTGGGCCTACGCGCAGAACGGCGACGGCCCCCGCCGCGACATGAGCATGCGCGACCCACGGTGCGTCTTCCAGCTGCTCAAGAAGCACTACGCCGAGTACACACCCGAGCGGGTCGCCGAAATCACCGGCATGCCGGTGGCTGACTTCGAGAAGGTCGCCGAGGCCTATTGCGCCACCGGCCAGGCGGGCAAGTCGGGCACGATCATGTACGCGATGGGCACGACCCAGCACACCTACGGCACGCAGAACGTGCGCAGCTATGCGATGCTGCAGCTCCTGCTCGGCAACATCGGCGTCGCCGGCGGCGGGATCAACGCGCTGCGCGGAGAGTCGAACGTCCAGGGCTCGACCGACTACGCGTTGCTCTTCCACATCCTGCCCGGGTACTTGAAGACTCCGCGCGCAGCCAACGTCGATCTGGCCACGTATCATGAGACCTGGACGCCGAAGGGCTCCTACGGCGACAAGTCGGCCAACTGGTGGCAACACACGCCGAAGTACATGGTCAGCCTGCTCAAGGCCTACTGGGGCGACCATGCCAAGGCGGAGAACGACTTCGACTACGCCTACCTGCCGAAGCTCGATGAGAACTGGATCTACACCCACATCGGCATGTTCGAGGCGATGTACGACGGCGTGATCAAGGGCCTCTTCTGCTTCGGTCAGAACCCGGCCGTCGGCGGCCCCAACGCGCGCAAGGAGCGCAAGGCGCTCGAGAAACTCGACTGGCTCGTGGCGGTCGACCTGTGGGAAACCGATACGATGGACTTCTGGAAGCGCCCCGGCGTCGATCCGAAGTCGATCGCGACCGAGGTCTTCGTCCTCCCCGCCGCCTCGTCAATCGAGAAGGAAGGCTCGATCACGAACTCGGGCCGCTGGATGCAATGGCGCTACAAAGCGACCGAGCCGCCGGGCGTCGCCAAGTCGGATCTCTGGATCCTCGACAAGCTCTTCCTCAAGCTGCGCGATCGCTACGGCAAGGAGGGAGGGGCCTTCCCCGAGCCGATCGTCAACCTCTACTGGAACTACGGGCACGGCGACGAACCCGACGTGCACCAGGTCGCCCGGGAGTGCAACGGCTACTTCATGGCGACCAAGGAGGTGAAGGGCACGACGTACGAGCGCGGCCAGCAAGTGCCGAGCTTCGCATTCCTGCAGGACGACGGCTCGACCTGCAGCGGGAATTGGCTCTACTGCAACAGCTACACCGACGCCGGCAACATGGCGGCGCGCCGCGACGGACGCGATGCCGCCAACGGGATCGGGCTCTTCCCGCACTGGGCCTGGTGCTGGCCGGTCAACCGGCGGATCATCTACAATCGCGCCTCGGTCGATCTGCAGGGCAAACCGTGGAACGACAAGAAGTGGGTCATTCGCTGGAACCCGAGCCTCAAGGATGGCCAGGGCGGCTGGGAAGGCGACGTCCCCGACGGCGGCTGGGCGCCCGGCACCAAGTACGCCTTCATCATGAAGCCGCACGGCCATGCCCAGCTCTTCGGCAACGGACTGGCCGACGGCCCCTTCCCGACTCACTACGAGCCGCTCGAGTCGCCGGTCAAGAACCGGCTCTACGGGCAAGGCATCAACCCGGCGATCAAGATCTGGGCGTCGGACATGGATGACGTCGGCAGCGCCGATCAGTACCCGATCATCGGGACAACGTACCGGGTCGTCGAGCATTGGCAGGCGGGTCAGATGACGCGCAACCTGACCTGGGTCTCGGAGCTGATGCCCGACATGTTCATCGAGATGTCCCACGAACTGGCGCAGGAGAAGGGCATCCACAACGGCGATCGTGTCCGCGTGACCACCGCCCGCGGCGCGCTCGCAGCCTACGCCGTCGTGACCCACCGCTTCAAGCCGTTCCAGCTCAACGGCAAGCGCGTGCATCAGATCGGGCTCCCGTGGCACTGGGGCTACTCGGGCCTCGCGGTCGGCGACAGCGCCAACGTGCTCACCCCGCACGTCGGCGATGCCAACACGATGATCCCCGAGTACAAGGCGTTCCTCTGCGACGTGGAGAAGGAGGTGTAACATGGCGGAGAACTGCTTCTACTACGACGGCTCACTCTGCATTGCCTGCCGCAGTTGTCAGGTGGCGTGCAAGCAGTGGAACTACCTGCCGGGCGAGAAGACCTCGTTCTTCGCGAAAGCGGGCGGCTACCAAAACCCGTCCGACCTCTCCCCGGTCACCTGGACGATCATCAAGTTCCACGAGCTCTTCGCGCAGGGGAAGGTCGAGTGGATGTTCCGGAGGCACCATTGCTTCCACTGCACGCAAGCGGCGTGCATCGAGGTCTGCCCGGTCGAGCCGAAGGCGATGCGCCGGCATCCGCAGTTCGGCACGGTCTACGTGGACCAGGATACCTGCATCGGCTGCGGCGCCTGCGTCGAGGCGTGCCCCTACGGCGTGCCGCACGTGAACGACGAGATCGAGAAGTCGCGCAAGTGCACCGGCTGCTACGATCGCGTTGCCAACGGCCTGAAACCGGCCTGCGTCAAGACCTGTCCGACGGAGGCGATCCGCTATGGTGAGCAGTCGCGCATGTACGCGCTCGCCAAGGAGCGAGTCGCCGAGCTCAAGCAGGCTGGCTGGCGCGACGCCAACGTCTACGGGCTCGAGCAGCTCGGCGGGCTGCACTCGATCTACGTCCTCCCGGTCAAGCTCGAGGCCTACGACCTGCCGGCCCAGCCGGAGTGGGAGTTCGGCCGCCTCGAGCCGATCAAGCGGCGGGCGCAGGAGAAGTATGCGGCCGTGCTGCGCCAGCGCGATCTGAAGCTGGCGGCGGCGCCCGGCGGTCCGGCCGGGCTGCTGGCCGGCGTCGGCCTGGCGGCGGCGGGGCTGAAGAAGCTCACCGACCGGCGCAACGCACAGGCGCGCCAAGACGAAGAGTAGGCCGCGGCGGCGGCGCTGCGATCGCCGCCACTCGGCTCGATCCGGTGCGGGGCGGGGTTCGCGAGAACCCCGCCCCGTTGCATCTTCCGGCGGGCAAGATCGCATTCCTGGCGGCCGATGTATGAGACAAGGAGGAACGCCGTGCAGACCTACGTCGGACGCCAGCCGATCTTCGATCGCACGCAGGCCGTTGTCGCCTACGAACTGCTCTTTCGCGACGCGGACCGGGACCACGCGCCGCTCGACGCCGGCGATCGCGCTTCACTCTCGGTGCTGCGCGACCAGTTCTTCTCGACCGGACGCTCCAGCCTGACCTATGGAAGGCCGGCCTTCATCAATTTCACCCGCGACCTGCTGCTGAGCGACGTGGCCGAGCTCTTCGACCCCGACGCGATCGTGGTCGAGGTACTCGAAAGCGTCGAGCCCGACCGCGAGGTCGTGCGTGCTTGCCGGCGCCTGGCGGAGGCCGGATTCCGCATTGCCCTTGACGACTACACCCGCTTCGAGCCGGCCCATGTGCCGCTGCTCGAACTCGCCCACGTGGTCAAGGTCGACTTCCGCGGCACCGACGCCCACCAGCAGCGCCGCCTGGCCGACGGCCTGGCGCAACTCGATGTGCAGCTTCTGGCGGAGAAGGTCGAGACGCCGGCCGAGCGGGATCATGCCGCTGCGCTCGGCTACGCGCTCTTTCAAGGCTTCTTCTTCAGCCGCCCGGCTCTCGTCGCCACCGCCCGCATCGCCGAATCGCAGCTCGCGATCACGCGCCTGCTCGAGGCGCTCCATCGCGCCGAGCCCGACATCACCGAGATCGGCAGCGTGATCAAGACCGACCTCGCACTGACCTATGGTTTGCTGCGCTACATCAACTCCGCCGCCTTCAGCCTGCGCGATCCGGTGCATTCGATTCGCCATGCCCTCGTCCTGCTCGGGGCAGAGAAGGTGCGCAAGTGGGCGACCCTCGTCGGCCTCTCGTTGCTCGCCGGCGACGATCAGCAGGAGATCATCATCAACGCGCTGATCCGCGCCCGCTTCTGCGAGCAGATCGCCGCCGCCCTCGGGCTCGAAGGGCGCCAAGATGAGGCCTTCCTGGTCGGGCTCTTTTCGCTCATCGACGCTCTCACCCGCCAGCCGCTCGAGCAGCTGCTCGCCGAGATGCGGCTGCCGCGCGACGTCACCGCCGCGCTACTGCAGGGCGCCGGTCCCCTGGCCCCTCCCCTCACCCTCGCCGTGGCCCAGGAACAGGCACGGTGGGAGACGCTCGAAGCGCTGCGCGAGCGGCTTGGCCTCGCGGCCGAGTCCGTGGCCGCGGCGTATCTCGATGCGGTCGCCTGGGCGCAGGTTTCGTATGAGGTCTGCGGGACTGCGGAGGCGGCCTAGCCCCCCGGTTGTGGATCGAAGCGATCCGATCCTGACGGGCAACCGGCTCGCGGGAAAGCCGTTGCGGCCTCGGCCAGGCGGCCGTAGAGGGAACCCTGAACGGACCGCAAGGGGCACTGGGGGGACCGGAGCGGGACGGGGGCGCAACGACCCGCGCGAGCTCGTCCCGGGCCGCGAGGCCTTGCCGCGCATCTCGCTTTCATGGAATGAGTTAGGCTTGAACAACCACTCGAATCCGACCCACAATCAGGGGTTGCCGCGCTCGGGGTCGTCCAGTCTCGCCCGAACCTTGGCCGCCAGCTCATCCGCCGTGAAGGGCTTCTGAATGAAGCTCACCCCCTCCGCCAGGCGGCCCCGCCTGGCGATCACCTCGGTCGGATAGCCCGACATGAAGAGCGTCAGCAGGCCGGGGTGTCCCTCGCGCAGCCTGGCCGCCAGATCCCAGCCGTTCATCTGCGGCATGACGACATCGGTGATCAGCAAGTCGAGCCGATCTTCGCCGGCCGCCAGGTCGATCGCCTCGCGGATCGTGCCCGCCGCCAGCACGTCGTAGCCGAGGCCCGAGAGCATCGCCCGGCAGAGGTTGAGGATCGAAGGCTCGTCTTCGACGAGCAGGAGTTTCTCTCCCGCGCCGCGCAGCGTATCGGCCGCGGGTTGATGTTCATCCTCCTCCCCGGCGCCCGTGGAACGGGGGAAGTAGATCATGAACGTCGTCCCGCGCTGCGGCTCGCTGGTGACATCGACGTAGCCATCGTTCTGTTTGACGATGCCGTAGATCGTCGCCAGTCCGAGCCCCGTCCCCTGTCCCAATCCCTTCGTCGTGAAGAAGGGATCAAAGACATGGGCAAGCGTCTCGGCGTCCATGCCGACCCCGCTGTCACTCACCTGCAAGCGCACCCATTCGCCCGGCTCGGAGCCCGGGTGCTGGGCGGCGAAGGCGGGGTCGAGGGTCACGTTCTCGGTTGCGATCTCGATGCGACCCGTGCCCGAGATCGCATCGCGGGCATTGACGGCCAGGTTGGCAAGGATCTGATCGACTTGCGAGGGATCGATCCGGATCGGCCAGAGGTCGGCCTGAGGCAGCCAGCGCAGTTCAATGTCTTCGCCAATCAGGCGTTGGAGCATCTTGAGCATGCCGCTGACCGTCTCGTTCAGATCCAGCACGCGCGGGGACACGGTCTGACGCCGCGCAAACGCGAGCAGCTGGCGCGTCAGCTTGGCGGAGCTTGCCGCTGCGGTGCGAATTTCCTGCAGATCATCGCGCAGATCGTCAGTGAGATCGGGTTTCCCGAGTGCGAGGTCCGTGTTGCCGATGATCACCTGCAGCATGTTGTTGAAGTCATGGGCCACGCCCCCGGCCAGGCGCCCGACCGACTCCATCTTCTGGGCCTGGGCGAGCTGGGCCTGCAGGTCCGCCTGCTCCGCCGCGGCGCGCTTGCGCTCGCTGATCTCGCGCGTGACCCCTTGCAGCGCCACCGGTCGACCTTCGCCGTCGGTCAGGACCCGGCCGGTGATCTCGACCGGAACGGCATGGCCCTCGCGATGCAGGAGCTCAGTCTCAAAGGTGATCGGCTTCGGTTCTTGCGCCCGGGCCAGCGCCTCGGCCATGATCGTCTCGATCTGGCGCTGGCTCTCCCCGGTTGTATAGCGGTGCAATTCCATGCCGATCATCTCCTCGGGCCGAAACCCGAAGAGCCTCTCCGCGGCCGGGTTGACATAGAGGAGACGGCTATCGAGACCGAGCATCCAGATGCAGTCGGCCGTGTTGTCCGCCAGCAAGCGGTACTTCTCCTCGCTCTGGCGCAGCGTCTCTTCCGCCTGACTGCGCTCAAAGGCGATCGCCGCCAGATTCCCGAAGGCGCCGGCGAGCCGCGCGTCCTGCGCCGAGAAGTCGCCCGCCTTGTTGGCCAGCCCGATCACCCCGACCGGCTTCTCGTCCACCAGGAGCGGCGCGAACAGGACGTTGCGCAGCTCGACATGCCCGGCCGGCAGCAGTTCGGCCCAGTCCGTATGCGCGAAGTCGTTCTCCCAGACGACGCGTCCTTCCCGGTAGGCCCGTTCACGCAGACCCCGCACGGGCATCGGCAGATCGGGATCGACGTCACACGACAGGCCGCCAGGCTCGAGGAAGAGCACCTCGTTTTCGTCACCCGCCTCGCTCAGGAGCGCGACGTACCCCGCCGTGGCGCCGACCGCGGCGCAACTGGCAGCGAAGATGCGCTGGGCGACCTCGGGGAAGGTGCGGCTTTCGAGCACCGACCGCGCCCCATCCAGAAGCGCCCGGGTCTCAACGGCACTCCGGCGGGCATCGTCGAGCGCCCGCTCGAGCTGCAACTCGGCGCTCTTGCGCTCGGTGATGTCCTGGAAGGTCCCCTGGATGCGTGTGCAGCGCCCCGCCTCCATCACCGGCTGGCCGTAGGCACGGCACCAGAGCCGGCGGCCGCCGCGTGTATTGACCTCCAACTCCAGATCGAACGGCTCGCCCGTATTGACCGCGTGCGAGTAGGCCCGCTCCAGCCGCTGGCGTGATTCCGGCGGGTAGTAGTCGAGATGCTCGTCCACGCCCGGCGGTTCCTCGGCCGGGTCGATCTCGATGATCTCGTAGAGCGCATGGGTCCAGTGTGCCTTGCGCGTCTGCAGATCATGTTCCCACCCTCCAACCTTGGCCAGCCGCCCGGTCGTGTCGAGCCGGCGCTTGCTTTCACGCAGAGCGTTCTCGGTCGCCTTGCGCGCGGTGACATCACGCAGTACGGCAACGAAACCGGCGGGCCGCCCAGCCTCGTCCGTGCGCGCATTGATCGTCATCTCGACCGAGATGCGGCGGCCGCTCTTGGTCAGGCGCTCGGTCTCAACGCCCTGCAGCGAACCTCGCTCGCGGGCCAGCTCCTTGAGCTTCGCCTGCTCGCCATGGAGATCGGGAGGACACAGGACGCCGAGTGACTGCCCTAGCACCTCCTGCGCCTCATAGCCGAGCAGCTTCTCGGCGCCGGGACTGAACATCGCGATCTTGCCCTCCCGGTCGGAAAGCACGATCGCGTCGCTCGTCGTCGTCAGAACCGCCTCATGCCGCTTCTGGAGTGCAATCCGTTCTTCCTCATCCTCGATCCGCTTGAGTGCAAAGGCTACGTCGGCCGCGAGCTCGCCAAAGAGCGATCGCTCCTCGTCGTCGCCGGCGTGGGCCGCGGGACAAGTGACCGCGAACACGCCGTAGGTCCGTCCGTCGAACTCGAGTCGGCGCCCGAGCACGACGCGCTCCGTTCCAGCCTGCGTTCGCAGCGCAGCCCCCGTCTCGGCCTGCGTGCGGGCGGCGCTCGGTCCCCTCACATCCACGGCATCTACAAGCTCGCCCTCCAGGTGAATCCGCTCGGCCGCCTCCGGCCAGTTGCCGGACTCAAGTTCGCAGCGCAGATCCTCATACCAGATGCCCGTGCCGGAACCACCGATCATCAGTACGTGGTTCTGCTCGTCGGCCAGGGCGATGCAAGCGCTGGTGTAGGCCAACGTCTCGGTCATGCACGCGCACGCGCCCTGAATCAGGCGCTGGCGGTCAGGCTCGCGCGTGATCAGTTGATTGACGTCCCGGATCGCCCGCAACGTGCGCACCAGGTGTGCTTGGCGTGCGAGGCTCTCCTCGAGTCGGCGCTCATGGTCGCGCTCGGCCGTCATGTCGCGAAAGACGAGCACCACCCCCATGATGCGCCCGTCCGGGTCGCGGATCGGCGCCCCGCTGTCGGCAATCGGGCGTTCCGTACCATCGCGCGCGATCAGAATCGTGTGATTCGCAAGCCCAACGACAACGCCTTCGGCGAGGACGCGCGCGACGGGGCTCTCGGCAACTTGTCGCGAGTGCTCATTGATGATCCGAAACACCTCGGCCAGGGGCCGCCCCTGCGCTTCGCGCGAGGTCCAGCCGGTCAAGTCTTCGGCGACCGGATTGAGCAGGTCGACACGTCCTTGCGCATCGGTCACGACAACTGCATCGCCAATGCTCCGGAGGGTGATGCCGTGGCGTGCCTCGCTCTCGCGGCGCGCCATCTCGGATCTGTAGAGCGCCTGGTAGTGATCGCGCTGTTGGCGCCGCACGAAGCTGAGCAAGACGAGGATCGCTAGCAGGACGGCGCCGATGAACAACACCAGGATCGCCGCCGCGCGAAGACGCCATGCGGCGAAGGCCTCGGCCACGTCGATCTTGGCGACCATCGCCCAGGGGGAACCGGGCACGGGCAAGACGACGGAGAGCACTTCGACCCCGCGGTAGTCATAGCCCTGCACGACACCGTACTGGCCGAGGACCGCCGACGTGGCGGGCAGGTCGGCCTGGCTGAGCGGGAAGCGCAGCTCGAGCGCGGTTCCTTTCTGGTGGCGCAGCTCATTGAGGAAGAGAACCTCCTCGCCGTCGCGCTCGACGAGCAGCGTCTCTCCGGACTCGCTCGGCGTCGGCCAGCTCTGGATGACAGGGTAGAGCGAGTCCTCGGCCTTGCTGACGAGTGCAATCACACCGAGGGGCGTGAGGGCATCCCCAGAGATCGCCTGGAAGGGCGCCACGGCGCTGATATGAGGCGCATGGGAGTCGTGCGCCCGGTGCAGATCGGTGAGTACCGGCTCGTTGCCGCGGTAAGCGCTATCAAGTACGGCGGCGATGCAGCCGGGATCAAGCGTGATTCCGCGCCCTTGTCTGAGGAGGATTTCTCCCTGTGGCGAGATCAGGATGACGGCCGCGTAACCGTACCGCTCGCGGACCGACTCGAAGTAGGCCTCCAGCTCCGCCCGGGTCGCCGCGGGAGTCTCGCCGGCGAACCAGCGCGCGAGGGGCACTCGCAGGTAGGGATTGTCCATCAGCACGCCGGCATCCGCGAGTCGCTCGCGGCGCCAAGCGGCGATCTGTTCCGCCTTCAAGCGGCCGATCGACTCCAATTCCTGCTCGACCGAGGCGCGGTTTCGGGCCGCTTGTGAGCGGTAGAACCAGAATCCGCCAATCAGCAGAGCGAAGAAGATGATTGCCAGCGAGAATCGAACCCAGGCGGGAAGCGATTTCAAGGAAGCACCTCACACGTTGGACGCTCTTGTCCCAAGAAGCGGGCTCCCGGCGCGGCAGCAACCACGCGGGGAACCAGCTTGTGACGTCACTTGCCGCGAACAACGGCTTCCGTTCCTCACGCGTTGCTTGCAGCCGGATATGAGAACGCCATCGCTGAGCGCACTAGACGTACCACAGCCACAGCGAAATGCAAGACTACCGCAGAGGGTGCAAAGGACGTTGATGTGGATCAGGGAACGCGTGAGGGGCAAGCGGGGACAAGCCGCAGGAACCCACCGGCGCCGAAAGCAACACCGCTGCGCCGGTGACAAGGGGGCGAGGGAAGCGCCATCTCCACCACGTGCCCGACCGCACGTCGAAGCCTAGGGCTCGTCTTCTCCTCCCGCCCATTGTGTCAACTGGTCGCGGTCGAGCAGATGAATGACCTCGCCTTGCACAGCCACCAAGCCGGCCTCACGCAGCCGCCGCAGGGCACGGCTCAGCGTCTCGGGAATCGTCCCAATCTGGGCCGCAAGCTCTCGCTTGCTCTGCACCAGCCGCACCCGATCTCCCTGCTGTTCGGCAGCCAGGTCGAGCAGCGTGCGCGCCAAGCGCGCCGGAACATCGCGCAGCGAGAGCTGCTCGATCAGGCGGTTGAACTCGTGCAGCTTGCTCGCCAGTCCACCCAGCATCGCCAGCGCGAGGTCCGGATTGCCGGCGATCGTCGCGCGCAGCGCATCTCGCGCCACCGCCACCAGGGTCGTCGCCTCCAGCGCGGTCGCATAGGCGGGATAGGCGCCGCCCGCCAGCATGGCCGCCTCGCCGAAGGTCTGCCCTGCTCCGTAGAGATGCAGGATCTGCTCATCGCCCTTGGGCGACAGCTGGTAGACCTTGATGCGACCGACGAGGATCGCGTAAAAGGCGCTCGCCGCATCAAGGGGCGAGAAGACCTCCTCCCCCGCCGCCAGATGCTTGACCCGACAGCGCTGGCAGAGTGCCGCCAACCCATCCGCGGGGAGCGCCGCAAAGAGCGGCAAGCGCTGCATGAGTGCCCGCACCGCGGTCGGGTCGGGCGCATTCGCAACGCGGCGGGCCCGCGCGGCCGAGGATTCGATCGGCTCCATGCCGCGATACTGCGGCCGCGCGGCGCTCCAGTCCAGGCGCTTCGTCCCGCCTCGCCTCCTGCGGGGCCAAGGAGCAGAGCAGCGCCAGGTCATCCGCTTCCGCCAGGGTCGTCCGGCCGACTGCTACGATGGCACCGCCTCGCCCAGGATCGCCGCCAGGTCGTCGTGCGCCGTCGTGACCGGCTTGAGGTCGAAGGTCTTAATCAACGTCTCCAGCACCGGCGGCGTGACGAAGGCGGGCAGCGTCGGCCCCAGGCGCATGTCGCGCACGCCGAGGTGCAGCAGCGAGAGCAGGATCGCGACCGCCTTCTGCTCGTACCAGCTCAGGATCAGCGACAGCGGCAGCTCGTTGATGTCGCAGGCGAAGGCCTCGGCCAGCGCCTGGGCGATCCGGATCGCCGAGTAGGCGTCGTTGCACTGGCCGACATCGAGCAGGCGCGGCAGCTCGCCGACGGTTCCGAAGTCGAGCTTGTTGAAGCGGTACTTGCCGCAGGCGAGCGTCAGGATCAGGCAATCCTCCGGCACCGCCTGCGCGAATTCGGTGTAGTAGTTGCGGCCCGGCTTGGCGCCATCGCACCCGCCGATCAGGAAGAAGTGGCGGATGCGGCCCGCCTTGACGGCGGCGACGACCTGATCCGCCACCCCGAGTACAGCATGGTGTCCGAAGCCGACCAAGATCGTTTTCTCCGGTTCATCCCCCTCGAAGCCGGGCGCCGCCTGCGCCGCGGCGATGATGGGCGAGAAGTCGCGATCGGCGATGTGCTGCACGCCAGGCCACGCGACGAGCCCGCTCGTGAAGATGCGCCCCTTGTAGCTCTCCTTCGGCTTCTGGATGCAGTTGGTCGTCATCAGGATCGCGCCCGGAAAGGCGTCGAACTCCTTGCGCTGATCCTGCCACGCTCCGCCGTAATTGCCGGCGAGATGGGCGTAGCGCTTCAGACGCGGGTAGCCGTGGGCCGGCAGCATCTCGCCATGCGTGTAGACGTCGATCCCCGTGCCTTCCGTCTGTTGCAACAGAGCTTCCAGGTCCTTCAGGTCGTGGCCCGAGATGACGATGCACTTGCCCCGGCGCGGGGTCACGCGCACCGGCGTCGGCTCCGGGTGGCCGTAGGTCTCGGTATGGGCGCCATCCAGCAACGCCATTACGTCCAAGTTCAGCGCACCGGCATCGAGCGCGCGGCGGGTCAGGCGCTCCGCGTCGGTCGGCTCCTCGGCGAGTTCGGCGAGAAAGGCGTGGAAGCGGGCATAGATCGCCGGATCTTCATGCCCCAAGAGCCGGGCATGATCGGCATAGGCCGCCGCGCCTTTGAGCCCGTAAGTGATCAACTCTTGAAGCCCGGTGACATCCTCGCCCAGCCGCTCGGCGCGTGTCTCGATCCCAATCGCTTCCCCCTGGCGGATCATCTCGTCCAGGTCGGCGGCCGGATCGAAGGCGGCCGGGCCAGCGAGCGTCTCCGGCGTCTCGCCCTCTTGGCGGGCCGTCTGCTCGTAGAGGTCGCGCGCCCGCTCGCGCACGCGCGGAGCGCGACGGATCAATGCCGCCAGCCGCTCGGGATCGAAGTTGACGTTGGTCACGGTCGTGAAGAGCGCCTCGATCACGAAGCGATCGACGGCGGCATCTTGTGCCCCCCGGGCCGCAGCGCGGTGGGCGTAGAGCGCGACGCCTTTGGTCAAATAGAGCAGCAGGTCTTGCAGCACGGCCGTTTCGGGGTCCTTGCCGCAAACCCCGAAGGCGGTGCAACCCGTACCTTTGGCCGTCTGCTCACACTGGTAGCAGAACATGCTCATCCTTCAGCACTCCTTTCCTCTACGCGTCCGTCAGCACCAATCATCAAGTCCCGAACCGGGATCGCCTCTCGTCCGGCCGCCTGCAACGCCCGGCGTACCGTAGTGAGCAAACCCTGGCAGCAGGGAACCTCCATGCGAGCAACCGTGATCGAACGCACGTCGTGGCTGGCGAAGATGCGTTCGAGTTTTTCGGCGTGTCCCGAGAGGTTGTCGAGTTTCGGACAGGCAATCGCCACCGTGCGCCCGGCGAGCAGGCGCGCGTGGAGGTTGGCAAGTGCGAAACCCACGCAATCGGCCGCGATCAAGACGTCGCGCCCCTCCCAGAGCCGGCCGTGGTCAGGCAGCAGGGCGAGTTTGACCGGCCAGTGTTCAAGATGCGAGGCACTGGCCTCCGCCGTCGCTTCGACCGGCACGCCCCCCGCGGGGTGAGCGCCCGGCGAATCGGCCGCGGCCGCTGCGCTTGGTGACGCATCCGCTGCGAACACCGGCCGCATGCGCAGCGCCGTCCCGGGACAGGCGCACGGCGGCTGGCCGCCGGCCGGCGGAGCCGGTCCCGACGGCCGGGGCTCTGATGGCAGGCTTGCCTGTGTCGCCGGTGTGGCCTGCGCAGCCTGCGGTGCCGGCGCCGTGTGCGCCTGGCGTGTTGCTACGAGCGCTTCGTCGTACGCCGCGGCCACGCGCTCTTCGATGCGGATCGCATCGCGTGGGCAGGCGCCGAGGCAGTCGCCTAGCCCGTCGCACAGCGCATCGGCGATCAGACGCGCCTTGCCGTCGATGATCTGAATCGCCCCTTCATGACAACTCGGCACGCAGAGTCCGCAGCCGTCGCAGCGCTGCTCGTCGATATGGATGATCCTACGGATCGTTCGGTGTGCCACTCGGGTCCTCCCCTGGTTCAAGCCTGGGGCGGATCCTAGAGGGAGAGAAGAGCTGAGAGCGTTGACCTAAGTCAAGCGGGGGCGGATTTCGGAAACAAGGCCGCACCGCCGGGTTCTGCAACCACGGTTGTGGGACCCGGGTTGTGGGACGAAGGTTGTGGGACGAAGCCGTCCGGTCGGGGGCAGTAATCCTATGCAGGAGAGCAAGATATGACTCCGCAACTGCAGTCTGGCGCTCATTCTGGAGCCGGCTTGCAGAGAGGCGCACCGGCACTCGGTCGCAACTCGGGAATCCTACGCGCAGTGGCCCGATAACCGTTTGCACAACAGCGCACTAACCGCCTTCAAGCGGACAGAATCGTAGCACAAGCAAGGGCTAGCGAACGCAGCGGAAGCCGACCCCGGGATACCCCTGCCAAGGTTCCAAGTCCTTCCTCCACATGCACTTGATCTCGTTCTTGATCCCCCCGAACGACCCGCCGCGCACGACGCGCAGCAGCTTCTCGGTCCGGTGTGTCGCCGTCCAGTAGTCGCTCGTCCATTCGGCGACGTTGCCCGCCATGTCGTAGGCGCCGCACGGCGAAGGGCTGTCGGTCGTCTGGAAGCCGCCATGCAGGCCACCGTCGTACATCCCGACCGGCGTCGTGCCGTTGTCGAAGGGATCGCCGCTGTTCCAGTAGTTGGCCCGGCTGCCGTCGATCTCGTTGCCCCACGGGTAGTCCCAGTCCGTCGCGCCGCGGGCGGCCCATTCCCATTGCGCTTCACTCGGGAGGCGCAGTCCGTAGTGGCGCGCGAAGG
>Ga0180436_10001925_pt1 | contig 20017 bp, 18 predicted proteins | sample SS_ome_2_FD_132434 | JGI IMG/M metagenome (GOLD analysis project Ga0180436, IMG submission 132434) | Hypersaline lake sediment archaeal communities from the Salton Sea, California, USA - SS_3_S_2 metaG | ecosystem: Environmental > Aquatic > Non-marine Saline and Alkaline > Hypersaline >...
CAGTGGGATGGCGACGCGCGTGGTTTCGAATGGCTGAACGGGGACGATTCCGCGCAGTCGGTGATGGCCTTCGTGCGCAAAAGCGAGGGTGAAAGCCTGGTCGTGGTGCTGAATTTCACCCCGGTGCCGCGGCACGACTACCGCATCCCGATGCACGAGGAAGGCGCCTGGTGGGAACTGTTCAATTCCGACGGCGGCGGTTACGGCGGCTCCGACCAGTTGAACCGCGAGCAACTGCACACCGAGCCCGTCGGCATGAACGGCCGCTCCTGCAGCCTGCGCCTCAACCTGCCGCCGCTGGCCGGGGTGGTGCTGCGCAAGGCCTGAGCAGGGCTTTCAACTCGTCCACCGGCAAAGCGTTCACGGAGCCGCGGTGGCCGTGCATGTCCTCGGCCTGCAGCAGGGAGTTGTAGACGGCTTCCTCCGTGGCCTCGGCCACGGCCTGGAAGAGCGGTGATACTGCGTTGTTGGAAAGCTCGGTGAGGACGTGCCGTTCGGCGCCTTCCTCTCGCCGGGTCTCGGGCGCGGTCGAAAAAGCGATGACGTAATCACCCGAGCCATTGGTCATGCTGGCGCCGGTGCGCGCCAGGCCCGCTATCGCACGCCGGGCCAGGCGTTGCAGGTTGCGCGCGCTGAGCGGGGCGTCGGTGGCGACCACGATCATGATCGAGCCATCGGCGCCGGCATCCCCGGCGAGTTTGCCCTCGAGGTAGTACTGGCCCAGGGCCTCGCCCACGCGTACGCCATCAACCGTCAGCACGCCGCCGAAGTTGCTCTGGACCAGCACGCCGACCGTGTAGCCGCCGAGCGGGTCGGGGAGTTTCCGGCTGCTGTTGCCGATGCCGCCCTTGAAACCGAAGGCCACGGTGCCGGTGCCGGCGCCGACCGCGCCCTCGACTACCGGGCCGCCGCGGGCCGATTCGATGGCCTCCAGGACGTGTTCCCGGGTCAGCGCCCGTGCGCGGATGTCGTTGAGCAGGCCGTCATTGGTCTCGCCAACCACCGCGTTCACGGAGCGCACGTCCTGATTGCCGGGCCGGGCAAGGGTCCATTCCACCAGGGCCGCCATGGCCTCGGCCACGTTCAGGGTATTGGTCAAGGCGATCGGGGTTTCGATTTCGCCCAGTTCCGTTACCTGGCTGAGCCCGGCGAGCTTGCCGTAACCGTTGGCGACGTGGATCGCGGCCGGGGTCTTGTCCCGACGCAGGTTGCCTTCGCCCGGCACGATCACGGTGACGCCGGTGTTGATGCGGCTGCCGTCCCGGACCGTGACGTGCCCCACGCGCACGCCCTTTACGTCCGTTATGGCGTTCAACGTGCCCGGCTGCAGGATGCCCGGTTCGATGCACAGGTCGCGGGCACGGGGTTTTCCCTCCGCTACCGCGTTTACCGGGAGCAACAGCGACGCGAGTGCGAACGCGATCAATGGTTTCATGATGGTGTTCCAAAGGGAAAAAGGCGGTCGATGTTCGCAAACTCGCAATCCGGGGTCGTGTCGCCGCCCGGGCAGAAGGTGCAGGTATCGTGCCGGTACTTGATCACGGCGACTTTCTGGGTTCTAGTGGCACTGGCTGATTCCTGGCAGCCGGGCGCCGGCAAGGCCACGGCGATTGCAGCCAGGAACGGCAACGCGAGGTAGCGGAGATGGTGCTTGGAAACCATGTCGTTGCGTCTTTCCAGGTGGCTTGGGAACGTACGAGCGAGGCACTATGATTTCATATTTCAATGGTAATTTCGTCCCCGCCGGCGAGATCCATATCAGTCCGGACGACCGCGGATTTCTGCTGGCCGACGGCATATACGAGGTCGTGCGCTTTTACCGGGGTGTTCCTTTCCGGCTGGAACAGCACCGGCGGCGGCTGGAAGCCGGTGCCGCGGCCTTGCGTTTCGAGCGTTGCGAATTCCCTGAATTCGAGCCGGTGATGCAGCGGCTGGTCGAGGAAAACCGCCTGGGCGACGAGGAAAGCAGCACGGTCTACTTCCAGGTAACCCGGGGTGTGGCGGCGCGCAGCCACGCCTTTCCGCCGGCCGGCACGGCGGCGACGGTTTACGCTGCCGCCAGGCCCTTCGTCCGGCTGCAGAATGAAATCGATGACGGCGTGGCGGCCGTGACAGTTCGCGACGACCGCTGGTCGCGTTGCGACATCAAATCCATAGCCCTGCTGCCGAACACACTGGCGCACCAGGCGGCTCGCGAGCAGGGCGCGGTGGAAGCCATTTTCCTCCGTGATGGACTGGTGCAGGAAGGCAGCCACAGCAACGTGCTGTGTGTAAAGAACGGCGTCGCGCACACCGCGCCCCTCACCGGCAGCGTTTTGCCCGGCATAACCCGGCAGGTGGTGCTGGCGCTGTGTCGTGATGAGGGAATCCCGGTACGGGAAGAGGACGTTCCCGATTCCCTGTTTCGCGACGCCGACGAAATCGCCATTGTCGGCACCACGGTCGAGGTGACGCCGGTTGTCGAACTTGATGGAAAACCGGTCGGGGCGGGAGAGCCGGGGCCCTTGGTGCGGGTCATGCAGGAGCGGTTTTTCGCGCAAACCGGGGTCAGGGCAGGGAACCTGCCCTGACACCATCCGAAGGGTCGCCGCTCACGCGTCTCCTACTCGTGCAACCAGGGCGCGGATTTCCAGATTTCGCGGTCGTAGCTGCGGATCGTTCGGTCGGAGGAGAAGAAGCCCATGCCTGCCGTGTTCAGCACCGCCGAGCGGAACCAGCGGTCCGGGTCGCGGTAGGCCGCGCCAACGTCGCGCTGGGCGCGCAGGTAGTCGTCGAAGTCCGCCGCCAGCATGAAGTAGTCGTTGTGGTACAGGCCGTCCAGCAGCGGCTTGTAACGCCCGGTATCGCCGCCCGAAAACTCGCCGCTGCCGATTGCTTCCAGCGCCGCTTTCAGCCGCGGGCTCTCCTCGATGGCGTTGATCGGGTTATAGCCCTCGTTGCGTCGCGCCGCGACCTGGTCCGCGGTCAGGCCGAAGATGAAGATGTTCTCCTCGCCCACCTGCTGCATGATCTCGACGTTGGCACCGTCCAGCGTTCCGACCGTCAGGGCGCCGTTCAGAGCCAGTTTCATATTGCCGGTGCCGGAAGCCTCCATGCCGGCGGTCGAAATCTGCTCTGACAGGTCGGCCCCGGGAATGATGATCTCGGCGCGGCTGACGTTGTAATTGGGGATGAAGACCACCTTAAGGCGGTCCCCGATCACGGGATCTTCGTTCACCGTCTGGGCGATGTCGTTGATCAGCTTGATGATCAACTTGGCCGTGGTGTAACTCGGCGCCGCCTTGCCGCTGATGATCTTGACCAACGGCAGCCAGTCCGCTTCCGGGTTGGCCTTGATGGCCTGGTAGCGGGCGACGGTCTGCAGGGCGTTCATCAACTGGCGCTTGTACTCGTGGATACGCTTGATCTGCACGTCGAACAGGGCGTCCGGGTCTACCGCGATGCCGGTATGCTCCCGGATGTATTGCGCGAGGAAGACCTTGTTCGCGCGCTTGGCTTCGGCGAAGCTTTCGCGGAACGCCGCGTCGTCGGCGTGCGGCTTGAGTTCTTCCAGCCGGTCCAGGTCTCCGATCCAGCGGTCGCCGATGGTGTCGCAGATCAGGTCGGAAAGCGGCGGGTTGCAGTTGAACAGCCAGCGCCGCGGCGTCACGCCGTTGGTCATGTTGACGATCCGGTCCGGGTAGATCCGGTGCAGGTCGCGAAACACGGTCCGCGCCATCAGTTCGGTGTGCAGTTCCGACACGCCGTTCACCTTGTGCGCGCCGATGAAGGCGAGGTTACCCATGCGCACCGAGCCGCCGTTGCCGTCGTCCAGGTCGATGGCCTTGACGGACTGCGGCTGGATTTCGGACGCCGCGCCGTTCAGTTCGTCGACGAAGAAGCGGTCGACGCGCTCGATGATCTGCAGGTGACGCGGCAGGACCTTGCCGAACAGTTCCAGCGGCCAGCGCTCCAGCGCCTCGGGCAGCAGGGTGTGGTTGGTGTAGGAAATGCAGCCGCGCGTCACGTCGAACGCGTCTTTCATGCGGAACCCGTGCTCGTCGACCAGCAGGCGCATCAGTTCCGGCACGGCGACCGCCGGATGCGTGTCGTTGAGCTGGATCGAGACGTGGTCGGGCAGGGCGCGCAGGTCGTCGTGCGTGGCCAGGTAGCGACGCACGAGGTCCTGGAGCGAGGCGGAGGTGAAAAAATACTCCTGCTTCAGGCGCAATTCGCGGCCCTGCGGCGTCGAATCGTCGGGGTAGAGCACGCGGGACAGGGTCTCCGCCAGCACCTCGTGGTGGGCGGCGGCCAGGTAGTTGCCCTCGTTGAACTGCGACAGGTCGAAGGTCTGATGCGGCTTGGCCGACCACAGCCGCAGCGTGTTGACGTGCTCGGTGCCCCAGCCCGGGATCGCGGTATCGTTGCCGATCGCCTCGACCTGCTCGACCGGGCGCCAGCAACGGCCGTTGGGTGCCTCCGGATCGACGTGCCCGCCGAAGTCGATCAGGTAGCGCGATTCCAGGCGGCTCAGCGACCAGGGGTCTTCGCCCTGGATAAGCCATTCCTCGGCCTCCTCGATCTGCCAGCCTTCGTGGATGTGCTGGCGGAACAGGCCGTGTTCGTAGCGGATGCCGTAGCCGTAAGCGGCGATGCCCAGCGTGGACATCGAATCCATGAAGCAGGCGGCCAGGCGGCCCAGGCCGCCGTTGCCCAGTGCCGCGTCGGGCTCTTCCTCGAAAATCTCGTCCAGTTCGACCCCGAGGTCGGCCAGCGCCTCGCGGCACAGGTCGGTGATCTGCAGGTTGAGCAGCGTATCGCGCAGCAACCGCCCGATCAGGAATTCCATCGACAGGTAGTACACGCGCTTCACGTCGGTGTCGTAGATGCGCTTGGTGGTCGACATCCAGCGGTCCATCACGAACTGGCGGATGGCGAGCGTGACGGCCACGCACCAGTCCCGCGGCACGGCGAACTCGGGGTCTTTGCCCACGGAGTAGACCAGTCGCTTGAGGATTTTCCGCTTGAGGTCTTCTTTGGCGAGAATATTCGTCATTTATTGTTCAGTCCTGCAGCATCACGCCCTTCAGCACGATGTCGGTGTAGCTCACGAGGCCGATGATCTTACCATCTTCGATGACCGGCGCACGCGACAGGCCGAAACGGTCGAAAAGCTTGGTGCAGTAGCGCACGTCCATGTTCGGATCGACGCTCAAGACCGGCTTGGACATGATCTCGTACATGTTGATCCGCTCCGGCGACAGGTCGGGGGCCAGCACGCGCTTCGCCACGTCGCGGAACATCACCACGCCGTACTCGTCGTCTGCGTAGCGCTTGTCGACGATGATGGTGCGCGTTTCGGGGTATTTCATGTTGCGGATCGCGTTGGAAACGGTTTCCATGCCGTCGACGATGTCGACGTCTCTTTTCATGACTTCGCGCACGCGAACGATGGGTTTCGTGGGTTTCATATCCGGTCCTCCACGGTTTCGGTCAAAGCGGAGATCTGGTGCTGGACGCCGATCGCGTCGTCCACATCCAGTTGAAAGGTGATGCCCGAACCGGGCGATTCGTCGAACTTGCCGACCTCGGCGATTTTCTCCAGCACGTGGCGGCTGAGATGCTCCTCGACGAGCATCATGATGACGTCCACCGAGTTGCCGATGCTCAGGCCGAGGAAGGTCTTGGTGGGGCTCAGACCCTCGCCGCGCGCCTGGTTGAGCACCGTGGCGCCGGTGGCGCCCTCCTCGCGGGCGGCGGCGAGTATCTCGTCGGTGTGGTGGTCTTCCACCATGGAGATGATCAGTTTGAAGTGCATGGGGGCTCCTCTCTTCAGGCGTTGTCTTCAGTGTTTTTGCGGCGGGCGCGCCGGTTGCGCCAATCGCTGATCTGGGCGTAAGCCATCACCGAGATCATGGGGAACAGGCTGGCGAAGGCGATCAGGCCGAATCCGTCCAGCAGCGGGCTGCGGCCGGGAATGGTGTCCGCCAGGCCCAGGCCCAGCGCGGCGACCAGGGGAACGGTGACGGTGGACGTGGTCACCCCGCCCGAATCATAAGCCAGTGGAATGATGGCCTTCGGCGCGCGCATCGTCTGCGCGATAACGATCACGTAGCCGACGATGATGTACCAGTGCAGCGGCGTGCCGGTGACGATGCGAAAGGTGCCCAGCGCGACGCCGACGGCCACGCCGACGGCCACCGCGAAGCGCAGGCCGTTGACCGTGATCGTGCCGCCGGACACCTGGTTGGCCTTGATCGACACGGCGATCAGGGCGGGTTCGGCGACGGTGGTCGCGAAGCCGATCGCGGCGGCGAACACGTAGACCCACACGTAGTCCGTCCAGTCGAAGGCGGAGATGGTCTCGACGCCTTCGCCCAGGATGAACGAGGGCAGGGTGAGTTGTTCCGCCATCAGTCGGCCCAGCGGGAACAGGGCGAGTTCCAGGCCCTCCAGGAACAGGGCCAGGCCGATCAGCACCAGCACCATTCCGAAGGCCACGTTCGCCGGGTTGCGGATCGGTTGCCGCAGGATCAGCACCTGGAAGCCGATCAGTATCGCGGCGATCGGCAGCACGTCCTTGAGCATGCCGAGCACGGTTCCGCCGAAACTGATCAGTCCTTCCATTCCGGCCCCCTCAGAACAGCATGCCGTAGCCCATGACGAAAATCATGGGCGTCAGGGAAGCAAAGGCGATCAGGCCGAAGCCGTCGATCAGCGGGTCGCGCCCGCGGATACTGTTCGCCAGGCCGATGCCGAGCGCCGCGACCAACGGCACCGTGACGGTGGAGGTCGTCACGCCGCCCGAGTCGTAAGCGATACCGATGATTTCCTCGGGCGCGAAGCCGGTCATCACGACCACGCCGACGTAGCCGCCGATGATCAGGTACTGAACCGGCCAGCCTTTCAGGATGCGGATGACGCCGACCAGCAGCGCGAAGCCCACCGCCAACGCCACCACCAACCGCAGGCCCGTGGCGTAGGACTGACGTGCCTCGGGCACGTCGGCGATCACGCCGCCGGTGGCCGCGATCTCGGAGGCTTCCGCGGCGATCGCGATCAGCGCCGGTTCGGCCACCGTGGTGCCGAAGCCCAGCGTGAAGGCGAACAGCAGCAGCAGCCACAGGTTGCCCTTGCGCACGAAGCTGTACGCCATCTCTTCGCCGAGCGGAAACAGGGCCATCTGCAGGCCCTGGACGAACAGGCTCAGCCCGACCAGAACCATCAGTCCACCGGCCAGGATCTGGCCCAGGTTCGGCACGGGTTGCTGCAGCACGACCAACTGGAAAAAGCCGATGACCAGGATGATCGGCAGCAGGTCCTTGAAGCTCGCCAGCAGGGATTTCAGGAATTGTCTGAGCAGCGGAATCACGACGCGAAGGCGCTCCGTGCATCAGCGGGGAGTTCGGCTCCGTCGAGCAGGCAGTACAGCGCCGGGTCGGCCAGCACCGGGCGGAGTGCGCCGGCCAGGATCCCCGCCCATTCGCGCGCGCCCTCCGGTTGGGCGACCAGGTCCTGCCGCACCTCGAAACCGGCGTGGGGCAGGCCCGCGGCCTCGGCGTGGAAGTCGATGGTGAAGTCGTGCGGGTGGCGGCCGGAATAGGGTTCGTTGTCTCCGAAGCAGATCGAGTCGATCGCGTCGAAGTGCCGCATCACGGGCAGCGGAATACGCGGGTCCTTGTCCCACATCACGCCGATGTGCCAGGGCCGCACGACCCGGTCGAACACCGGCGTGCAGGTATGCACCGCGATCACGGCCGGCACGACACCGCGCTCGCGGAAACCGTCCAGGCGTGCCTCGATCGCGCCGTGGTAGGGGCGGAAAAAGGAGTCGATGCGCTGTTGCCGCGCGGCCTCGTCCAGATCCTGGTTGCCGGGGATCGCGATGCCGTCGCTGATCGCGGGGATCGCGTCCGGATCGTCGGGCCGGCGGTTGGGGTCGATGATCAGGCGCGAAAAGCCGGCCAGCACGGCCGGCGCGTCCAACTCGTCGGCCAGGCAGCGCACCAGTTCGTCGACACCGATGTCCCAGGCGACGTGCTCCTCGAGCACCCAGTCGGCCAGGCCGAGCTGGTTCAGCGAGGCGGGGAAGAACGGGCTGGCGTGGTCGGCCACCAGCAGCACCGGCGCCTGGCCGTGCTCGTTGTAGCCCATCCAGGGCGGGGGATCGCCCGGGCCGATCAGCGAATCAGCGGGATCGATGTCCGGAAACGTCTGGAAATGGTCGTGGCCGGGTAAACGGGATCTGCTCAAGGCCGCCTACCGTTACCGTCCCAGCTTGGCTTCCAGGGCGTCGCAAACCGCGTCCAGCACCTTGATGCGACCGAAGTGCTTGTTCTCGTTCTCGACCAGCACCCAGGGCGATCTGGCGACCGAGGTCTGCTGGATCATCTCGTGCGCCGCGATGGCGTAATCGTCCCAACGCTCGCGGTTGCGCCAGTCCTCGTCCTGCAGTTTCCATTGCTTGTGCGGCGTGACCTCGCGCGCCTGGAAACGCGCCAGTTGTTCGGCCTTGCTGATATGCAGCCAGAATTTCAGCAGCACGATGCCGTTCTCGATCAGTTGATCTTCGAAATCGTTGATCTCGGCATAGGCGCGGCGCCATTCGTCGTCGCCGGCGAAGCCCTCGATGCGCTCCACCAGCACCCGGCCGTACCAACTGCGGTCGAAGATGGTCATGCGGCCCGACATGGGGATGCAGTTCCAGAACCGCCACAGGTAGTGGTGGGCCCGCTCGATGTCGGAGGGCGCGGCGAAGGGGTAGACCTTGAAATAGCGGGCGTCGAGCGGTTCCGTGATCTGGCGTATGCAACCGCCCTTGCCGGCGGCGTCCGGCCCTTCGAATACCAGGATCGTGGAAAATTTCCGCTGCACGGCCTCGCTTTGCAGGTTCGCCAGCCTGGCCTGGCTGACCTTGAGTTGCTTGCGGTAGGCCTTCTTGTCGATCGACTTCCCCAGGTCCATCTGGTCGAAAATAGTCACCGACTGCTTGAGGGACTCGCAGGCCTGTTCCTCGTTCTTTTCGACCATCCGTTCGCGCATCTCGGCCAGGTACTTCTGCCGGAAGTCCTGCGACACAAGGTGGCGCTCCAAACGTTCCTGGAACAGTTCGCCCATGCGCAGGCTGCGGTAGTAATGATCCTGCCCCTCGATGATGTCCCAGGGCGCGTCGCCGGTGTTGGTGACCGAGATGATCTGCTCGGCCGCCTCGATGAACTTGTCGTACATCTCGTAATGCTTCCAGTCGATGTCCGACATGCGCCAGCTGCGCAGCGGGTCTTTCTCCAGGTTTTCCAGGCGTTTCTTCTGCACTTTCTTGCTGATGTGCATCCAGAACTTCAGCACCATCGCGCCGTCGTCGGTCAGTGCTTTTTCGAAGGTATTGATGCGGTCCAGCTGGTGCTTGAACTCGACCTGGTTGATGTTGCCGTAAACGTAGTCGAGCAGGGGACGTGAATAGCGTCCGCTCATGTGGATGCCGATCTGGCCGCGCGGGGGCAGATGACGCCAGAACTTCCAGAAGGTCGGCCGTTCCCGTTCCTCGTCGGTGGGCTGGTCGTACGCGTGGGTGCGGATCCAGCGCGCGTCCATCCACTTGTGCAGCAGGTTGACCGAGGTGCCCTTGCCCGCCCCGCGGACGCCGGCGAAATCGATCAGCACCGGGAAACCACCGCTCTTACGCAGTTTCTGCTGCAGTTCCAACAGGTTGGTGCGAAGAGGAAGTTCCTTTTCCTTGAAGGTTTTCTTGGAGATTTTCTGACCCAGCTCGGCCGTCTGAAACATGCTTTTTCCCCGGGTTCCCCGCCCGTTTTCGTGGTGCGCAAACCATACCACAAAACCAGGCCGAATCCCCTGTGCCGAATCGCCGCGGATGGCCGCTGCAGCGATCTTGCTACAATGCGCCGACCGGGCAGTGTTCCCTGGGAGTTGCATATGAAAACCATTGTGGTCAGCGACCGGGGTCAGACCCGGATCCCGTTCCTCCGGGGCATCCTGGTTCGCAGCCTGCTGGACGCGGGGCTGGATTTCGAGGTGGCGCACGCGCTGGCGACATCGATGCGCGACCGGATCGGCGATCGTGACGAGATCACGTCGGACGAACTCCGCTCGAAGGTCCGACGATTACTGGAATCCCGGGGCCACCTCGGCGTGCTCGAGTCCTACCGCTTGCCGTTCAAGGCGCCGGCCCGCATCGTCGTGCGCAACCGCGACGGGGAGGAAAGCGCTTTTTCGCGCAATCGCCACGAGCTTTTCCTGCGCGCCAGCGGCATGAAACCGGAGCGGGCGGAGCAGGTCACCGACCAGCTGTACGAACGCCTGCTGGCCAGCGGTGTGGTCGAGATCACGACGCGCCAGCTGGGCTACCTGACCTGGCTCTGCCTGCAGCAGGACGTTTCGAAGAAGGCCGCCCGGCGTTTCCTGCTGTGGACGGAATACTCGCAGAGCGCACGGCCGCTCATTCTGCTGATCAGCGGCACGGTCGGCAGCGGTAAGAGCACGGTAGCCACCGAGGTCGGGCACGTGCTCGGCATCGTCCGCATCCAGTCCACCGACATGCTGCGCGAAGTGATGCGGATGGCGACGCCGGAGCGACTGTTGCCGGTATTGCATCGCTCCTCGTTCGACGCCTGGTGCGCCCTGCCGATCCAGGATCATGCGGAACGCGACCAGGAGCAACTGCTGGTCGACGGCTACCGCAGCCAGGCCAAACTGATCTCGGTGGCCTGCGAGGCCGTTCTGCAGCGCGCAGTCGAGGAATCGGTACCGGTGATCATCGAGGGCGTGCACGCCCAGGCGGAACTGCTCGACTCCGTGGTCTCCGATCCGCCGCCCGTCGCGGTCCAGGTCACGCTGGCCGTGCTCAAGGCCAAGCAGCTGAAAGCGCGCCTCAAGGGGCGCGGCGAGAACGCGCCGAAGCGCAACGCGCGTCGTTACCTGGAACGCTTCGATTCGATCTGGAGCCTGCAATCCTTCCTGCTGTCCGAGGCCGACCGCTGCGACATGCCGATCATCACCAACGAGGACCGGGACAAGACCGTTCAGCAGGTCATTTTGCAGGTCAACCAGGAGTTGGCCAGGCACTTCGGGGGCACCCCGCGCGAGGTGTTCGGTGTGATCATCGAGCAGATGAGCGCAGCGGCTTCCGGGGATTCCTGGTTCGACGTGGCAGGGGCGCTGGCCGAATGAATCCGGTTCGCCGCTGCGTCGTGCTGATCCTCGACGGCCTGGGCGACCGCCCGGTGCCTGCCCTGGGGAATCGCACGCCGCTGGAGGCAGCCCGAACGCCGCGGCTGAACCGCTTGGCGGCGACCGGGAAGTGCGGGCTGGTCGACCCGATAGCCCCCGGCCGGGTGCCGAACACGCATACCGGCGTGGGCGTGTTGTTCGGCCTGAGGCCGGAACAGCGCGGTCTGCTGCACCGCGGGCCGGTCGAGGCCGCGGGGGCCGGGATCAGGCTGCAACCCGGAGACATCGCGTTTCGCGCCAACCTGGCGACCCTGGCGCCCGCTGACGGCGGCCTGGTCGTGCTGGATCGACGGGCCGGGCGCGTAACCGATGATGCGCCGTTGTTCGCAGAGTCATTGAGGGAGGTCGCGCTCGGAGGCGGGGTGGTCGCCCGCTTCCATTCAACCGACCAGCATCGTGGGGCGCTGGTGCTGTCGGGGCCGGGCCTGTCGGCGGCGGTCAGCAATACCGATCCCGGCGACGGCGCCATCCCGGCCCCGCTGAAAACCTGCAGGGCGAAAGAGCCGGAGGCGGCGCGTACCGCCGACCTGCTCCAACGCTACCTGTGGTCGGCCCACGAGATCCTGCGTGATCACCCGCTCAACCGCGAGCGGGCCGAGAGCGGCAAGCTGCCCGTGAGCGGTGTCATCACGCGCGGCGCGGGCGCCTACTTCGAACTGGACGGGCTGTTGCATGCACGCGGCCTGCCGGCCGCGCTCGTCGTGGGTTGCAACACCGTGGCCGGCCTGGGACGGGTGTTCGGACTGCAGGTCGTCCGTGAACCCGGGTTCACGGCGGATCGGCATACGGACGTGGCCGGCAAGCTGCGCGCCGCGCGGCTGGCGCTGGAGTCACGGCGACTGGTCTACGTGCACATCAAGGCGCCGGACCTGTTCTCGCACGACTTCCAGCCGGCGGCCAAGCGGGATTTTCTCGAATCGTTTGACCGGGCGCTGGTCGAGCTCGAAGATTGCGGCGCCGCCATTGCGGTTTCGGCCGACCACACGACCGACAGTAACAGCGGCGCCCACACCGCAGACCCGGTGCCCACCCTGTTCTGCCCGCCGCGCGCCGACCGGTCCCCGCCGGCCGGTTTCAACTTCGGCGAGGGCGCGTGCCGTGAGCGCGGCGTGCCGCGGCGGGACGGGCACGCCTTCCTCGAAGAGATCCTCGACTACCTGTTTTCCTGAGCCGATTCCTTCTCCGCCAGGTAGGCGGCGTAGGTGCTCATGTACTTGGTCGCGTCGTCGGGCGAGATGACGACGGCCGTGCCGCGTGCGTCGACGCCGAGTTTCCGCGCCGCGTGGAGCAGGGCGCCGGTCGTCGGCCCGACCATCAGGCCGTCGCTGCGCGCCAGGTCGATGGCCGCGTCGAAGGCCTCGTGGTCCTCGACCGCGACGATGTCGTCCAGCAGCGAGTAATCCAGGATCTTCGGCCGGTGCTCCTCGGGCAGGTTCGAGATTTTCTTGCAGCCCGACAGCCGGTGTTGCCGCTGCGCCGGCTCGATGCCGATGATCTTCACGCCCGGCTTGCGCTCCTTGAGGTAACGGCCCACACCGGTGATCGTGCCGCAGGTTCCGAACGCGGCGAAGAAATAGTCGACCTCGCCGCCGGTCTGGTTCCAGATTTCCGGCCCGGTGGTGCGGTAATGGGCCTCCACGTTCAGCTGGTTTTCGTACTGATTCGGGCTGACGTAGCGGCCGTTGTAGGCCTCGCTCTCGACCAGGCTCTTGACGACGCCGCGTGCGCCCTCGGTGGGGAACAAGGGGCACAGTTCGTCCTCGACTTCCAGCAGGCCGGCGCCGAGGAAACGCAGCAGGGCCTTTTTCTCCTCCGGCGTGCCGTCCGGCAGCGCCAGTTCGATCGGCATGCCGCGCGCATTGGCCAGGGCGGCCAGCGCGATGCCGGTATTGCCGGCGGTGGGCTCGGTCAGCACCTGGCCCTCCCGCAGCGGCGTGCCGTTCAGAAGGTACAGGGCGGTGCGGTCCTTGATCGAGCCGAAAGGATTGTTGCGCTCGAGCTTGATGAACAGCTCGAAGCGCCCGTCCGGGTCGAAGCGCTTGCTCAGGCGCACCATCGGGGTGGGGTTGTCGGGGTCTCCGACCAATTGGGCGACGTTCTCGTAGACCCTGCGCGGCGGCCTGTCCTCCGGGTGGGCATGGGCGGCGATGGGTTTCACCGTGCTGTTCATCGTGTGCTTCTCCAAGTTCTTTTTCATTGGACCGGTCACGGCGCGGAATTCTTCCGCGGCTGCCGGCTTTCGGGCTTTGTATCCCGTGGCGCTTGCGGCTGTCAACGGTTTGTGTATGCTGCCGGAAGGGGCGGGAGGACAGCACCATGCACAAGGCGCAGATCAGCACGAACCATATCCTCGAGGACGTCCGCTACGAAATTCGCGGCGAACTGGCCCACCGGGCCCACGAACTGGAGCGCCAGGGCTACGAGATCATTTCCCTGAATATCGGTAACCCCGGTTTGTTCGGTTACCGGACGCCGGAAACCATGCGCCTGGCGATGATCGAAAACCTGGGCCAGAGCGAGGCTTACTGTCACCAGAAGGGTATCTTCCCGGCCCGCGAGGCCGTCGTCATGCAGCAGCAGGACCGCGGCGTGATGGACGTGACGGCCGACGACGTCGTCATGGGCAACGGGGTCAGCGAGTGTATCGACCTCACGTTGAGAGCCCTGCTCAACAGCGGCGACGAGATCCTGCTGCCCAGCCCGGACTATCCGCTGTGGAGCGCCTCGGTGTCATTGAACCACGGCCGCCCGGTGTACTACGACTGCCTGCCCGAAAACGGTTTCCAGCCCGACCCGGAGCAGATCCGCAGCCTGGTAACGCCGCGGACACGCGGCATCGTGGTGATCAACCCGAACAACCCGACCGGCGTGGTCTACAGCCGCGAACTGCTGCAGGAGATCGTGGCGATCGCCGAAGAGCATCGCCTGATCGTTTTCGCCGATGAGATCTACGACCAGATGCTCTTCGACGGGGTCGAGCACGTGCCGCTGGCGACGCTGGTCCACGACACCCTGTGCGCCACGTTCAACGGGCTGTCGAAAATCTACCGCGCCTGCGGTTACCGGGTCGGCTGGGTGTCCTTCAGCGGTGACCGCGAACACGCCTCCGACTACCTGCACGCGGTCGAGTTGCTGGCTTCCCTGCGGCTCTGCGCCAACGTGCCGGGCCAGTGGGCCGTGCAAACCGCGCTGGGCGGCTACCAGAGCATCCTTGACCTCACCGAGCCGGGCGGCCGGCTTTACGAGTCGCGCCAGGCCATCATCGACGGGGTGGCCGGCAGCAGCTACCTCGAACTGCAGCGCCCCAGCGGGGCCATGTACGCCTTCCCCCGCGTCGATACCGGACGGATCCCGGATTTCAAGGACCAGGCGTTCGCGCTGGAACTGCTGATCAAGAAGCACGTGCTGATCGCGCCGGGCAGCAGTTTCAACGTGCCTTACAGCGATCACTTCCGCCTGACCACGCTGCCGGACGACCGCACGCTGCAGGTCGTGTTCGAGCGCATGGAAGAAGTACTGGACGCGATGGCGGCCTGATCAGCCGTCTTCCGTTTCCCGCTCCGGGGCTTCACCGGGCAGCACCAGGCTGCCCTGGTCCACCCATTCCGGAGCCAGCCGGATCGCCTTCCTCAGGTTGAGGCGAGCGCGCGATTCATGACCGGTGCGGTACTGCAACTGCGCCAGCGTGTAGTAGAACCGGTACTCGCGGTCCTCGATGCGGATGGCCCGGTTCGCGTAGTCGATCGCCTCGTCCAGCGCGTGCTCGGCGAAGGCGCTCTCGGCCAGGTAGTGCAGGTAGTACGGGTTGCGGCTGCGGTTGCGCTCCACGCGCTGCTGGATGGCCGCGGCTTTCTCGGTTTCGCCGTCCTCGTCGTAGATCGAGTAGAGGTTGTTCAGCGGCACCGTGTTGCGCTCGTTCAGCGCCAGGGCGGTTTCGTAGGCCAGCACCGCGTCTTCCGTCTGTCCGTTGCGTCGGTAGACCACGCCCAGGTTCGACCAGACGTAGTCCAGGCCGGGCCGGGTCTGTTCCGCCTTGCGGAAATAGGCGTAGGCCATCGGCAGGTCCTGTGCGACCAGGGCGTTGGCGCCCAGGTTGTTGTAGAACTGGGCTTCGGCCTCGCGGTCGCTGATCTTCCGGTAACGCTCGCCTTCCCGCGCCCGGCGCCGGCTGACGTCGATCACGTACTCGCGCCCGCGGTCGACCGTGGCGGCGTTGACGTGGAGGCTGACCAGCAGCGTGTCGTCCAGGGCGTTCCACTCGGGTTCGATTTCGACCTCGCGGTACCAGGCGTTCAGGCCGGCCTCGCGCGCCATCGCGACGAACATGTTGGAAAAGGTCAGGCAGTTGCCGCGGCGGGTGCGGAAAGCCTCGGCCGCCGTCAGCGTGACCTGCGGGTCGTATTCGAAGTCCAGCACGTTCGGATCCAGCAGCGCCCACGAGAGGCGCCAGGCCCGGTCGTCCCCGACGCTGGGGCGCCCGACGTACTCGGCGACGAACTGTTTCATCTCGGTGGAGAGCTCGAGTGGGTCCACGCTCTCGATGTCGTAGCGCGGCAGCCCGGCCAGCGGTGGAACCGGCGGGGTAGGGGCCGGGGTGACGGAAGCGCAGGACGCAAGCAGCATGGCCGCTGCCAGGAATGCGGTCGCGCGCAGGATGACTTGGCCGACGGGGCGGTTCATCAACGATTTCGAGCCCGCTGATGTCATGGAGTTCCATGTTAACCGAAAAGGCCGGCATTTTTTGCCCCGGGCCGGTGGTTTTCACAGGCCGGATCGGCGACACTTGGCGGTTGTTGAAACGGTCGAAAAACAAGCCGTTCGAAACCCGGAGAGGAAAGCCATGAAACCCGTCGAAAAACCGGCCAATCCCAATTTTTCTTCCGGTCCGTGCAGCAAGCGTCCCGGCTACGACGTGAGCCGGCTCGACCTGGAAACCCTGGGTCGCTCCCATCGCTCGGCGCTGGGCAAGCGCGTGCTGGCCGGTGTATGCGACCAGACCGCTGAAGTCCTGGGGTTGCCGGAAGCTTACCGGGTCGGCGTCGTTCCGGCCTCGGACACCGGCGCGGTCGAGATGGCGCTGTGGTCGTTGCTGGGCCAGCGCCCGGTCGACGTGTTCGCCTGGGAGTCCTTCGGCAAGGGCTGGCTGGTCGACATCACGCAGCAACTGCAACTCGACGAGGTCAATGCCTATACCGCCGACTACGGCCAGTTGCCGGACCTGTCGCAGGCCAACCCGGCGCACGACATCGTGTTCACCTGGAACGGCACCACGTCGGGCGTGAAGGTGCCGGACGGTGACTGGATCGCCGACGACCGCGAAGGCCTGACCATCTGCGACGCGACCTCCGCGGTATTCGCGATGGAACTGCCCTGGGAGAAGCTGGACGTGGTGACCTACAGCTGGCAGAAGGTGCTGGGCGGTGAAGGCGCCCACGGCATGCTGATCCTGTCGCCGCGCGCGGTCGAACGGCTCGAGACCTACGCGCCGCCGCGTCCGCTGCCGAAGATTTTCCGCCTGACCAAGAACGGCAAGCTGATCGAGGGCGTGTTCCACGGTGCGACGATCAATACGCCGTCCATGCTGTGCGTGGCCGATTACCTCGATGCGCTGGCGTGGATCCGCGAGATCGGCGGTGTGCCGGCCGCGATCGCGCGCTCGACGGAGAGCCTGCGTATCATCAGCGACTTCGTTGCCCGGCACGAGTGGATCGGGTTCCTGGCGGCCAACGAGGCCGAGCGATCCAGCACCAGCGTCTGCCTGTCCGTCGACCTGCCCGGCGACCGGGTCAAGGCGATGGTCGCGCTGCTCGACGCCGAGGGCGTGGCGCACGATATCGGCGCCTACCGTGACGCCCCCTCCGGTCTGCGCATCTGGTGCGGCGCGACCGTCGAACCCGCCGACGTCGCGCGGCTGATGCCCTGGTTGAAATGGGCTTATGAATCCGTGAAAACCGAGTGAAATCAAATGTTCAGAATACGTACTTATAACCAGATCTCCGATGTCGGCCTCAGCCGCCTGCCACTGGACAGCTACCAGGTAGGCCCGGATATTGAGGAGCCGCACGCGCTGATCCTGCGCAGCCACAAGCTGCACGGCGAGGTCATACCCGACAGCGTGCTGGCCGTCGCGCGCGCCGGCGCCGGCGTGAACAACATCCCGGTGGACGAGTACACGCACCGCGGCATCGTGGTGTTCAACACACCCGGCGCCAATGCCAATGCGGTCAAGGAACTGGTTACCGCGGCGCTGCTGCTTTCGTCCCGGGGCATCCTGGCCGGCGCGCAGCGCGTGCAGGAAATGACCGACATCACCGACCCCGAGGAGATGGCCAGGCAAATGGAGAAGGAAAAGAAGGCCTTCGGCGGCTCCGAAATCCGCGGGCGCACGCTGGGCGTCGTCGGCCTGGGCGCGATCGGTTCACTGGTCGCCAACTCCGCGCTGGGACTCGGCATGAAGGTCGTCGGTTTCGATCCGGCGTTGTCGGTGGAGGGCGCGTGGCGCCTGTCGAACCGCGTCGAGCGCATGGAAAGCCTGGAGGCCCTGCTGAAGGTGTCCGACTTCGTGACCCTGCACGTGCCCGCGGTCGAGGCCACCCACCACCTGATCGACGCCACCGCGTTGACGCGTTTCAAGCCGGGCGCGCAATTGATCAACTTCGCGCGCGCCTCCGTGGTCGACGCCGACGCCGTCGTCAGGGCGCTGAACGAGGGGCGCCTGGGCGGTCACATCACCGATTTCCCGACGCCGGCCATGCTCGGCCGCGACGACTGCCTGTTGTTGCCTCACCTGGGAGCCAGCACCGCGGAAGCGGAGGAAAACTGCTCGGTGATGGCGGCGGAACAACTGATGGATTTCCTGGAAAACGGCAACATCCACAATTCGGTGAACTATCCGCGCACGCGGATGGCGCGCGACGGCGGTCACCGCATTACCTTCGCGAACGACAACGTTCCCCGAGTGCTGGGCTCCGTGTTGTCGATCCTGGCCAACCACGACATGAACGTGATCGACATGGTCAACCGCAGCCTCAAGGACATGGCCTACAACATCATCGATGTCGATTCCGAACCCGAGCCGGCGATCATCGAGGCCATCCAGGCGGTCGACGGAGTCAAACAGGTCCGCGTGTTATAACGGCAGGTTATGGCTTGATAACATATTAATTTATAAGATAAAAGGTTTACAAACGGGCGGGTCTGCGGAACACTATGGGCAGGCTGCCTTCGAGTCATCCCGACACAGGAAAATGAGATGAAAAACCGCATTACCCGGATCTTCGCCGTGCTGTCGCTCTCCCTGGCGCTCGGCGGTAACGCCCTGGCGGGCGACATCGTGCTGACGCCTTTCGGCCAGAGCCCCGACGCCATGATGGTGAAGGTCGTGCTCAAGAAACTCGGCCAGGACGCCCGCCTGGAGAAAATGCTGGAAGCCGACGGCCTGCAGGGCGAAAAGGCGCTGATCATCGTCGTCGCCGGCAGTTCCAAGGGCCTGGGCGAGGCCGGTATCGACAAGGACGCCGAAATCGCCCGCGTGCAGGGCGTCGCCGACGCGGCCGAGGCGGCCGGCGTGAAAACGCTGGTCATGCACATCGGCGGCAAGGGCCGGCGCGGCACGCTGACCGATCTCTTCATCGAGGAGTCGGTGCCGATGGCCGACGCAGTCATCGTCGTGGAAGGCGGCGACTACGATGGGCTCTTCACCAGGCTCTGCGCGGAATCCGAAGTGGAGCTCGTCCCCGCGCCCTCGGTGCGCGAAACCACCGAGCCGCTGCAGGCGGTGCTGGTGGAGTGGGGCGTCCTCTGACCGCCGGGAGGCCGGCATGAAAGCAACGGGTTGGATCCTCGCCGCGGTCCTGCTCGGCCTTTGGGCCTCGCAGGCGCAAGCGGTCACCGTCGCGCCCACGCTGGAGTCCAGGGCCGGCATGGTGACCGCGGCCCATCCGCTGGCGGCGCAGGCCGGGGCGGAAATCCTCGAGCGCGGCGGCAACGCCGTCGACGCCGCGATCGCGGTCAGCCTTGCGCTGGGCGTGGTGGAGCCGTATGCATCGGGCATCGGCGGCGAAGGCTACCTGGTGGCCGTGCTGGCCGACGGCCGCGAGGTGGCGGTGGACTTCCGCAGCACCGCCCCGGCGATGGCCACCTACGACAACCTGGAAAAGGCCGGCAAGCTGAGCATGGTGCGCTTCACGCCCAAGGGTTATTGCGTGGCCGGCGTGCCGGCCGGCATCGGCACGGCGCTGGAATACGCGAGCCTGCCTCTGAAAGACCTGGCCGCGCCGGCGATTCGCCTGGCCGAGGAAGGTTTCGAGGTCAGCGAAACGTTCTCGATGGTGACCATGGACCGCTGGGAGGTGCTGTACGCGAACGCTCCGGAATTTCTCAACGAGGGCATGCCCTGGAGCGTCGGCGAGACATACCGTAACCCGGCCCTGGCCAAAACCCTCAAGATCCTCGTCGAGCAGGGCGTCGAATCGTTCTACTCGGGACAACTGGCCGACAACGTGGACCGCTTCATGCGCGAAAAGGACGGCTGGGTCCGCAAGAGCGACCTGCAGTCCTACCGCGCCATCGCCAGGCAGCCGGTGAAAGGCAGTTACCGCGGCTACGAGCTGAGCGTGCCGGGCGCCCCGGTCGGTGGGCCGCGCGTCCTGGCCACGCTGAACATCCTGGAGCATTTCAACCTGGGGCTGATGGGCTGGGACGACCCGCTGGCCATCCACCTGATGCAGGAAGCGATGATCCTGACGGCGCTGGACCAGCGCGAATGGATCGGCGACCCGGAAACCAGCGA
>Ga0180436_10001926_pt1 | contig 20013 bp, 19 predicted proteins | sample SS_ome_2_FD_132434 | JGI IMG/M metagenome (GOLD analysis project Ga0180436, IMG submission 132434) | Hypersaline lake sediment archaeal communities from the Salton Sea, California, USA - SS_3_S_2 metaG | ecosystem: Environmental > Aquatic > Non-marine Saline and Alkaline > Hypersaline >...
CGCGCTGAGCAATGAAGTGCTGCACGAGCTGTTCAAAATTGCGCGCGCAAAAGAGTACAACAAACCGGCCAGAATTGGTCGGCGCCGCAAACAGCGGCACAATCCGCAGATACGGCGGGACAAAATCGTCTGGATTGACGGCAGCCTCCCGCCCCAGCAGGCCTGGCTCGACTGGAGTGCTCAACTTCAGCTCTGGCTTAATCGGTCGCTGATGGCTGGTCTATCCTTTTTTGAAAGTCACTTTGCTTCTTATGCCCCGGGTGCATTCTATGCAAAACATCTGGATATTTTTCAGGGCCCCAACCAACAGATGCTCTCCGAACGGGCAGTGAGCATTGTTCTCTACCTGAATCCCAATTGGGTGCCTGGTCACGGCGGCGAGCTTGTGTTGTACGGGCGTGAGGGTGAAGTGTTGGTGGAAATTGCCCCCAGTATGGGCACTATTGTGCTGTTTAACAGCGCAGACTTTCTGCATGAAGTGTTGCCAGCCGGTGCGCAGCGTTTCAGTATCGCAGGTTGGTTTCATAGGCAACCGGCGTCAGCTTTGGCTTTGCCGGTAGCCTGAATGTCCAAGTCACGGGTACCGTCGAAGGTTAAGTCTACGTATTCGTCAGATCCTGTGACGGAGAAGTCGTTACGCCATTCCATAAAGGATGGTGTGTACTACTCTGCCATGATTGGCGGTGGCGAAAGCTATTTCTCGGCGTTTGCCATCCTGTTGCAGGCGAGTACTACCGTTGTAGGCTTGTTAGCCTCCCTGCCACCGCTGCTGGCTTCGGTTTTTCAATTGCTGTCAGCCTGGCTGGGACGAAAAACCGGTAAGCGCAAACAAATAGTTTTAGCAGGTGCGCTGATCCAGGCTTTGTGTCTTATACCTATTGCGCTGCTGCCGCTATTGGCTTCTGAGTATTCAGCAGTATGGCTGATCCCTCTGGTTTTCCTCTATTTTTGTGGGCCTAACCTGGCATCACCTCAATGGAACAGTCTGGTTGGAGAGCTGTTGCCGGAAGCCAGGCGTGGTCGATTTTTTGCGGAGCGGACCAAGCTTTCCAGCGTTGCCTCGATTTGTGCGTTGGCGTTGGCGGGTCTCTGCCTTGAGGTTGCAGATCGTAGCGGCTATGCCTACTGGGGGTTCATAACAATATTTATCTGCGCATCAGCTGCGCGCTTAATGTCGTTTTATCACTTAAGTTGCATGCATGAACCAAGTACAAAAGTCGCAGCCTTGGCTTTGCCGGAAGAAGAGAACTTCTGGCGCAAGTTGAAAAAGACGAAACTGCTTAAGTTCTCTCTGTTTTTTGCTTTCATGCAGTTTTCGGTGGCCATATCCGGGCCCTATTTCACGTTGTACATGCTCAGAGATCTGCAGTTCAGCTATCTGGAGTTTATGTTTATATCAGCTGTTTCGATCCTGGTGCAGTTTTTAACATTGAACCGTTGGGGTCGCTTATCAGACCTGTTTGGAAATCGACTTATTCTGATCACTACGGGATGCATCATCACGGTTATTCCTTCGCTGTGGTTGTTTTCTCCACACTTTGTGTGGATTCTCGTAGTGCAGATGATCAGTGGCTTGGGCTGGGCTGGCTTCACCCTAAGTTCAACTGCTTTTGTGTTTGACCTGACACCCACTGCCCATCGCGCGACCTTGTTTGCTGCACACAATGTTCTGGCCGCAGTGGCGGTTTTCCTGGGTGCTTCAACGGGAGCCGCAATCGCGGCATTAGTGCCGGTGCAGGTTGTGCTGGCTGGTGAGACATTCACTCTGCTGACTCCACTGTACTGGTTGTTTGGCGCTTCGTGTTTGATGCGGATTGTAGTTGCGCTGTCGTTCCTGCCATTCCTCAAAGAAGTACGCCGGGTGCGTCCGATGTCCGTGGGCGGCGTGATTTTTCGTGTCACCCGCCTGCAGCCGATTGGCGGGCTGGTCTATGAGGTGGTCGGACGACTGCGAACTCCCAACCGGCGCAAGCCGACTGAGCATCAGAATGAAGACCCCAGTTCAGAAGATTGAAACGTCCGCTCAATAACGTAGTTCCTGCAGGTGGGACTATTGCGTCGTTCGCTTGCGTATCGGTGGCAGGCGCCACCAGCTCACCAGCACAAGCATGCCAAACAGGGTGTAAGCAGCGATAAAGACCGACCATGGCAAATCATAAAACAGCACCTTGGACAGCCAGAATTCGATAAAAGATTTTTCGTGGGCCGCTTCTCCAGCGGCTGAGCGCAATTGCTGTTCCCAGAGGGTCAGCGGGCAGAGTTGTCCCAGCCAGGTTTGCACAACCACAAAAGCGATGGTGCACAGGTGCAGCAGGCGCAGCCAGAACCAGCGAACCCATTGCCAGTTGCGGATCCAGCCTACAAGAATAACAAGTTGCCCCAGGACGACAAACGCAACGATAGCCGCATGCAGAACCAGCAACGCGTCTGCCCATAAGCCTGGCATTGGCAGTTGCTCGACCAATCTGTTACTTAATATCATGGCTCATCACTCTCGGTTGACGCTTTATCATGATCCGCAGTCTGAAACTCGCACTGACCGTCTATCTTGCAGGAGTGTCTGTCATGGCGCACGCAGAGTTACCCGACCATTACGCTGAGTCGACCATGCTGTTTGCCTTGTCTGCTGATGGTGAGCGGGAAATATCCCTGCGTCTTGCGCGCTTTCCGTTGACGGGAAAAGCGACAGTCTGGTTGCACATCGCTGATGGCGAAGCAGCGTGGGCGATGGCGCATGAGCAGTTTGAGAGTTCGAACCAAGCCACATCCGTCAGCGATGACGTTGTTGAATTTGCCGCCGGGCACAGCACCCAGTCCGTGGAATTTGTCAGTCAGAACAGAAATGGCAAACAAATGCGTGGACACGTAAGCGCTGAGCTTAAAGCTGTTGCGAGCCGCCATCCGGAATTAGGAGAAGGCGTATTACCGGTTAGCGTTGACCTGATTTACAGGAGTGCTTCGGATGGGTACCGCTCAGCAGGCGGGCGTTGGGAGATGACCGGATCTGTGAGCGGCACGGTAACTGTGCAGGGCAAAACCATAGTCTTTGATGATCCGGGTAAGTGGCACGAGCAGGTCGGCCCGCGGGCGCGTTTTGCCCCCGCTTTCACCTATTTCAATGTGCAGAATGAAACTGTGGCACTGCTCGCCATTGCATTTGCACAAGGCGTGACAGGCTACGGCATGCGCAACGGCAAAATACATGAATTGCAGGCCTTTGAAATACAGGGTCCCCAAACAATGCCGCGCAGTTTTAAAGCCCAACTCTATGACGCTCAGACAGATACGTTGCAGCTGATAGAAGGGCGTGCACGCGCGGTGCAACAGTGGTCTGTGCCGATTGAAGGACAGCGACGCCCCGGCGCCGCGGTGATTGTCGAAACGAACCTGGGCCAGATGTTCGGCTCCCTTAACGATTGGCAGCCAGCGACGGAATAGATACTGCATTCCTGATGTATGAATCAGGCGGATTTGGGTGTGTTCATCACCTTGGTGATGGTGTTGTTCTCGAAAGTGTAGGTCAGATATTTCAAGTGAACGGCGTTAGTAAGCGCTGAGGGTTTGAATACCGCGCAGCATTCCCCCGGATGGCGCACACTGTTGTAGATGAGGCCGGCGCTCTGTCGCTCCTGCAGCTTCGCACCCAGTTGTTGCCCGGCACTGTAGTCGCTGAGATGGTAGATGGCTGGGTCATCAAGGTTACACAGGTCATGCAGGTCAGCTGGTCCTAAATAAGCACGGATTACCCGCATCTCAATGTCGGTGTGCTCTATTCGGGCCTCGCGCAGGAACCGCGCCCGATGATAGGTGGTTTCTGCAATGGCCGTAGCCTCTTCAGACGCGCAGTAGTAAGTGCCAAAATCAGCGTTGAAGCGGCCACCCTGTCCCGCCTTAGGGCGGTGTGTGAAAGCCGCCATTATCCATGAGGCGCCGGGACCAAAAACCCGCTCGCCCGGAGGCACCAGAGCAATGTCACCCACCTCATCACGCAGGCGTGGGTTAGTGAGCGACTCCACGGCGTAGAGAATGTCCCAATCTTCCGGGCCCGCCACGCGTTCAAACAGATCTATCTGAGGAAATCTTGCCGGAATGATCCGAACGACAGTTTGATCAACCGTTTGCAGCGCAATGTCTTCTAGCTGAGTTACCAACCCGCGCGCTCAGCGTCCAGAAAGTGCCGGACCTCGGCAAGGTCGATGACCTGGCCCGCCAGCATGCGTGACAGGGGCGTGGTGGCGTTAAAGAAAGCATGGTCGTTAGGCGTGGTCAGCCAGGCATCAGCCAGTTCAGGGTCGGGCAGTAAGATCTGCAGGGACTTGTAAATACCCAGCAGGTAGCTGCAGCGCTCCAGCGTATCTTTGCTGAGCTTGGCCTTTTCCGGCTGATTCTTCCAGTTGTACAAGGTTTTTTCGTTAGACAGGCCAAGAAGTACCATCTGCTGTTTGCCTGTTAAACCCCATTGCTCAAAAATATTGAACAGCGCGGGCAGCAGCGCTTTGCCAACTGTGTTTGCTTGCTCCAGAACTTTTAAGGCAGGTGTGGCCATAGCTTTCCCTTACCGGTAAAAACACTGTAACAATACAGTTCTCGACAATTTTGTCAAATGCCTGAATCCAGTTTAATGAGGTGTTTCGTTGTAGTGGTCTGTGCCTTCAATACGACCTTTCAGCGGATCCAGCATCCTGTCGACGGCTTTCATACGCTGGGTTTCTGCCCAGGGTGAGTGGTAGCGGAACAGGAAACGTATGCCCTCATTCAGGCGCTCGGTCATGGACGGGCCAACATGGTCAGCGCCGCGCACCAGATGATATTCATGTTTAACGCGCGCATCCCACAACACCCGGTGTAGAAACTCAGCACCTTCGTACAGCCAGAACTGATCTTCGTCACCGGCCTCCAGGTAGATCTGTAAACCAGAGTTCCGTATGTCCCTGGCCCGATCTCTGGCGATGGTTGCGGGGTTGTTTGCCGCCCAGTAAGCCTCGTCAACGGGTTTGCCGAATGCGGTTTCAAGCAACTCATCACTGCGCCAGAATCGATGTTTGGGCAGCATGTCAGCAAACGCAAGAATCGGTTCAATGCCAGGTTCCAACGCAGCCACAGCGCCAAACTGAGCCGGGTGTTTAAAGGCGATACGAAGTGAACCCATGCCGCCCATGGAAACACCGGTAATAAAGGTTCGCTTGGGTTGGCTTGTTACCGGGTAAGTTTTCCGCAGGTGCTCGAGAAACGGACCCATAATGAAATCTTCCCAACGCTCGCTGCCGTCTTTGAAGTTCATATAGAAACCGCGTGCGGTGACCGATGGCATGACCACAACAGCAGGTGGAATCGCGCCGCTTTCCCACAGCGCCTGCCATTGGTTGGCCTGACGCAACAGACCATCTCGATTACCGCCACCACCATGTAAATTGAGGACCAGGGGCAGGTTCTGCATCTTCTGAAAACCGTCCGGCGCAATGACAGCGAACTCAACCGGGCTGGGTACCAGGGAAGTGTCTGTTTCGGCGAGGATCTGTTCATATGCGGATGCGTGGCTTGCAAAGAGCAGTGCGACAATGAAAACGCCAGTTCTGGAAGGTTTAAATCTTGAAAAAGCCATGTTTGAGTACCCTTCTTAAGCCGACTTATGTGTCCATTATGTCTTGTTTTTTGCTCCGCATAGTAGTGCCCGCGAGGCGCGGTTGCGTAAATTGCACGTTATGATGTGCGTTCTTTGCTGCAGGTAAACCAATGAAGCGAAATATACTTTTCATTACAACGGATCAAATGCGCTATGACGCTCTGGGATGTAACGGCGGGCAAATTGCACGCACCCCGGCAGTTGATCAGCTTGCGCAAACGGGCATCAATTATCGTCGTGCACATAATCAGAACGTTGGCTGTATGCCTGCTCGCGCCACCATGATGACCGGTCAGCATGTCGCATCCCATGGCGTATGGATGAATGGCGTGTCATTGCCTGAAGACCAGCCGACCATAGCGCATCATTTACGGGATCATGGCTATCACACCGGCCTCCTGGGTAAAGCACATTTTGAGCCCTGGCTGGGCAAGCCGGCAGATTTTTTTGAGAACCGCATGGCAGCGGAAAACAGTACCGGCCCCCATCGTGGATTTGACCACATGGAACTCGCCAACCACTTCTTTGAGGGTCATAGTCACTACGATCTCTGGATGAACCAGCACCAGGCGCAGAAAGCAAAGTTCTACCCGATGGTCACAGACAAAGGTCAAAACACCGCAGGTAGAGGAGATACAGGTGCTGTTCAGGTCTGGCCAATAGATGTACCGCGTGAGCTTTACCACACGGACTGGGTTGCAGAGCGGACCATCGACTGGCTCAGCAGCCTGGATGATGCATCTGGCGCGCAACCGTTTTTCTGCTGGATGAGTTTTCCCGACCCCCATCATCCCTGGGACGTCCCGGCGTCAGAGTTACATCGCGTGAACTGGCGTGATGTGCCGCTACCAGAATTGTATCGAGAAAATCGGGCGGAGTTGGAAGCGCTGCTGGATCAGAAACCCAAACACTGGCGTGGTTATTTCGAAGGGACGCTGTGGACGAATCTTGAATCGCCACGAGAGTTTGTTCCTGCACAAATGACAGCGGATCAGCTGCGTGAAATCAATGCCATGACCCATATCGAGAACGAGTTGATCGACGAAGCCTGCCAGCGGGTTTTCAAACACCTGGAAAGTACTGGGCAACTGGATAACACCGATATCTTCTTCACCACGGATCACGGAGAACTGCAGGGTGACTTCGGCCTGCTTTTCAAAGGTCCATATCATGTTGATGCATTGATGCGCGTGCCGCTGATCTGGAAGCCCGCCAAAGTGGCTAACATTGCTGCCGCTGAAGTTGCTGCACCCGTCGGACATCTCGATCTGGCCAGCACCTTCTGCGACATTGCAGGCATTGCTGTGCCGTCATTCTGTGAGGGCCAGGTGTTACCTGTCTCTCAGACCCAGGCAGTGGCGCAGCAACGCACTCATGTGATCACCGAGTGGGATTCGGAACATGGTCCAATCGATATGCATCTGAAAAGTGTGTACGAGCACTCCGGCTGGCTGTGTACGGCGTATGGGCCCAGCCACCTGTACGAGGGCAGTGAAGGAGAGCTTTATAATATGAATGATGATCCGGGGCAGTTGGTAAACCTCTGGGATGACCCTGACAGCCGCCAGAAAAAGTCTGAGATGCTCTCGCTGCTGGCGGAAACAATACCTTCACCACGGCAGCCGCGGTTAGAGCGAAAAGCGCCCGTGTAGGTCAAGGGTTGAAATCGATTGCGCTGCCCGGCTGCCCCAAGGTAGTGTTTAGAACCTGATTTCGACCAACGGAGAACTCCATGAGATTCAAACGGATTGTGCTGTTTGTCGCTGCCGTGCTTGTTACCGCCAGTGCCTCGGCCGCACCTCAGGTCGGTGACCTGGCTCCTGACTTCACTCTACCGGGTAGTGACGGCAACACACACACGTTGTCAGATCTGCGCGGTAAACACGTCGTTATTGCCTTTTTCCCTAAAGCTTATACAGGCGGCTGAACCATCCAGTGTAAAGCGCTGCGTGACAGTGCTAAAGAAATTACAAACTTCGACATCGCCTATTTCATGGCCAGTGTCGATTCGCTGGAAGACAACACCGGCTTTGCCAACAAGAACAACGCCAACTTTCCGATTCTGGCGGACGTTACAAAGACCATGTCCCAGTCTTACGGTGTGCTGCACGCTGCGGGCTTTGCTCAGCGCTGGACTTTCTACATCGATCCGGAAGGCATCATTATCAGAATTGATAAAGACACCAACCCGGCAACAGCGGGTACTGATCTGGTCACCAGTTTAAACGCGTTAGGCGTGCCTGCGGCAGCAGACTGATTGTTCTTCTTGGCTTTCGCAGCTAAAAATAGTTGTTGTATAATTTCAGGCTGCCTTGCCAGAGTTGGTCTGTTACTTCTACATCGCTGGAGTGAAATTAGCGGCACTGTCCCGTGGTCGGAATTCTTACAGCACCCGACATCTGAAAGCGGAAAAAGACATCAACGTCATAACGTTTTACCGAGGTACTGAAGTCATGCCTAATCCGCGGTCGGACCGTGTTCTGGAGCCGCTCGATAAACTGCTCTGTTTTGGCAAGCTTGAATCGATGCGTAGCATGGTCCCGGGCAAGACCCAGCGCCGCAGACGTCCAAAGGTTCAGGACCTATCTCAGGAGTCGATAGCAAAAGCCGCTGATGGCGTGAGTGACGAATCTTGAACGCTGGCTCGGCGGACTCACAGCCGAAAGATAAAAACAGGCGCGCCAAAGCCAGTCCGCTGGAGATTGCAGGTCAGGTTGTGCAGCCGGGAGAGCGGATCCAGTTCGACCTGCCCACAGCCAGGCTGTATACCCACACACCACTGAATATGCCGGTGGAAATTATCCATGGTCGCTACGTGGGTCCCGTACTGCTGATTTGCGCAGCGATACATGGCGATGAACTCAATGGGGTTGAAGTCATTCGCCGTGTGCGCAGCTTTCGGTCTTTAGATCGGCTGCATGGCACGCTGATTCTGATACCCGTCGTAAACCTGTTTGGCTTCATCCACCAATCCCGATATTTGCCAGACCGACGGGATTTGAATCGCTCCTTTCCGGGTAGCGAACGGGGCAGTATTGCCGCTCGTGTTGCGCATGTTTTCTTTGACAATATAGTTAAGCGGTGCACACACATTATCGATCTGCATACAGCTGCCGTCAATCGAGACAACCTGCCGCAGATACGAGCAGCCCTAGATGAGCCCGGGGTGCCAGAGATGGCCACAGGTTTTTCTATTCCCGTGATTATCAATTCGGGTCTGATAGAAAGCAGTTTGCGTTGTGAGGCAGGAAAACTCGGCATTCCTATCATCACCTATGAAGCGGGTGAAGCGCTGCGGCTCAACGAGCGCGCAATTGTAACCGGCGTGCGCGGCATTGTGAGCGTGATGCGCGTCCTGAAAATGTTGCCAAGCCGGCGCATACGCACGGTGCGTGCAGAGCCCTATATCGCGCGTTCGTCGAAATGGGTGCGCGCTTCCATGGATGGTATGTTCCGCCCCCTGGTGCAGCTGGGCGAGCGGGTTAAGCGGGGCGCAGCATTGGGTGTTATCTCAGCGCCTTTTTCTTCCCAGGAAGAGGTGCTTGCTGCTGAAGCTGATGGCATTGTCATTTGCTTGAACAACCTGCCCCTGGTGAACGAAGGTGAGGCACTGTTCCATATCGCTCGTTTTGAGGAAACCGGCGCGGTTGAGACGGAGATTGCAGCCCATGGCAGCAGTATTGAAGACGATCGCCTGTATGATATCGAGTCGGTACCCGTTCCGGAAATTGACACCATAGAGACCGGCGAGCGGCAGACTTAACGCGACATTTCCTGGCGGTTAGCAATGAAGCGTTCCAGCGCGGCGCCACGGGCGTCATAGGCTTTATCACCAGCCAATCGGTCAAGTGCAACAAGGGCCGCGTCATACTGCTTGAGGTTGATATGCGCAATGGCAAGCAGGTAATTCACCTCCGCGTGCGTCTCTTCCGGCTCTGCTAAAGCGTACACCGCGGCGGCTCGATCGAGTGCCTGGCTTGCGGATTGATATTGCTCCCAGTGCAGGTAAAGCTGTCCCATAACCATTGCGGGCTTGCCGTCATCGGGATTCATTGTCTCCGCCACTTCCAGCGCTGCGACCGCCGCATCGAATTCACGCGCAAGTACCCACATTTCCGCCAGCAGCAGATAGTCGGCAGCGGCATCTGTAGAGCTTCTGGCGTCTGTCGGCGGTGTCTCACCCTGATTGTCGACCTGTTCGAGCGCGGCAGCTAACAGCTCAGCTGCATCTGCAGGCAGTCCAGCATGGGCTAAAAATCTCGCAAGGCGCCTGGTTTGCTCAAAAGACTCAGGCTTGATCTGTTCGGCCAGCGACAAGGCCGCGGTGCCTCGCGGCACGTCTTCCAACAGTAATAGTACAGCGGCCAGTTGGCGCCACCAGCGCTCCTCTGACGGGTCTCGCGCAATCAGATCTTCCATCAGGCGTTGTGCGTCTGCTGGCCTGTCAGCCCGAGCGTAGGCATAGGCTAACAACTCTATCCAATGGCTGCGCGGGATTTCCTCAAGGTTTGCCATGGCATCTTCTAAACGAGCAATGGCGAGGTCGAGCTGATCCATGCGCAGATAACCGTAACCGAGCAGAAACAGCCCGGTAGGGTCGGGTGTCTGCTCGTTGGCCGCCCATGTTTCCAGTTGCTGCAGACCTCTGGAGTAGTCGTCCAGCATCAGCAGTGCTTGGCCGAGCATCAGACGCAGCGGCAGCGCAAAACTCTCTTCCTGCCCATCCAGAACACCAAACAGATCGTCACGTGCCTGCTCTATCTGCTGCTCGCGAATGAGCAGGGCTGCTTTCTGTCGCACAATGTAGGCCTGCACCGCCGGCGAACGGCGCCGACGCTCCAGCAGATCAGCCAGGTCGTCTATTGCGGCTTGTGGGTTCTCTTCGACACGCTCCAGGATGCGCGAAACCTGTCGAATAATGGTATCGGGTATGGCTTCTTGAGCGGCGAGTGATAGTTCACCTATCAACAACAGTGCAATAACAGCGTAACGTGTGACGCGGACGAGCACGGCAGCCTAATCCTCTGCCGGCGGCAGATTAAATTCCATATGCACCTTCGCGCGTACCGAAACTGGACGACCCTCACGTACAACGGGTTGAAAACGCCAGCGTGATACTGCTGCCAGTGCAGCACGGTCAAACACACGTGTCGGCTTGGCTTCGATAACTGTGGCGTTACTCACGGAACCGTCTGCAGCGACCACAAACAGCACATCGACATAACCCTCCTGTTCGCGCATTAATGCGGAGGGTGGATACTGTGGGGGCAGGCGACTGAGGGCCGTTAATTCGCTGGCCATCATGATACCCATCATCGAATCACCGCTGCCTTCAACCAGCTGTGCGCCAAGTGCAACACCGCCGCCATCAGCGAGGAAGCTGGTGATGTTCATCATCGCTGCACTGGTTGGTAATTCCGTAGCTTCCGCGGCAATGTTCGGATCCATACGTGCCTGCGGGCGCTTGATTTCCTGCGGTTTGGGCGGCGGTTTACGTCGGCGGTCTTTAAGTTTGGTTTCATCCTCCAGACCAGTGCGGACAAAATCTATGGTTTGTGCATCCACAGCATCTATCAGGCGCACCCGATCTCTGGAGATCATATTCTCCATAGTCATATACAAGGCGATGTTGATCAGAAGTGCCAACATCGCGATGGCTGCATATCTGATGCCGTCAGCAGCAGACACGACTACTGCGGCCCAACACTATCTTCGGTGGCTTCGGCTGCAGCGATGGCAACCTTGCTGGCTCCGGCCAGCCTGGCCTGGTCGATGACTTCGACCACTAAGCCGGTGCGGGAATCTTCGTCGGATAAAATCACGACGGAAGCATCCGGGCTTTCAAGAAACATCTGCTCGATGACGCCGCGGACCCGACGTATGTCGATTTTTTTCTTATCGATCCAGATATCGCCGGCATCAGTTACGGCGATAAGAATGGTGGCTGCCTTCTGCACGGTTGTAGATTTCGCGCTGGGTTGATCAACCTGAACACCTGGCTGTTTAACAAAGGTGGAGTTCACTGCAAAGAAAATCAGCAGAATAAACACCATATCGATCAGCGGTGTCAGGTTGATTGCGGCGTTGCCACCTTCTTCCCGGGTATGTAGACGCATCATGTCTGCTGTTCCTCCTGTGCGTCCGGATCGGCGCCGGTGTCCGTGTTCAGCACCTGGCTGAGATGCTCGGTTTCACGATGAATGCGGCCATCCAGATCGCTGGCAAAATACATGCCCGCCAGTGCGGTCATCAAACCAGCCATGGTAGTTATCAGAGCCTGGGAAATGCCTTCCGCCATGCCGCGCACGTTACCGCTGCCAAAAGCCGTCATCACCTCAAAGGTTTTGATCATGCCAATCACTGTGCCCAGCAGGCCGAGCAGGGGGAGAATTGCGGTCAGCACCTGAATAGTGCGGACCCAGCTGGATAGTCTGCCGCGAAACTGATTAGTCAGACCAGTTCTGATGCGCTCGTTAACTTCTGCCTCGGTAGTCCGCACATCCTGCCACTGCTCGAAGATCTGACGCACCAGGCGGGGTCGAGTGCGAAAAAAGAACAGGTATCGCTCGAGAATCAACATCCACATGACACTGGATATACACAGGATGGCAACCAGCACCCAGCCTCCGGCAACAAACAGTTCGCTGTCTGCAAACCATTCGCTAAACACGATTTTTGCTCGCCTGTGCACCACGCTGTTCGGCAAACAGGTTGGTTGCTGTCTGATCAAGCGTGGTAATCAGCATGTTTGCGCGCCCCTGCAGGAAGCTGTGCAGCAGCAGCAGAGGAATAGCAACGGCTAATCCGAGTTGGGTGGTGATCAGTGCCTGGGAGATTCCCCCGGACATCAGTCTCGGGTCACCAGCACCAAACAGAGTGATGACCTGAAATGTTTCGATCATGCCGGTGACGGTGCCCAGCAGACCAAGCAGAGGGCTGACAGCAGCAATGATCGCAATGGTCGGCAGACCACGATTCAATCGTTCAGCAGCTCCGGCAACCACCTCATCCAACTTTGCGGACAGCGCGCTGGCATCTGACTGGTAGGCCGCGTCCTGTGCCACTTTTCTCAGCGTGGAAATGGTATGGCCATTGTCACGGGATACATCCTCCTGTTCTTTCTGCAACTGTTTCTGCGTGATCAAAACTGACAGCAGACGATAAGCCCCCAACACAATGCCAATGGCGCCGATCAGAAGAATCAGATACCCGATGACACCACCTTGCGCCACCCGTTCTGACATTTTCGGTGTCTGCACAATCAGCGCCAGAATGGAGCCGCGGGAGGGGTCGATAGCCACCGGACTCAGAGATTCCTGCGCCTGTTCAAATTTTAAGGCTTCGGCAGCGCTGGTGCCTGCCGGCTGACGCGCCAGCGCCAGCAGTTTGCCGCTGTCGGGAAGGAACCTTAAATACTGACCATCCGCCAGCGCTGTGAAGGTACCGATGCGGGTGACCTGCTTGGTGACTTCCTCGCCAGTGGCGGTGATCACTTCAGTATCGAAACGCGCCACTTTGCCGCTCTGTTCCATTTCGTCCAGCAGCGTTAACCAGAGCTCGCGCAGGTCGGCCGATGTCGGATTTGTTTCGCCGGTGGCTAATCGTTCAACCAGGGCACTGCGTTGGCCCATCTGCGCGGCAACAAGTGAGTTCTGCAATATAGGCGCCACGTCGCCAGCCACCTGGCGAACCACGGAAAAAACCTCGCGCAGATCACCAGCGCTTTCATCCAGTTCAGTTTCCAGGTCGGCCAGTTGTTCCTCACTGCTCTCAAACTCAGCACGCAGCGCGTCAGCTTCCCTTTCTGCTGCTTGTCGGCGTTGCCTGACCTCTCTCAGCAGCTGGCTGCGCTCATTTCGCGCGGTGATAAATCGTTGCTCCCGTTCAGCAAGCAGTGATTGATTGCGTGTGGCCTTGTCGCGAACACTACGAACGAGCTCCGTCAGTGTTTCAGGTTGCAGGTTGTTTTCCGTCGTTGCAGGTTCTGCCGCTTGGGTCGCGACTGCAAAAACAAACAGGGGTAACAGAGCAAATCGTATGAGTTGCTTCATGGATTTCCTCCCGCAGTCCATAACGGCAACTGCAGCAGATTAGGCGGTGCCTGTTTGCGTGCTACGCGCAGGGCAAAATCCAGCAGCGGTAGAAAATCTGCATCAAGCTCCTGCCACTGTTTTTCTGCCGGGTGCCATAATCCTGCTTCGCTGCCGTCCAGACTGACGTAATACAGGGCAAGCCGGCCAACACGCAGGAAGTCAACGGTAAGATCGCGATCACCCAGCGTTAAAGAGCCTTCGTAGGCTTCAATGCTTCGACCATATTCAGCCTCTATCTGGTAAGCCTCGATCACGCGACGATATTTCTCTCCCAGGGTCACATTGGAACGATTAACGTTTTCGCGCAGGGCCGCCAGTCGAGCTTTGCGTTCTACCAGAAGTAACGGCTGATCGAGTTCAATAAATCGATCCAGCAGGTCGATCATCTCAATCATCAAAGGGAACAGTTCCCGGCGTACCACCTCAACCTCTGCCAGCTCCGCTTGCAGCCGCTCTTTCTCGCGTTCCTGACTCGAGCGCATCTGGCGCATATTGGCATTGTAGGTTTCCAGGTCGGCAAGGCGCTCCAGTTCGCTGTTGTATTGCGAGAGGAGGGCAACGGTTTCATCATCCAACTCGTCAATACGCTGTTGGCTTTTCACGCCGGCGTCCTGATAACGCTCCTGAGCATCAAGCACGTCACCGACAGAGGCATCATCAGCTGGCTGGCTTTCGGCGCCGAGCGTCGCCTGAGAGACAAACAAAGTGGTGAAGACAAAACCTGCGCAAAGCAGCAGACGATTGATTGCGTTGATTACTTTCATTCTTTCCCTTTTCGCTTGGCAGACCCCGAAACTTCCTCTAATCGGTGTTCCAGAGCCGCGATGACGGTGCGCATTACCTGCAATCTACCATGCCGTTTATCGGTTGCTGCGACAAGGTGCCAGGGTGCGTAGGGCGTATTAGTGCGCGCGACCATGTCATCAGCGGCAAGCTGATATTGATCCCACAGTGCGTGGGTGCGGTAGTTTTCATCGGTTAGCTTATATTTTTTGTAGGGCGTTAATGAGCGTGTTTCGAAGCGCTTACGCTGCTCATCTGCATCTATCTGTAACCAGAATTTCAGCACGACCATACCGGCGTCGTGCAGTGATTCTTCAAACCCATTAATCTCATCATGTGCCCGGCTCCATTCGTATTCTGAAGCAATCCCTTCAACCCGCTCGACCAGTACCCGCCCATACCAGCTCCGATCGAACACCACATTGTTGCCAGGCGTTGGCACGCGTGTCCAGAATCGCCATAAATAATGATGTGCTTTCTCCGCGGCATTGGGTGCGCCGATCGGAATAACGCGAACGTACTGCACAGGCAATGCCCGTACCAGCCTGCGGATCGTACCGCCTTTGCCGGCGTCATCAACGCCTTCGAACACAAATACACAGGAAACACCGGCCTGCTGGGATTGATAAGCCAGTCGATTCAGATGAGCCTGCAGCGCTGCCAGTTCTTCAGCATAGGTGCTGGGGTCAGCTCTGGCGGTCAGATCGATCTGCCCCAATAATGACTGAGCGCTGAAACTGGGCGGTGCGGGCGTGATTTGCGGCACCACTTTTGGTTGTGCCAAGCGGGCGGCAAGCGCGTTGGCGAGGTGCCGACCGATGGTCAGTGTGGCGTAGTTCTGGTTGGTGCTTTCGACAATGGTCCAGGGTGCTGATACGGAGTGGGTCCTTCTGACCAGAGCCTCAATCTGTGCAAACACATCAGCTGACTGTTCCAGTAACTCCCAGTCATGTTGTGCAAAATCCCAGTGTTTCTGCGGATTCTTATCGGCCTCCAGCAGCCTTTTATTTAACACATCCTGCGGAAGGTGGAGCCAGTATTTCAGCATTAAAGTGCCGTCATTGACGAGCTGCTGCTCAAACTGATTAATGTGCTCAGCGGCCCGATCGAACTGCGCCTGGGTCCAGTTCTCGCTGAAACCCACGCGCAGAAAAGAGGTTGGCCAGCCACCCAGGCTGACGCCAATTTGACCGTCTCGGGGTATGCGTCGCCAGTAGCGGCCCAGTATCGGTCGCTCGGCATCTTCGCTGTGGTCAGATCCGAAGGTGATGTGATTCTGCAGATAACGCGCATCCATCCAATCGTGCAGCGTGCGAAACACGTTTACAGCACCGGGACGATCGTTGCCGGCAATGAGCACAACAACGGAAAAATTCTGACTGCGCAAATCGAACTGGTAGTTGAGCAGGTCGACACGCAGCGCTTCGATCTGTTGATCAAACTCTTTCTTGCTGATCGCACTGCCAATTTCTGCTGCTGCAAACAGACCGGATGACTGGTTCACAGAATAGCCTTTTCACACGCCTTGGAGCGGCGCTTATCGTTATTCGTTTGAAAAACAAGAATGAGCGCAGAGCCTTTTGAAAACAACCTCTGACAAAGGGTGTCAGACTTCATTCTAAGTTAAAGTGGATCGCTCGCCGGCGCCCCTGCCATCTCTTCAGGAAGCTCAATTCTGGGTGGAAAAAGCAGCACGGGTTGCAAAGCAAAGCGCCTTAAGTTGGTTTGATGGCGTAGCGAATCCATCACCTGATGCGTACAGCGCCGTGCTTGCTGGCAAGGTGGTAAAAGTAATTGATGGGGATACGCTCGAGCTTCGCCTGGATCGCACAATCCACATCATCCGGCTTGACCAGATTGATGCCCCTGGGATTGGCCAACCATGGGGGCGTCGGGCCAGGCAGGCTTTGCACAGACGTGTGGTGGGTCAACAGGTTGTCGTTGAGATCGCAGGTGTTGATCGATATGAGCGATTACTGGATGACGAAGCAGCTGCTAGACAGGCGCGCATGGGTTTGTGGCGTAGTGCTGATCCGATTCCATCCTGGGAGTGGCGAAGGCTGGATAGAAGAATTTAAGAAGTTGCCTGCCTAAGGAAAGGCACAAAAACCCCCAGTCCAGTTGGGGATTATGTACATCCTCGGCTTAACCGGGATGTTAGCTTCCGTTCATTGATTTAGCGTCGCACGACCCAGCGGTCAGGGCGTGGTCTGCGATCCTGATTGGTTTTAATGATTCAGCCCCGGGCGAGGCATCCACACGATCCTGCTGCTTTTTGCCCTACGAAAATCTTCTTCAGTGGTGATGAATGATATAAAAAGTTGCACAATTGTGGGGTGCCCGCAGGAAACAGCGTAACTGTCAGGGGAATGTTTGCGTGAGTACAGACGATCCATTCAGGACCGGCGGTGGTCTGAAGAAATTTGAAGACGTGCTTGCTGCCGCGGAAGATCCGCTGGTTGGACATTCTTTCGGCAGTTATCGAATTGAAGCCTTTGTTGCTGACGGTGGAATGGGCCGTGTTTACCAGGCAGTTCGAGATGATGGTCAGTTTGACCGGGCTGTCGCTATCAAAATTCTGCCGCCGGGGATGGGTGAGCAATACATCAGGCGTTTCGAGCAGGAGCGTCGGATACTCGCCAGTCTGTCTCATCCTAACATCGCACATCTTTATGATGCCGGCCTGTCTGCTTCGGGCAATCTCTACCTTGTCATGGAGCTTATCGACGGCCTACCCATTGATGAGTATGTGCGCGAGCGGAAGCTCAGTACCACGGCAAAAGCAGGACTGATGCTGCAGTTGAGTGAGGCGTTGGCTTTCGCGCATGCAAAACTTGTCGTCCATCGCGACCTCAAACCATCAAATGTTTTTGTTACCGCCGACGGTGACGTGAGGCTGCTTGACTTCGGAATTTCTAAGATACTCGAGTCGCCGGATAGCGTAACCGGCGAAAGCCGGCCGATGACGCCACGCTACGCCAGCCCGGAACAGCTGCTCGACGAACCGATTTCGGTCGCGAGTGACATATACCAGTTCGGTCTGCTGTTCCTGGCTTTGTTCGAACCGCTGGCTGATCTGGAAGATGAAACGCGCGCGTCCGCGACGGAGCGGGCTTTCAAAAAGAATTCCATTACTGCCGAGTCTCGCCTAGCCAATCGGCTGCCGGTCGAGCTTAACGCAATTATCAACAAGTGCCTGAGAGCGGAACCCGCAGAACGCTACGAATCTGCCAGCGGTCTTTCGCTCGATCTACGCAAATTCCTTGCTGGATTCCCGGTAGCTGCGCGCAATCCTGGTTGGTGGATACGTACCGGAAAGTTCCTGCGTCGAAATATGGTGGCTTCGACCCTGGTTGCTACGCTGGCGAGCCTGCTGTTACTGGGTAATTTTCTGTACCTGAATGCCCTCTCGAAGAGTCAGGCGGAGGCGGAGTTCGAGGCGCAGAAGTCTTCCGAGGTTACCGAATTTCTCATCGGGCTGTTTGAGTCGAATGACCCCAGCAAAGCTTCCGGCGAGGAATTCACGGCAAGACAGATACTTGAGGCCGGCGCGCTGCGGGTAAATGATGAGTTGGACCGTCAGCCGGCAGTTCTGGCTGAGATCCTCCGCGCTATCGGTCGCATTTTCTTTTCTCTTGGCGATTGGGAGCGCAGTGCCGCGAACCTTGAGTCTGCTCTAGCTATCCAGCAATCGCTGTATGGCGACGACGATCCACGCCTGGCGGACACTTATGCCAATCTTGCGATCGTCAAATACGAAGCGCAGGAATTCACGGACGAGGCGCTCGAGTACTTTGCCCAGGCCCTCAAACTGCATCGACGCGCCCATGGCGAAGACCTGCGTTATGCAAGACTGCTGACCGAATCGTCAGTGCTCGAGATGTTCTTGAACGAAGATTATCAGCGCGCAGTGATGATCCTCGAAGAGGCAAAGGCTATCCATGATCTTCAATTGCCCCCGGATGACCCTGAACGCATCTACACTCTGCAACAACTGTTGCGCGCTCACGAGCGGCTCGGTGCGTTTGAAACGGCCCAGGCTTATGGCGAACGCGCCGTCAGAATCGCACAACAGGCGTTCGGCCCCGATCATGCCCGAGTGGCTGCACCAACATTCTATCTGTCCCGGGTGCTTGAGTCCCAGGGACAATATGCAGAAGCTGCCGTAATGATGCGCAAGGTGCTCGAGATGCATAGACGCGTGTATGGTGAAAATGATACGCGCACTGGTGATACCTACCTCAATCTTGCCTACATGCTGCGCATGAGCGGGTCCCTCTACGAATCTGTCAGTTACGCGATGCGGAGTGTTGAGATAATGCGGGAGGTCGTTGGCACGAAGCATAGTAAATATGCAACGGCGGTTTCGGTCCTGGGCGCAATACGGCATGAAGCCGGGGACTATGCAGAGGCCGAGGCGTTATTGCGCGAGTCGGTTGAAGTCTACGAAGAACTGGAAGGGCCGGAGCAAACATCAACAGCGTACGCGCTGCTGCTGTACGGCGGATTGCTTGCGGATATGGCTCGCTATGATGAGGCAATAAGCGCACATGAAAGAGCGCTCAGAATCTGGACAGCCGTGGTTGGTCCGGGTAAGCCGGATTCGGCCAAAGTAGAGCTCGCCCTGGGTCAGGACTATCTCTGGGCGGGTGACCTGGAGCAGGCGGAAGTCTACATTCTTAGCGCCCTGGGAACTCATGAACAGATGCTTGCTGATGATCACCTGAGGCTGGCGGACAATCTTGTCAGCCTCGGCGAGTTGCTGACGGCGCAGAATAAAACCGAAGAGTGTAAAGACCCTGTTGACCGGGGCCTCGATATTCGGAGGCAACGCCTGCGGCCGGAGCACCCTGAGATTGCACTGGCAAAGGCGGCGCTGGCCAGGTGCCTGGAGCGCCGCGGACAAAAAGCTGACGCCCATGAGCTTATCCGGGAGGCCTATTCCGTGCTGGCCGACTCTCCGTCTGCACCCGCAAAGCTTGTTCAAGAAATGTATGCCAGATTGCCTCCACGGTGAGGCGCTGAAGTGAGCGCTTTTTGGGCGCAGTGTTGGCTTTCGCGGGCTCCACAGCTTGTTTTCGGACAGGCACAAAAAACCCCAGTCTGGCTGGGGTTTCAGGACATCCTCGGATTTCCCCGGATGTTTAATTGGTGGAGGCGGCGGGAGTTGAACCCGCGTCCGCTGACTCGCCACTATAGGCTCTACATGCTTAGCTTCCGTTTATTGATTTAGCGTCGCACGACCCAACGGTCAGGGTGTGGTCTGCGATCCCGATTGGTTTTAATGATTCAGCCCCGGGCGAGGCATCCACACGATCCTGCTGCTTTGCCGTTCTCTTCTCCTAGCAGGAAGCGGATTGAGAACGTAAGCGGGTTTTTTAGGCCGCTAGTGCGTAGTTTTCGTCGTTGGCAACTATATTAAAGTTACTGCGATTGTTTTACGAGAGTCACAACCCTCTCGGCATGCACCGCAAGCTTTGATATCCGCGTCGAAACCAGGTCGCCCCCAATTTC